>Ga0180437_10003116_pt1 | contig 25131 bp, 20 predicted proteins | sample SS_ome_4_FD_132410 | JGI IMG/M metagenome (GOLD analysis project Ga0180437, IMG submission 132410) | Hypersaline lake sediment archaeal communities from the Salton Sea, California, USA - SS_3_D_1 metaG | ecosystem: Environmental > Aquatic > Non-marine Saline and Alkaline > Hypersaline >... | reverse complement strand
TTTCCCTTTCAGCGGCTGGAAGGACAGCTTCTTCGGAACCCTTCACGGTCAAAGCAGGCATGCGGTCGAGTTCTACACGCAAACAAAAGTAGTCATCGAACGCTGGTTGAAGGAGTGGTCCAGGCAGTTCTAAGAACCACAACAGCTGAGAGTAATCATTAGGACAGATTTTGGGGTGGAAATTTGATGCCAGGTGGATGAGCAAAGTTGCTCTAAACAGATATTAGGAGATGAATATGTACTCGCAGACTCCGGATAATGTTTATTTTTCAACGAAGAATAAGATCGAGGTTTTTAAGCCGCACGAGCTTGAAATGATCAAAAGCGGCACTCTGCGGATACTATCTGAAGTGGGAGTTTACTTTCCTAGCGAAAAAGCCCTCTCGATCTTCGCAGATAACGGCGCTGACGTTGATTGGGAAACCCGGATTGTCCGCATTGATCCAGAAATGGTCAGGTCCGCCATGTCGACCGCCCCGCGCAGTTTTGTGCTCGCGGGACGTGAAAAACGGTTGGATCTAACCCTCGATGGAAGCAAAACCTACCTGTGTACTGACGGTTGTGGTGTTCACGTCATTGATCTGGAAACCAGGCAGAAGCGCGCCTCAAGAAAAGATGACATTGCTATGATGGCGCGAGTGAGTGATGCTTTGCCTTTGATCAGTTTTTTCTGGCCTCTGGTGAGTGCCCAGAACCACGGAACGAATGCTGCCCTGCACGAATGCCACGCCGGCTTGACGAATACCCTCAAGCATGTCCGCGGCGGCACAACCATGCATCCAGAACTTGCTCCTTATCTGGTAGAGATGGCAACCGTTGTTGCCGGGAATGAAGAAAACCGCAGAAAACGGCCTCCAATCAACGCCAACATCTGCACTATTGCACCGTTGGCCCATGATGAACATGGCATTGAAACCGCGCTGGTATATGCAGAAGCAGGAATCCCAACCAGTTTTATGGCGATGCCAACCATGGGATCCACCGCCCCAGCATCGATCCTGGGAGCCATTGCGGTTGGAGACGCAGAAGTAATAAGCGCGATGGTTTTGATCCAGCTGGCATACCCAGGCGCGCCTGTATTCCACTCCATCATAAATTCTTTGATGGACCCAAGAACCGGCGGGTACATCGGAGGTGCCCCTATTGCTTCCGCAGCTGTCGTTCAACTGGCCCATTCCTGGAACGTTCCCAGTCTCGGCGGCGGTTCCACTTCCAGTGACGCGCGGGATATCGGTTGGGAGTCGGGGGCTGATGGCGGGTTTGGCGCTGCTCAAATAGCGCTTGCCGGCGGCGAAGTATGCGGTTATTTGGGGATGCTTGGCTCTTCTATGATTTTGTATCCTGAACAGATCATCCTGGAGCACGAAACCTGTTTGCACGCCCTGGAAATATTTAAAGACTTTGAATTTAACGAAAATGACATGGCATTCGAACTGATAAAAAAAGTTGGCCCGCGCGGGCATTATTTGCGTGAAAAACATACCCGTCAACATATCCGGGATTTTCGTTATTCACCCGTACTGCGTATCCAGGATGAGTCCGGCAAACCGCGCCAGCCGCGCCTGGTTGCTCTGGAAGAATTCAAGAAGATTCATTCCAACCACAAGCCGGAACCACTTCCAGATTCGGTACTGAAAGAAATGGATCGAATTATGGATGCAGCCGACAGGAAGGCAAAAGAATTAGGAGCATGATATGCAAGAAAATCAAATTAACCAGGGAACAACTGATCTTCTTCCTTCACGTGCAAAGGTTGTAATAATTGGGGGTGGAGTAATTGGCTGCAGCGTCGCCTACCATTTAGCGAAATCAGGCTGGAAAGATATCGTTCTCCTGGAACGCGCCCAACTCACGGCTGGGACCACCTGGCATGCTGCTGGTCTGGTAGAAGCTGGCGGCTTTTTCAGTGAGACCACAATTGAGATGGCAAAGTACACGTTGGAATTATACAGCCAGCTGGAGGGAGAAACCGGCCTGGCGACAGGATTAAAAAATGTTGGAATGCTTCAATTTGCCAACAGTCCATCCAGGTTAGAAGAACACCGCCGCATATCAACCTTCGACAGGTATTTTGATGTTCCCATGCAGGAGATATCACCCGGGGAAGTCAAGGCTTTATGGCCGCTGGCATACACAGATGATATTCTGGCCGGTTTCTTCACACCCAGCGACGGCCGTGTAAATCCGATCGATGTCACAATGGCGCTGGCAAAGGGCGCCCGGAATGCTGGGGTAAAAATCTTTGAGGATACTCCGGTACTCGGATTCACAATAGAAAACCGGAGAATTACTGAAGTTATTACTGCTATCGGGGATATTGAAAGTGAGTATGTTGTCAACTGCGCTGGAATGTGGGCCCGCCAGATCGGCAAACTTGCGGGGGTAAATGTGCCTCTTCAACCGGCGGAACATTACTACTTGATCACCGAGCCGATCGACGGCGTTAATAACGAACTGCCTGTTCTGGTCGATCTGGATAAATACGCATATTACCGTGAGGAAACCGACGGCATCTTACTTGGTCTATTTGAACCAGTTTCAGAGCCATGGGCTCTGGAAGGCATTCCAGAAGGATTCACATTTGGCGAAATTAAACCAAATTGGGAGCGGATGTCCCCTTATATCGAGGAGGCAATGAAAAGGATCCCGGTTGTGGAAACGGCTGGAATTCACAAGTTCTTCTGCGGTCCCGAAAGTTTTACGCCTGATCTGGAACCGCTGATGGGATTGGTGCCGGAATTGGATAATTTTTATGTAGCCGCTGGTTTCAACTCTCTCGGAATTTTACTGGGTGGCGGGGCTGGAAAAGTATTGGCCCAGTGGATCGTAGACGGGATACCGGAAGTTGACGTTACAGGGATCGATATCGCCCGCATGCACCCATTTCAAAACACACCGGGTTATCTCAGGGATCGCACCACCGAGATGCTCGGGTTCATGTTTGAAGAAGGTTACCCCTACAAGCAGTTCAAATCAGCCCGAAACGCCCGCAAATCTGCATTCCACGACCGGCTGGCTGGTGCGGGCGCTCACTTCGGTGTGTATGCCGGCTGGGAGTATCCAGAATGGTTTGCTCCGGCGGGCGTTGAACCGAAAGCGCAATACTCCTGGGGCAAACAGAACTGGTTTGAATATACAGCAGCCGAGCACCGCGTGGTTCGTGAAAATGTAGCCATGCTGGATTACTCTGTGATGGGCAAGATCCTTGTCCAGGGTCGCGAGGCGGAGAAGTACCTTAATCGGATCTGCGCAAATAACATTGCGGTACCGCCCGGCCGCATCGTCTACACACAGTGGCTGAACGAAAGAGGTACCATCGAAGCCGATCTGACCGTCACCCGGCTTGCTGAGGACCAGTTTCTGATCCTGACCGGAGACGGCACCATTACCGCAGTTCAGGCCTGGCTGCGCCGGCATATCCCGGACGATGCACACGTATTCTTTACCAATATTACATCCGCTTACAGTGTGTTGAACATCCAGGGTCCGGACGCGCGCCAATTCCTGTCCCTGATAACCAGTGTTGATATGTCGAACGAAGCCTTTCCATTTCTCACCATGCAGGAGATCGACATCGGGTACGCCCTGGTTAAAGCGCTGAGGATCACTTATGTCGGCGAATTAGGCTGGGAGCTTTACATCCCAACAGAATTTTCCCTGCACGTTTTCGATAAAATCATGGAAACCGGCCGGGAGTTTGGGTTGAAACACTTCGGAGTACAGGCTCTGGATACCCTCCGGCTGGAAAAAGCCTACCGTGATTATGGAAACGACATTGACAACACTGATTCGCCCATCGAAGTGGGTTTGGGTTTCTTCGTGGATTTGGACAAACCGGGCGGCTTTATTGGTAGAGAGGCTGTCCTCAGAACAAAGGAAGCAGGCCTGAAATACCGCATGGTTCAATTCCTGCTCGAGGATCCTGAACCGAGGTTATATTACGGAGAAGTTATTTATCGGGACAATAACCCCGTCGGACACATTATGTCGGGTGGTTATGGCCACACCCTGGGAGCCTCGGTAGGTGTAGGGCCTGTCGAAAATGGAGGCGAAATCGTCTCTGCTGATTACATCACAGGTGGATCTTACGAAATCGACATTGCGGGGGTACGCTATCCGGCAAAAGCGTCGCTCAAACCAATGTACGATCCCCAATTGAAACGGGTACGCATCTGAGAGACATCCCGGGTGAGAACCCGGTCCACATACCGGGCGGCATCTTGGCCGTGAATTTAATATTTGGGGATTGGCGGAACATCAATAACAGCCCGGGCTGTCCAGACTGGAAAGCATTCCTGGAGGTGGTCTGGGGTTAACATATCCTCCAGAAGCCGGTTTTACCGCAAATTCCAGTCATAGACCTCCTTTAAATTCGAGATCCTTTGCTGAAATTCAGTTCAATGGACTGGTCAGCCCTAGGAGCGCGTTTTAATCCCGTCGGGATCGTACATCGGACGGAGAGAAGCCTTCGCGGAATAGCGCATACCTGCAACTTCAATTTCATACGAGCCGCTCTTCACATAATCGATACTCACCCCGCCTTCGTTATGGATCGAGCCCAGCCCAACCGCGCCGCCAAGCGTATGCCCGTAGCCTGCGCTTGCAATGTCACCAGCAAAAATCCCATCCCGGTAGATGGGCTCGCTGCCGTACAGAAGCGGCTTCGGGTTTTCCAGTATAAATTGCACAAGCCGCTCTTTCAGGACACCGCTCTCCAATTTCTTTAGCAGCGTATCCCTGCCTGTGAAACCGCCGGGTTTGTCGAAATCCACAAAATGGCTCAATCCCGCTTCCAGCGGCGTATCGGTATTATCGATATCATACCCGTAATCGCGGTATGCCTTTTCAATCCGCAGGCTGTTCAGCGCCTGGAAACCCGCATGCCTGAAACCGGCACTCTGACCCGCTTCGACCAGGGCATCGAACACATGCAGTGTAAACTCTGTAGGTACATGCAGTTCCCAGCCTAATTCGCCCACGTAAGTTACCCGCAGTGCCTTCACCAACGCATACCCGATATCAATCTCCTGCATGCTCATATATGGGAAGCTTTCATTTGACATATCCGCATTTGTCAGACTGCTGATCAGCTGGCGCGATTTTGGTCCCTGAACGTTGATTATGTTGTAAGCGGATGTGACGTCCGTGACGAAAACATGCTCACCAGGCAGGATGTGACCGTTCAACCAGGTCAGTACATGGTGGTGAGCTGAATCAACCAGAATGAGCAGGTACTCATTTTCCGCAATGCGTGTTACGGTAAGGTCAGCTTCTATAGTGCCCCGCTTGTTCAACCATTGCGTGTAAACGATCCGCCCAACCGGAACTGCAACATTATTAGCGCAAATCCGGTTCAGCGATTTTTCAGCATCCTTGCCCTGTACTAGGAATTTCGACATATGGGTCAAATCCATCAAAATGACCCGCTCGCGGGCTGCCTTATGCTCCTCCGCTGCATACTCGAACCAATTCTGGCGTCCCCAGGAATACTCGACCTTTGGCCCGACTCCCATGGGAGCGAACCAGTCAGGATATTCCCAACCCACTGAATCCCCGTAGTATGCGCCGGCTTTCAACAGGCGGTCATACATGGCTGATTTGCGGGTATTGCGCGCTGTCTCGGGCTGCAGGTTGGGCCAGCTTATATACTGCCACCCAAGCAGTTCGACTATCCGGTCGTGCAGGTATTTTGGGTTATTCTGGAACGGCATAAACCTGTCGATATTGATCCCGCTTGTATCCACACTGGGGTACCCATCAACAATCCATTGGGCTAACACTTTTCCTGCGCCGCCGCCCAATAAGATTCCGAGCGAATTAAAGCCCGCCGCAACGAAGAAATTTTTCAACTCCGGGGCTTCGCCCATCAATGGGCCCATATCGGGTGTGAAACTTTCCGGGCCGCAGAAGAATGTGTGCACCCCTGCATCTCTTGCCGCTGGAATTCGTTTCATCGCCTGTTCAAGGTAGGGGGTCATTCGTTCCCAGTCCGGGGGGATTTCCCCGAAGCTGAAATCTTTGGGTATACCGCCCATGCCCCAGGGTTTTCCTACCGGTTCAAACAAACCCAGCATCAACCCGCCCATCTCTTCCCGGTAATATGCGAACAGGTCCGGGTCTTCGACTATAGGCAGATCACGATGCAAACCTTCGATCGGTTCGGTTACCAGGTAGTAATGCTCGGCTGCATGCAGCGGGACATTGACTCCAGCCATCTTCCCGATCTGGCGCGCCCAGATCCCGCCGCAGTTAACCGCGTACTCGCAGTGGATTAAACCCTGGCTGGTTTCAACCGCTGCAACTCTGCCTTTTTCCTGCTTGATGCCCGTTACTTCCACACCCTCCAGGATGAGAGCCCCGCCCATTTTTGCCACTATAGCCAGAGCGATCGTGGTGTCAACCGGGTTTGTGCGGCCGTCCTCGGCGGTGTAGAAACCCGCCAGGATATCGCCCGTGTAGAACAAGGGCCAGAGTGCCTTTACCTCCGCCTCAGGTATCTCTTCCATGCTAACGCCGTACGCGCGGCAGTAATCAGCCCGTTGGCGCAGGCTGTACAACCGTTCGGGATTGCTGGCGATTTGGATATAGCCGTTAGCAAAGAAGCCCGTATCCTGTCCGCTTTCATCGCCCAGTTTTTCGTACAATTCGCGGGTGTATTTCGCCATTTCAATTTCGGTTTCAGTTGAGAACCCACTGACGATCAACCCTGCCGCGTGCCATGTGGTACCGGCTGTCAATTGGCTGCGCTCCAGCAGTACCACATCCCGCCAGCCAAGCTTCGTCAGGTGGTATGCCACACTGCACCCGATCACTCCCCCCCCAATGATGACTGCCTGTGCATGTGAGGGCAGTACTGGGTTTTTTGACTTCTCGGGATTTTTATTCGTATTCATCAAGGTATTCCCCGGGTATCCATGCAGCATTGCTCTTGATTTTTAATGGCATTAAGTGGGTTTGAGTGTGCCGTACACCTGGGATGTTGCCCAACTCCTCCGAAACAAAATCGAACAGTTCAGCAATACTGCGCGCCCGCACTGAAAGGATCACATCCTTCTCTCCGCTTGCGCATGACGAATAACTGACCTGTGGAAATTCAGCTGCTTTCTCAGCAACCGCTCTCTGCTCCCCTGGCTCCGTTTCGATGAACACCTCCGCCATCACACCGTACCCCACTTTTTCCGGATTGATAACCGCACGGATGTTGATGATGCCTGCCTTGACCAGCGCCTCGATCCGGTTGTTAATGGTGCGCGCCGAGACATTTTTCAACCTCCTCTCAATTTCAGCGTGAGGCATCCGTCCATCTTTGTTGAGCAGCGCGATTATCTCCCAATCGATTTGATCGAGATTCTTCACTGGCACTTATCCATAATAAATAATTTTTCAAAGCATAACTTATCCATACCGAAATGTCAACAATCCGGAGGATTTATTTCGGAAATGGACAAAATATACGTTGTTTGCGGTATTAAATGGAACTGCCATGTTATAATCCGCTCAGTTAATAACAAGGAGTGTCTGGTATGGCGGAAAGTGAAAAATTTGATTTGATTAACCGGCTTGGGGAAAGTCACAAAACTCTCCGGGCGGCTTTCAATGATACTGATCTGGAACTGGTTATTCACACAGGCACCGGCTGGCGAATAATGGATATTCTTGGGCATATCGCGACCTGGGACAGGCAGGCTGCTTCATCCCTGGTTGCCTTTTAAGAAGGGGGCAAGTATTCCATCAAAGATTTTGATGAGGATACTTTTAATCAGGGGGAAGTATCGAAAGCCCGCATGTTAATGGACGCTCAAATTCTGGAGGAATGGGGACAGGCCCGCAGGGTATTTGTTGAGGCGGTCAGGGACATACCCTCCGACTGGTTTCCCGGTGACATGTTATTCCCCTGGGGAGATGAACGCGGCACAGTCCCCGCTCTGGTGGAATATATGCTCGAACATGATCTTGAACACTGCGCTGAAATTGCGGCTGGAATCCAGGCGGCGAGAAAGGACAGCTAGATATGCCCGAGAATATGCGTGAGCTGGGTGTGGTCAAACTTGTCCAGCTGCAGCCGGATGGATTGATTATTAAAAATTCATCCGGTTACTTTTTCGACGTTTCCAGGCGGGTGCAGGTTGGCAGTCTGATGATCACTTCCAGGGGTATTGAGGCGCTTGCTCCTGATGGTGGGCGGGTGCTTGACATCCATCACCTGGACCATCCCGGTAAAGCTTACGGCGAGGATGACCTGGTTTGCATCGGCTTTACATCGCACTACAAAGCTATGCGCAGCCGCTTTGGGGACCATATGGTGGACGGCTCAGCAGGCGAAAATATCATTATCGAATATGAGCGCGAAGTCTGGCCTGAGGACCTGGGCAAACAAATCGCCATCGAGAACCGGGACACTGGTCATCGCGCCCTGCTTAATATGGTCAGTATCGCAGCGCCCTGCGAGGAGTTCAGCCGCTTCGCCGCCAGGTCGCAGGACATACCCCTTCAAGCGGATTCTTTAAAGAAGACCCTCAAGTTTCTAGGGAACGGCCGCCGCGGCTATTTGCTTGTTCTGAGCCCAAACCAGGGAACAGTAACCGTACGGGCAGGTGACAGGGTCTTTGCGCTGGATGGGGGGTAAATAGGTTGACCGGAGGGTATTTCAATCCCCTTAAGGCACGTTAAGCCCTGTATTCTAAGAAATGCAAAACCCCCTTATATGAATGTTATTCAGGTGGACCTGAGGGGATTTTAATCCCAAAAAAGCACGCTAAATCCCACCTTCAAATTAATGTAAATCCCCTTTTATAGAGATTATTAAGATGGACCTGAGGGGGTTCGAACCCCTTACTTCCTCAGTGCGATTGACGATTTGGATATGTCCATTGCGTCCACTGCATATATATGGGGGGTAAAATAGTCCATTAAGTCCATCCGAAGGTTCCATGTCTTGTTGTCCCGGTTGCACCGTACATTAAGAAGGTAAAGAGACTGGAATAATTTCGGTTAATCATCTATTCCTTTAATATTTCTCCCAGAATTAAAAAGCCTATAGATAAGTAAAACCATTCCAAATCGATCATGGAACGTTTCCTCAAACTTGTGTCCAGCAGAGCTGGATGCTATAGTGCCTTTTACGACCCCTACGGAATTTCGAACTTACCATCAGGTAATTCTCAACGATATAAAGTATATTACTGGATTTTGGTCGAAAACCAGATATATTTTGTGTATATCATTAACTACGGGGTGTGCAGTCCAGTATAACGACGAATTATAAATAATAGAAAGTGGGTAATGACATTTTACAAATAAAGGGAGGGTGCATCGAATTGGAGTACTGTTATTTATTTTGTGTTCGATGTGAACAAAGATAATATTTATTCACATATTTCCAGAGTTGTTTTACACGATTCTATTATAAATTCCGCATTATTCAATTAAACCTGTCGTCTGAAACAGCAGGTTTTACTTTCCCCCTGGCCTTCTCCAACCAACCGATTGAAATATTAGGTCTGTGGTCAAATTCAGGTACATAAGGCTTGATATCGAGAAGAGGGGTGCCATCAAGCACATCCAGTTTGTCCACATGGATCATGTTATTTTCGATCCTGACAAGGTTCACTACAGATAGGCCAATTGGATTGGGACGTGCAGGCGCCCTTGTGGCAAATAAACCGCGCTGTTCGTTATCAAGGAATGGGGTGACAGTGAGCGTAAATGTGCGGCTAGCATGTAAATGATAAAGCAAAATGATGTGGGAAAATCCACCCAGATCCTGCAAACCTTCAACATAAGGAGGGTAAATTTCAATTTCCCCAGGGGCACTGGTCTTACTGGCAGGTTGAACTGGCATGGAAACCAGAGATTTGAAAGGACTATGAATAATGCCAATAGGATGATAAATGATTTCCATAATCTTCTTTCCTACACGATATTTTCACGAACACATCAACATTATATTCCTCAATAGGTTATCTGTATCATTCCTGGAGCCCCAGAAGTGCGATAGACGGTTTAGGTTTTTCCATTGTGTCTATTGCCTAGATATAAGAGTATAGCTTCCTACTAATCCCAAATATTGGGGATACAATTATACATAAAGTCCATCCGAAGGTTCCATGTCTTGTTGTCCCGGTTGCAACGGGTTGCACCAGATCGACATCAAAAATCGCCCCCCAAGATTAAAACCCCCTGCATCTGGGCTAACATAAAAGAATACCCCCACAGGTTGGGGTAAAGTAGGTGGACCTGAGGGGATTTTAATCCCAATAAAGCACGCTAAATCCCACCTTCAAATTAATGTAAATCCCCTTTTATAGAAATTATTAAGATGGACCTGAGGGGGTTCGAACCCCTGACCTCCTCAGTGCGATTGAGGTAAGACGAGTGTCTACAGAGTCCATACGCCAAATATGGGATAGAGAATCTTGCAATACACCACATATGGTGGTGAATGGGTCAATAATTTCCCTATTTTCCATGCCGTTTTCTGGATCTGCACCCGATCTGCACCTGGGAGGCAAATTCATTATTAGAAAAACTCTAATCTGGCATGAAGAAGGAAAGGCAACTCCATTCACCCTTCACCCCTAAGGGAAAATGCAGAACTGTCCTCTGAAGAATTAAGGCAGACGTAAACATTCGTAAATAAGGTCTGTATACATTCGTAAACACTTCATTCCAGAAGAAATAACATGTGTGCAAAACCTTTGGAAAACACTGAGGTATTGCACGCATTAACCTGGAACTTGCTGGATTTGAACAGAGTAAAATGGAAAACTCGTGAACATTCAAACAAAATCGGTCTGCAAAAGATTCATTCTCGAAAAACCCGGTCAAAACGAGCAAGGTGAATATCCGCTGGGCCTGCACCTGGTGACCCTCGAGGACCCCAGCGAGGAGCTGACAGTTGTAGTTCTGAGTAGGGTAATCATTGACTTTCGCAGCGTGTCATTAAGAGATTTAAAGTAAAATATCACCCTACAGGTCATTCCAACAGCATGCCGACCCGAGATAAAATCCTTCTACAAACCAAGCTGAACCGGCCGGCGATCACCAGGGGTTTGATCGACCGTCCCCGTCTGTTCGAGCAGCTCAGTAGCGGTGTCGATCACCCGCTTACCCTGGTCTGTGCACCGGCTGGGTTTGGTAAAACCACCCTGGTAAGCTCCTGGCTTGAGCAGATGGCTGCCGGTCAGGCCATGGCAGCAGCCCCTAAACCTGCCGCATGGCTTTCGCTGGATCAGAAGGACAACGATCTCAACCTCTTTTTAGGCTATTTCATAGCCGCACTGCGCACAATTTTCAAGGATGCCTGTGCGAAAACCCTGGCTTTAATCCAGACTCAGCAGCAACCGCCTGAAACTGTCCTCTACGCCACATTCAGTAATGACCTTGAAGAGCTTCCCAGAGAAGCTATTCTCGTCCTGGACGACTACCAGGTCATCCATGGGAAGGCGGTGCACGACCTACTCATTGAATTGGTGCGCCACTGGCCAAAACCGCTGCACCTGGTGCTGATCTCACGCATCGAACCGCACATTCCGCTGGCCAGTTTGTCTGCGAAGGGGATGCTCAGCGAGATTCGCACCCGAGATCTGCGATTTACACCCGAGGAAATGGCGGCCTATCTGAGCCAGTCGCAGTTAGCCACACTAGGCCAGAACGCCCTGCCCCTGCTAGAAGAGCGCTTCGATGGCTGGCCGGCCGGTCTGCGCCTGACTGATCTTTCACTTCGCTCCACAGACAGCCAGGAAGCCGTTCTGTCCGCTTTATCCAGCAAGAATACCAACATAACCAGATACCTTTGGGAAGAGGTGCTGATCCACCAATTGCCCGCGATCCAAACATTTTTGTTGAAGACTTCCATCTTGGATCGTTTTTGCTCTCCGCTGTGCGAAGCCATCATCGGAGCGATCGATAATGTCTGGAATGCGCGCGCCTGCCTGGAATGGATTGAACGCGCTGAGCTGTTCGTCATCCCCCTGGACGACAGCCGGGAGTGGTACCGCTACCACAATTTGTTCCAGGAAATGCTGCAGAAGAGATTAGCCGCCGAGATGGGTCCCGACCAGGTAGCCGGCTTGCATCGTTTGGCTTCCGTCTGGTTCGAAGAGCATGGACTGATCGATGAAGCTTTGCATCACTCCGTGGCAGGCGGCGACCTCGATTTAGCAGCTCGCCAAATAAATGTCGGGCTGCGCGATGCGATCAACCGCGGAGACCGACCAACCCTGGAGCGCTGGCTGCACCTTCTGCCGGAAGAGGCGATCCAAAAACACCCGGGCCTGTTGATGCTCAAGGCCTGGGTACTACACTTCTCGTGGCGTCTTTACCTTCAAGTCCAGGTGCTCCAGCAGGTAGAAGAGCTATTGGATTCAGGTGAAGGCGCATCGCTTTCGGCGGAAGATGCGCAAATTCTGCGCGGGCAAATCCTTACACTAAAATCCCAACATGCGTATCTTAATAACCAGACCACGTCGGCGATCAACATTAGCCGGCAGGGACTGGCGCTCCTGCCTGCGTCATGGACATTTGCGCGCGGCGGTGCGATGTTTTACCTGGGTATATCGATGCAGGCCAGCGGTTTGGTACAGGCAGCCGAACGATTGCTGCTTGATGAATATGAATCTTACGGCGATAAGACCGATACCTATGCCCTGCTGCTTTTGCAGTCACTGGATTTTATCTACCTCAATACCGGCCAGCTTGAACGAACCAGGCAAATTGCGCAGGTTCTGGCCCAAAAGGCGAACCGTAGCAGTCTGGCCCGCGCGAAAAACTGGGGTGATTATTTTCTTGGTATGGTGTGTTATCAGCGGAACGAGCTGGAAGCGGCTGCGCAGCACTTTACGCAGATCGTCGAAAATCGCTTTATGGCCAATTTATCTACTTATCGCGATGCCGTTTCGGGACTGGCGTTGATCTATCAGATCCAAGGGTCGAGCTCAGACGCCTGGCAGATGTTGGAGTCGATCAGCCAGGTTGATATGGAACAACTAGGCAGTGAAGATAGCCGGACAAGCTCCCTGCGCGCTAGGCTGATGCTCCTGCAAGGGGATCTGGAAAGCGCCCGTCGCTGGGTTGACACCTTCAGCGATCCACCACCGAACCAACCGATTATCTGGCTGGAAGAACCGCAGATGACCCGGGCCCGCGTCCTGATTGCCAGCGGCACAAATGCCGACCTGCACCTTGCGCTGCCGCTGTTGGATGACCTGGAAGAGATCATCGAGCGGACCCATAATGCGCGTTTCAAGATTGAGATCCTGGCATTGCGCGCCCTGGCGCTGGATGCCCAGGGTGATACCGGCCAGGCAGACACCACGCTGTTGCAGGCGTTGGACCTGGCGCGGCCGGGGGGCTTCATCCGGATGTTTCTCGACCTGGGCAGACCCATGCAGAGCCTGCTCCGCCGGGTTGCCCGGCAAGATCATGCTACCGACATGGTTCGTCGCCTCCTGGCAGCATTTCAAGCGGACGGTAAAAACCTGCCTGGCAACGCCAGCCCGGCGCAGCTGAAGCACCAGAAGATCCTCGCCAATTCGGCCCTACCCGAGCCCCTTACCCGGCGGGAGCTCGAGGTCCTGACCTTGTTGCAAGAGCCGTTAACCATCAAAGAGATCGCAGAAAAACTCTATATTTCCCACACAACCGTCAAACGCCATACAACCAACATCTACGGTAAGCTCGGCGTTAACCGGCGCAAGGACGCCACTGCTCGCGCGCTAGAACTGAATATTCTCTCCACTGACTGACCTCTTTCCCTCTTAAAAGCTCGATAAATCTACAACTTTTAATACTACTTTAATTACTACTTGAGGGAGGTATTTTTACGCGCCATCTTAGTCTATCATCATTACACGATGTGCATGCTATCCAGGAAACCAATACCCTTCGATCAACCAGCCACCTACCAGATCAGTGTGCAAGGCCAGATCGACCCAAGCATGTCTGACCTTCTGGGAGATATGACGATCTCTCCGGACACATTGGAGGTGGATTACCCGGTCACAATTTTATCTGGCGAGCTGGACGACCAGGCTGCCCTGGCCGGCGTGCTCAACGCTCTTTATGAGATGCACCTGACAGTACTTTTGGTAAAGCGCATGGAGAATAGCGAGGTAGCCGAATGTGACTCCAGGAAAACGGATGCAGCCTAATTCTGGCAATCAAATCACAAATATCAGAAAAGGAGAATTGAAAATGACTGACACAACAGAAAAAACCAATCAAACCGAACAAACTCAGCAGTCGGAGCAAGGAGTACCAGCTGTTGGCTTTTTGGTGATCGCATTCACCGCTGAAACAGCTGGAGACGATGCACTGGAAGCGATGAAAGAGGCCAAGAAACAACAGCAGTTCTACTTCGAAAATGCAGCCGTTATCCGCCAGGATGCCAATGGCAAGGTGCATTATAAAGAAACCGGCGACATGCGCATGGGTAAAGGTGCTGGAGTAGGGGCACTAATCGGCGGGGTTCTAGGAATCCTTGGCGGACCGGCCGGGATCGCCATAGGGGCGAGTGCTGGCGCTGCTCTCGGCGCTGCGGCTTCTCATGGTGATGCAGGATTCAGAGATGAGAGCCTTCAAAAGGTTGGCCTGGCCCTGAGACCCGGGACTTCAGCTGTGGCAGCGATCACCGACGGAATTTTCCTGCAATCTTTACAGGAACAGGTCAGCATCGAGGACATCCGCACTATAGTGAGCAACCTGGCAGGTGAAATATCCTACAGGCTTAATGAGGGTAAGAGTGTCGCCCTCGGCATCATCCTGGCTGAGACAGGGCTGGCTTTCAAAGAATTAGCTGTCGACGAAAATTCTGCAGAGGTGGTCGGACTGGTGATCACGAATGATGCCGTTGTCGCTGGTGCGGCGGTAGCCACGGCGGATCAATTGGATTATCAGTTGGCCGCCGCAACTGAGGAAGGGGCAGTCGTGGAAGTGGGCACGGCTACTAAAGAAGGGGCTCTCATTGTGGATGACATTGTGACCGACGAGGGTGAAGCTGCGGCGGCAACCGTCCTCCTCCCGGATGATGAAGACGCAGAAACCCAGGCGGAAAAAGACGAGCCTGCAGAAACTAGTAATCCAGAGGAAAAGCCAACCGCAGCATGATTAGATGTATCTTACGAAAAGTAAATCATATCTGCAATCGTGTCGGACATAACCTCCCATACGATGAGAACACAAGAAAGATGAGAACACAAGAAAAAGGAAAGAATATCGATGCATAAGTTACTGAACAACATGGTTGTCTTGATCGTCTCGGTGCTCATTGTGACCGGTTGCACTGCACCTCAGTCGGTGCCAGATGCGCAAGCCAGCTTTTGTGCTGCGTTAGCAACCTTCGAAACCTCCGTTGCCAAATTGGGAACGATCACCGTCGACACACCGAAAGGGGACGTACAATCCATACAGAAGGAGATTGACAAAGCCTGGGAAGGAGTCAAGACAGCTGCCCAGGCTCTTCCGGAAGCCAAGATGGACAGTTTGAAAACCGCCGTTGAGGATCTTCAGGCTGCTGTTAAGGCAATCCCATCAAGCGGTTCTGTAGGTGAAGCACAGGCATCGATAACTACTGCGGTGCAGGGTGTCAAGACAGCCATCCAGGAAACCAAGACCACGGTATCCTGCAAATAACGTATACAGCCTGGCTTCCTTGCCCCAAGTAATGGAGCAAGGAAGCCGGTTGGCATAAACCATTCTAAAACATAAGGAGAGTTCACATCATGAAGACGATCAAATCAGTCAATGTTGGTTCGTTTACCCTGTATGGCGCCGTGCTGGCGGTCTTTTGGACATTTGTTTTTGGTCTTACATATTGGATCCTGGGTTGGATCTTCGGCGCCCAATCCTGGTGGATCGATATGAACTTCGCCAATTGGACATCGTATACCTTCCAGACCTTCCTGTCAGTCATCTGGCGCAGCTTGATCAACGCCATTCCCGGAGCCCTGGCTGGTTTGCTGATTGCCCTGGTCTATAACGCGGTAGCCGGCATGATGGGCGGGGTCAAGCTCAACATTGAGTAGAAGAGCAGAATGATTTATCCGGAATGATATCAACAAATATTGGAGAGACAAGATGGCTACGAAGAAAACTACAAATAAGAAAGCTTCCGCTGTACCGGTCGAATCAGAAGCGGAGATAGCGGCTGAGATTGGAGCAGAGGACTTGGCAATTGGCGCCGAGGAGCTTGGTGCAGCCCGAGGGTTGACCCGCGCAGCGGCTGGAGATCTGGCAGCCGGGGCGAGCGACCTGACACGAGCCGAGGATGCGTTGGTAGTGGCAGAGCGCGTGGCTGACTTGAGCAGCGTGGTCGCGGCAGCAGGTGTAGTGGACTTAGCTCAGGGAGCTGAACTGCTGGCGAAATCAGAGGACGTGGCTGCTCTCAGCGCTGTGGTTGGGCTGATGGGCGTAGCTGACCTGGAACGCGGCCTGAAGCTAGCGCGCCTGGCAGGAGAGCTTGAAGCCGTTGGGAACGTGGTTGAGCGCATGGTGATGCCGGTGCTGGCAGACTTCCTGTTCGACCGCAGTGAGCAATTGCAGGAGGTCGCTGCCGACACCATCGTGCGCGCGGCTGGCAGCCGTGCCCTTTCTCAGGTGATTGCGGCTAAAGGGCTCGAGATCGAGGAGATGGGTGTTGAGGAGGCCGCCGAAGGCTTGACTCGCCTGGCAGCTTCGGAAGCCCTGGCTGAGCGCAGCGAGGAGCTCGCCGCAGCAGGTGTTGTGCTAGGTGTGGAGGGTGTCGCAGAAGTCGAAACGGCGCTCGATGAAGCTGACCTGGCAAAAGAAACCGGCAAGGTAGGTGTGGCGGATATTGCAGAAGGCGTTGCCCTCATGGGTGTAGCAGAATCGGCCAGCTAAGACCCTATCCGATAATTGGTAGGCTTGGGGGGGTAGTATGTGCGGGCTTTGCCCGCACATACTACCCCAGTCCAATAATTTTCGGACAAATACTGAGGTGAATGATTTAACTTCCTTGCCGCCAGCAATGAACAATAAGAGGGCAAAACACTTATGAAACGCAAAATTCAGGTCATCATCAACCCAGCTTCTGGACGGCCGAAGCCCATTTTACACATTCTAAACAGTGTTTTCAATAAAGCTGAGGTTGATTGGGATATCGCCCTGACCAAAGCGCGTGGTGATGCGGAACGCTTTTCTAGAGAAGCAGTCAAAAATGGAGTAGATCTGGTCGCTGCTTACGGCGGCGATGGCACAGTTATGGAAGTTGCCCAGGGGTTGCTGGGAAGCCCGGTGCCTATGGCAATCTTGCCGGGAGGCACTGCGAATCTGATGTCGGTTGAGCTGGGCATCCCCAAGGACCTTGAAAAAGCGGCCGAGGTCGCTGCAGACCTGGAAAGCCCAATCTGTCAGGTGGATATGTGTATGTTGAGCGAGAAATCCTTCCTACTGAGGGTCGGGATGGGTTTCGCAGCACGTAAGGTGGAAGACGCCGACCGCGATCTGAAGAACCGCTTCGGTGTGTTGGCATACTCTATCGCATCTGTAAAAGCCCTTAAGGATTCCAAGTCAGCCCACTACCGCCTCAAGCTGGACGGCAAGCTGATTGAGGCCGATGGGGTAACCTGCCTGATCGATAATGCTGGAAACATGGGTATCCAAGGATTCAAACCTGCCAAGGATATCAGGATAGATGATGGATTGCTAGATGTGCTCATCGTCGGAGTTAAGAGAGAAAAGCGAGTTATCCAGCACTGGCAAGCGCGCCAGGTTGTAATTGAGGCCGATCCACCCCAACCAGTACAGGTAGATGGTGAAATGGCAGGCGATACGCCGGTCAGCGCTGGAATTATGCCCGGTGCTCTGAAGGTGCTCGTGCCAAAACCTGGATAAAGATACAAAATGAGGCTGCTGCTCTGCTTATTGCAGATGAATGCAACCTGGAAGTCGAATGATGAAACGGATGCTCACCGGATGCACCGGTGAGGCTAACACTTTAGATCAGACAAAAAAAAGGAGAAACAATCATGAGCGAGAAACGGGTTAGCGGACCGATCCAGGTGTTTGTGATCGGGTTCGAGAAGTTCAATGAGACCGGAAAGATCTTAGCCGAGCTGCGCCGGGTGCGCAAGCGCGGCGTGATTCGTGTGGTGGATTTGCTCTTCGTGCAGAAGGATAAACGCGGAAATGTCTCCAACGCCATGCATATGACCGATTTAAGTGAGGATGAACGGCTGCGGCTGGGCGCATTAGCCGGCGGGCTGATCGGATTGCGGGCCGGCGGGCTGGAAGGCGCAGTAGCCGGCGCCGAAATGGGCACTCTGGCAGTTGCCGAGCGCGATTTCGGTCTGAGCAGCGACCAGCTGCAGAACCTGGCGGACAGCATCCCCAATGGCAGCGCGGCGGCCATCCTGGTAATCGAGCATCACTGGGCGACCCGGCTGCGGGCCGCCATCGCCGAGGCCGGCGGCGTTTCGCTGGCTCAGGCCATGATCTCCCCTGCCGCGCTGGTCATGGTGGGCAAGGAGCTCGATGCTATGGTCGAGGCCGAAGAGGCCATCGAAGCTGCCGAAGCAGTCAAATTTGCAGCCGCGCTGGAAGTCGCCCAGGTGCTGGCTGAAGCCGAGCTGATCGAAGAAGCTGCTATCGCCGAGGCTGCAGACGCCGTGGCGACTGCCCTGGCGGTGGAAGATGCGGCAGCGGCGGACGTGGTAGCGACCCTGGTAGAAGCCGATCTGATCGAAGAAGCTGCTATGGATGATGCCGCTGAGGTGGTAGCAGGGGCGCTGGAGGTGGAGGAAGAGGCTGAGGAAGAGGCCGAAGAAGCCGTGGAAACAGCCGAAGAGATCAAGGCGGCCGCTGCGCTGGAAGCCATCCGGGCGCTGATTGCCGCCAAGGTGATCGTGGATGAGGCTGCAAAAGAGGCTGTGGCCGCCCTGGTAGCGGCCGAGATCATCGAAGAAGAAGCCGCCGAAGAAGCATTGGAAACAGTGCTGGCTGAAGATGATGATGTTTAGGCGATGAGTTGAAGTCCGCCCACTGATGAACCGGGTGTAGGAGCCGTTGACTGATCACGACAGCCTCTACACCCGAAACAAAAATGGTAGAGACGTCAGCGGAGAAATCGAGCGATGAGCAGGTTCAAATTCCGTCACACCTGGGATAGCCTGAGGGTGAGCTTCTGGTTCGCCCCGGCGGTCATGTCGGTGGGAGCAATCCTGCTGGTTTGGGCGATTAATTGGGTAGATGAACGCATCCCCAATGCAATGCTGCGGAACAACCGGCTCGTCCTCTCCATCGGCGTGGATCAGGTGCGTGGCGCCCTGGTAAGCATGGCCACCACCATCCTGGCAACCGCCGGGGTGGTCTTCACGCTGCTCACCCTCCCAGACGGGCATCTGATATTGGACAGTGATAAAGGAGAAACAAAAATGCCAGCTCAATTGGAATCATGGAACGACGGTGCAGCGAAAACTGCCATCATCGACTTTGTTAGGAGAGTGACGGATGCAGGCAGCGTGGACTTTGTCCCGCCCTCTGAACGGATCGCCACCTTTGACAACGACGGCACCCTGTGGTGTGAAAAGCCCTTGCCTATCCAATTCGATTTTATTCTGCGGCGCTGGGTGGCCATGGCGCAGGAGGATCCCGCGTTGCGCGAACGACAGCCGTGGAAATCCGCTGTCGAAAAAGACTATGCCTGGCTAGGTGGGGTTATCACGAAACATTACGCCGGGGACGACAGTGACTTGCCAACCCTGATGAACGGGCTCCTTACTGCATTTGCGGGAGTCACGACTGAAGACTATGCAAAACGCGCTGAGGACTTTTTGCGCACACAGTCGCACCCCAGCTTAAAGCGGTTGTATCGCGCCTGTGGTTACTCGCCGATGATCGATCTGCTGCATTATCTTGAAGCCAATGGGTTCGCCAACTATATCGTGTCGGGCGGCGGACGCGATTTTATGCGTCCGATCACACCGCAGCTGTATGGCATCCCTCCGGAACGCGTGGTCGGTAGCAGTGTGGACCTCGACTTTCGCGAAAACGGCGATGGCGGCGATGTGCTTACCAAATCCCATCTCAACGTTCTGGATGATGGTCCCGCCAAACCTGCAGCTATCTGGAGCCGCATCGGGAAACGTCCCATTCTTGCAGCGGGAAACTCCAACGGCGATATACCCATGCTCCAGTTTGCCAACAAGCCGCCGCGCCGCGCTTTGCGTTTACTTGTCCTGCACGATGATGCGAGGCGCGAATTTGATTACACGGCCGGCGCGGAAAAATCATTGGAACTGGCGAAACAATACGGCTGGACGATCGTCAGCATGAAGAACGATTGGAAGGAGGTGTTCGGGTAGAAAAGACTTCAAGCCAAGGGCGCTGCTTTTGCGCCGCCCAAGGACGAGTGCTGCGGCTCGCAATGACATAGAAACAGCACAACATTAAACCTGCGTGTTCCTCAGCAAATTAGTGTCTAGTTAAGTAAGATGGAACATTCAAGACAAAAAGGAGATTAATATGCCTACCAAACCTTTCAAAAGGATAATCAAACTAGACGTGGATATCTGACCAGGCGCGAAGCGGCTGCGGCAGTACCGCCTCCAGCGCAAGGAAGTCTGCAGACTGCTACGGACAAAGCAGCCACACCAGCATCAACAAAGTGACACCATTCGACTTCAGCAAGGAGAACAAGTATCAATGCCGGAAAGACCCATCCCACCCCGAATTCACGTGCTTGCCAAGCCTAGCGGCGCGACCTGCAACCTGGCCTGCGCGTACTGCTTCTTTCTCGATAAGGAGCTGCTCTACCCGGGCAGCAAGTTCCGCATGACCGAAGAGACGCTAGAGGCCTACATCAGGCAGCTAATCGAAACTCATCGCTCGAACCAGGTGACCATTGCATGGCAGGGCGGCGAGCCCACATTGAAGGGGGTGGATTTCTACCGTAAGGCCATCGAATTCCAGGAGAAGTATCGCAAGCCAGGGATGACCTTCGAAAACACGATGCAGACCAACGGCACATTGTTGAACGACGAGTGGTGCCAGTTCTTCAAGGAGAACAACTTCCTGATCGGGTTCAGCCTGGATGGCCCCCGCGAGCTGCATGATGCGCACCGGGTGGACAAAGGTGGCGCGCCGACCTTCGACAAGGTCATGCGTGGCCTGCGCCTGCTGCAAAAGCATGGCGTCGAATATAACATCCTCGTGACGGTCAACCGGGTCACGGGCGACCATCCTAAGGAGATCTACCGCTTTCTGCGCGATGAAGTCGGGACGACTTGGATCCAATTCATCCCGGTCATCGAACGGATGAACCCGGACAAGCTGAATCTGATCCAGGCAGGGGATCAGGTTTCCGAAAGAACGGTGCGTCCTGCACAGTTCGGGCGTTTCCTGATCCAGGTGTTCGACGAATGGGTGACTAACGACGTGGGGCGGATTTACGTGCAGACCTTCGAGGCAGCCGTGCGCAACTGGATGCGGCTTCCCACTTCCGGTATGTGCGTCTTCGAGAAGACCTGCGGCTACGGCCTGGCGCTGGAGCACAACGGCGACCTGTATGCCTGCGATCATTTCGTGGAGCCGGGTTACTTGCTGGGCAATATCAAAACGGAGCATATGATAGAGCTGGTCGGCTCCGAGCGGCAGCACAAGTTTGGACAAGACAAGGCCGCTACGCTGCCCGAGTATTGCCGAAAGTGCCCGGTGCTGTTCGCCTGCAACGGCGAGTGCCCGAAGAACCGCTTTCTGAAGACCCTGGATGGGGAACCGGGTCTGAACTATCTGTGCGCCGGCTACAAGGCCTTCTTCCAGCGGGTCGATGAACCGCTGAAGATGATAGCGATGCTGCTGTACGACGGCCAGCCAGCATCTGAAGTGATGCCAATCTTGAGAGAGAGAAAGGAGGTGCTATCGCGGGCATACCGCAATACACGGCCAGATGGTCCGTGTCCGTGTGGCAGCCGCCTCGCATATGGTGAATGCCACGGCTGGAAACCACCCGCCCGCAGCCGGAACGCGCAAGGCCAGTCTGTCGGCCACCCGCGCCCCCCGGTGAACAAGACGAACGTATCGTTGCGAAACGACATAGAGGCTTTATCCGGTTTTTCTGGCCAACCGGCTAAAACCTCGAATCCAGAAGATGACCTGAATATCCATGACCAGACCTACAACTCATACTCATAAGGAGAAACTACAATGACTAACGGAAAACCAAACATCGTGATCATTTGGGGCGACGACATCGGCCAGTCGAATCTCAGCTGCTACTCAGACGGCCTGATGGGCTACAGGACGCCCAACATCGACCGCATCGCCAATGAAGGCATGCGTTTCACCGACTCGTACGCCGAGCAGAGCTGCACCGCCGGGCGCTCCTCGTTCATCACCGGTCAATCCGGCTTCCGCACCGGCAACACCAAGGTCGGCATGCCCGGCGCCGCGCAGGGCTTGCAGCCCCGCGACGTGACCATCGCCCAGTTGCTCAAGGCCCAGGGCTACGCCACCGGCCAGTTCGGCAAGAATCACCTCGGCGATCGAAATGAATTTCTGCCCACCATGCACGGCTTTGACGAGTATTACGGCCCGCTCTACCACCTGAATGCCTCCGAGGAGCCGGAACTGCGGGATTATCCTCCGGCCGCGGACTTTCCGAATTTCCTCGGGAACTTTGGTCCGCGCGGCGTGCTGGACTGCAAGGCCACGGACACGGACGACCCGACAGTGGATCCGCGCTTCGGCAAGGTCGGCAAGCAGACCATCAAGGATACCGGCCCGCTGACCAAGAAGCGGATGGAGACGATCGACGATGACATCGCGGATCGTTCGGTGGACTACCTCAAGCGCCAGAAGGCCGCCGGCAAGCCCGTCTTCCTGTGGGTGAACTTCACCCACATGCACTTCCGGACGCACACCAAGCCGGAGAGCCTCGGGCAGTCGGGCCGCTGGCAGAGCGCCTACCACGACACCATGATCGACCACGACAAGAACGTCGGCCAGGTGCTCCAGGCGCTCGACGACCTCGGCATGGAGGACGATACCATCGTCATGTATTCCACCGACAACGGCCCGCACATGAACAGCTGGCCGGATGGCGCCATGACGCCCTTCCGCAACGAGAAGAACTCGAACTGGGAAGGCGCCTATCGCGTGCCCTGCATGATCAAGTGGCCCGGCCATATCAAGCCCGGATCGGTCTCCAACGAGATCGTGGCGCACTTGGACTGGGCGCCAACTTTCCTCGCGGCCGCAGGGGTTCCCGACGTAAAGGAGCAGCTCCTCAAGGGCATGAAGGTCGGCGACACGACCTTCAAGGTGCATCTCGATGGCTACAACCTGCTGCCGTACCTGACTGGCCAGACGACGAAGAGTCCACGCGAAGAATTCTTCTACTTTAACGACGACGGCGGTCTGGACGCGCTGCGCTACGACAACTGGAAGATTGTGTTTTCTGAACAGCGCATCGAGGGAACGATGCGGATTTGGGCCGAGCCCTTTGTAACATTGCGGTTGCCGAAGATCTTCAATCTGCGTACGGATCCCTACGAACGGGCGGACATCACGTCGAACACGTACTACGAATGGTTTGTAGACCATTTGTACCTCCTCGTTCCGGTGCAGAAAATCGTCGGCGACTTTCTCGCTACGTTCAAGGAATTTCCGCCAGACCAGAAATCCGGCAGCTTCAGTGTGGACCAGGTTCTGGAAAAGCTGAAGGAGGGTGCCTTGGGTGGCAGCAGGTAACGCCGCGCTCGTGAGCCTGCAGGTCCCCCTCTTGACCAGGATAGGGGGGTGACCTGGCAGCGTGTCAACATCCATTCGGACTGGCAGCCCGATGTGGGCTGCCAGTCCGAACAACAGAATCAGCGAGGTGCAATTTTGCCAACTCAACCGGAATTATGGAACGACACCGCCACCCGGCAAGCCATCATCAACTATGTGTCTGCGGTGAGACGATTGTCGACTTAGTCCAAACGGTTTGAGGTTGGTTGATATCATTTGCCACCACAGCATCAAGATCACCATCCCCGTCTAAATCTCCAAGAGCTACATCACGGCTGTGATTACTGCCAAATTTTGGGGTTGAATGTGGACTAAAACTCCCTGAACCATTATTAACCCAGACGGTCTGAGCTTGGTCATAATAATTCGTCACAACCGCATCAAGATCACCATCATTATCAAGATCACCCAAAGCGACGGAAGTGCTATCACCTTCTCCAAAGGAGGATGAGGATGATTGTGATGTTGATTCATCATTAATATTATTCAACCATGTATGTTGAGGCTGACCAGAAAAATTCGCTACTACTGCATCTAAATCACCATCCCCGTCAAGATCACCAATATCGAGTCCAAATGAATTTCCCCCACCAAAGGCTGAATGAGACACCATACTCCCACAACCACCATCGACCTCTGTAGAAAACATCCAATGATAGGGGCAGAGCGAATCACCCAGGTTGCTTTGAATATAACTTGAAGCAGTTACGTAAACTATCTCTCCAGGTTTGAAATCATTTCTAGAATCGAAATCAAGGGATTCGAGACTAGGAAATGAAAAACTTCCATTATAAAATCCTGATTGATTACCCCTTATACGAAATGTATTGGTATTGACTGTAGAAATATCAAGATTTTTATTAAAAGTCGCACCAATACTTGTATCAGAAATTATCCCCAGGGTATTTGAATATGGGTATATTGTTGATACGGTGAAGGAGACAGGAGGATCTATCAAATAAAATTCGTTATCGTTGGATTGGGGATTTTCTGAATGAAAGTTGTTATTAGCGAAAGAAGCTCCTGGTGTGAAAAGCAACATTAAAGTTATCAGGAATGTGACAACTATTGGAACAAAGCTAACAATAAATAACCTAAAAAAACATTTGACCCAGGATGAATTTACCACTTTTCCTCCCCACTTATTTATTGTTTAATAAGAGCTATCACGAATCCATTATTCACAAAAATAATAAATATTAACCCCAATAATTAATAACTATCTTGAGAAATATAAGAGTATTTTACATCAAACGAATGATTTGCAAGTTAGTGTAAACTTCTTTCTGTAAAAATTAAAATCTTCAAAAATGGTAGGTCAGGTGTATCCTAAAGGTAATCACACCAAAAAGGAGACCACCATGACCCACCAGGACGATTGTACCTTAC
>Ga0180437_10003113_pt1 | contig 25151 bp, 27 predicted proteins | sample SS_ome_4_FD_132410 | JGI IMG/M metagenome (GOLD analysis project Ga0180437, IMG submission 132410) | Hypersaline lake sediment archaeal communities from the Salton Sea, California, USA - SS_3_D_1 metaG | ecosystem: Environmental > Aquatic > Non-marine Saline and Alkaline > Hypersaline >... | reverse complement strand
TTTTTAATTCTTCTTGTAATCTTCGCGATCTGGACTTTAACGTCAATAGAAATCCCAGCCGATGTTGATGCTCAAGGATTTGGTTATTTAGCACTTACAGTGCGAATGGGAGGGACACTAAATAATCTTGGTCCTTTCTACCCAGAAGTCAGATGGCTGTATTCTCCAGGTTTCTTTATTTTAACTGCTTTTCTTTCTGATCTTTTTTTCTTACCAATCAATTATGCAATGATGGGACTTGCTTATTTTCTCTGGTTAATGGTGTTTCCTGCTGCTTTAAGTGTAGGGCGGCAATTTGGGGATAATAGGCTCGGAATTCTCATTTGCATTTTTCTTATTATTGGTAGAGGGCTATTCAATGCTTTAGCAGATTCTGGGTACACAAAAGTGCTTGGAGCATTGATCATAATGGTTTGCGTCTCGTCCTTTTTCAGAGTGTTGAATACTGACTCTATCAAAATCGGTAATGTTTTTGTTGCCGCGCTAAGTCTTTCGGCTTTATGTCTCTCTCACCCAGATTCTTTCATATTCTTTATTCTGGCAGAAATACCTTTCTTACTTACAATATGGCTTTCAAGAAAGACACCAAATCTTCAAGATTACATAGTTATGTTTATGATACCAGGCATAGCATTCATACTGACTCTTCCTTGGGTAGTATTGCAATTTCCTCTCTTTACTAGTGCAAACATCCATAGCCAGCTTGGAAGCGTTCCTGAAATCAGATGGTTTAGACGAATGCCCTTTAAAAATGGAACAACTATAATTAGCTTTGCAGTTATTGGGTTGTTTTTCTCTTCTTTCAGACGGGAAAGAAGAGATGTATTTTTAATAACTTGGGTCTTAATGATCATAGATTTCGCCGTATTCGGCGTTATTGATGATTTCATGTCATTATTTCTACCGTGGAGGGTCACATCTTATATATATAATCCCAGTCTTGCTTGGTATGGTCCAATCGTTCCATTCGCCGTTCTAGCCGCCCAATTCACGCATTATTTAGTTAAGCAAAAAATTTTCGCAGATCCAAAAGTAGTCATAAGAAAGAATCTAATGAAATTAAGCAAAAGAGTATCGAGAAAGGATCTAAAAACCAGTTTCCTATTGCTACTCTCACTAATAACTGGTGCGTTATTTCCTATTCATATAGCTCCTGAACTTGCTAATGATGCAGGTAATTCTGGTTGGCTCTATTTGAGATTTTATCTGATTTGGCCCAGGCATGGATATGCAACACATTCTGATATTGCTGCTATGACTTGGATAAAGAATAATACGCCTGAAGATGCGCTTATACTTAATGCACCGACGTTTAACGGTCATTGGGTTCCTGTCATCTCGGAACGAAAGACTATATTCTTTCGAAATCAACCATTTTTTGATAAAAGCGGCGATCAAGAGCTGAGTATTATGCAAACTGAATGCAAACAAGCATTCTATCAGCCTGATTGCGAAGAGTCAAGAGCAATTATTAACAGATACGGCATAACGCATATTATCCTTCCCGATCGGAAACTGGGGCGTATGTTCGATAATTATTATTTGGTTGATCATAATGCTTTTAGCAGAACAAATTATTTAACTCTAGTATTCGAAGAAGGTAATGCAAAAGTCTATCGCGTGACAGATTCTCAATTTTGAGAAACGAGGATAATGAACAACATAGAGAGACTTCAATGTGCCTAGAATCTGAAATAGTTCCAACGTACTTATCATTTATTTTGAGAGAAAAGACATTTGGCAAAGTCTTATCTCTAATAGCCAGTTGTTGACATAAAATTGCTTGTTTTAATCTTCATTTATAGATGATTTTGCCACATTCATGTTTTTCTCGAAATTTTCTTATACAGAAATTGATTCTAATGCTAGCTACTGGATCTTTATCGGCTAAACACGCACGTAATAGTAAAAAAAAGAAGTTGACCATAGCTCTATGGACATCTATTTATCGTCGTTCGCAAAACTACACATCTGCGCTCCTCATTACAGTGATCTGACAACTTTTTTTTACAGGATATATGCGCTCTTGCCTTGAAACCTTCATTACGCGACGGTAAAAAAGATACATATAAAAGTGCAAAATGCGTAATATTTATATTGCTTCGCTGTATCACATAATTCCCCTCTATCTGAAATATCAATTTCGGATTTACTTAACCATGGGGGGACTTTTACCAATTGAATGCAACATACAGACCATAGTGCGTCTGTAGGTGAAGGAATTGGTTGTGAGTTCAACGATGAGCTTAAGGGACTGCGGATCTCAAGTCTCCTAATGACAAAGACTTGCCTAAAGAATGTGGTAGTCTTTGTGAAGGCGGATACTGTGGTTCGCAGCGCGGGTTCGCGCACCAGCACCCCCGATCACCAACTGCCTTATGAACTCTGGCAGTAGCTGCGGCGCCTCAACGGACTCGGGCTGAACCTTGAGTGATTAGATCCAACTTCCACAAACTTATAGTTATTACTTTTACGTATATCAAAGTAATTACCGCGATATACTTGCCTTCATCCCTCTTGTGGAGGAAGAGGGAAGTGCTTTTCATGAGAATGTGGTCGTAGAAGGACTTAGTGGTTATGGTGATTAATCATAACTCGATTGAGTCTCGTTAAATGAGCAGGCTCGCTTGTGGCTCCGATACCGGTTGATCCTGCCGGACCCGACCGCTATTGGGATGGGATTAAGCCATGCAAGTTGTGCGCTCCTAGCTGATGGAGAGCGGCGAAAAGCTCTGTAACGTGTAGTTAACCTCCCCTCAGGACGGGCATACCCTCGGGAAACTGAGGTCAATTCCCGATAGTTGATTAGGCCTGGAATGGTTTTTCTTCCAAAGGTATCATCTCATGCGATGATACTACCTGAGGATGGGACTGCATCTGATTAGCTTGTTGGTGGGGTAACGTGACCTTTAGTACACTCTTACACACTATCGGTCTTATACGCCCACCAAGGCGATAATCAGTACGGGCTGTGAGAGCAGTAGCCCGGAGATGGAGACTGAGACAACGCTCCAGGGCCCACGGGCCGCAGCAGGCGCGAAACCTCCGCAATGCACGAAAGTGTGACGGGGCCATCCCAAGTGCCATCCGATAAGGGTGGCTTTTGCCTAGTGTAAAAATCCGCTCAGTAAAAATACTATGCTGTTCGGTTTATAGAGCTAGGCGAATAAGGGGAGGGCAAGGCTGACTGGATCGAGGCGAATTAAGAGTAGATGTTTGATGGACCATACTCCCTAAAACGCGGCGCTTATGGTTCATCAACTGGATGGAAGTACCATGATACTACAAAAAATCGAAGAAGCAAGGATAGTAGCAATGTTGCTGACTGATGGAGGCATTACAAAAACGCATTATGATCGTCCGAGATCATGGCGAATATTCTTCGCTTCAAAAGAAAAATTTCTACTCTCTTTATTCAAAGAGAACATCGAAGCGCTATTTAGCGCGCAAAGATTCTGGATGTCTGAATCTCGAAATACGGCGTCAATATATCTAAATAATTCTGCTATTGCAGAACACTTCTTGAAATACTCTCCAACATATCGCACCAAACAGTGTAACTCAAGGCCAATCTGTCCTCTATTACGAGGTCAGAAATACGGACCGTGTGTCCGATGTGAACCCTTTGTCTACAAAGAACTTCAATATCCTCCTTCGAAGATTCCTACAATGGATACATCTCTAATAGGTGAGTTCCTGAAATACTACTTCAGTGTTGAAGGAACAGTTACAGACCGGATACAGATTTCTCAAAGACATCCAACACTTCTATATCAAGTCAAGGAACTCCTAAATTATTTCCACATACATACATCACTAAATTGTTACAAAGCCAAAGATAACCGTTATGAATGGTTTCTTAGAGTTTTCAAAAAAGATTTCAAAAAATTTCACGATTACATTAACTTACTTCCTGTCCAGATACAAAACACTACCCTAACCAAATCTGAACGGTTAGAACGCCTCATCCAGGTCTAAGTGCCAGCCGCCGCGGTAAAACCAGCTCCTCGAGTAGTCGGGAGTATTACTGGGCCTAAAGCGTCCGTAGCCGGCTCTGTAAGTTCCTGGTCAAACCCAACGGCTTAACCGTTGGATTGCTGGGGATACTGCAGAGCTTGGGAATCAGAGAGGCCAAGGGTACTAACAGGGTAGGGGTGAAATCCTGTAATCCTGTTGGGACCACCGGACAGCAGAGAGACACTCTCCTGCTGGGTGAGTGGCGAAGGCGCTTGGCTGGAAGATGTCCGACGGTGAGGGACGAAAGCCAGGGGAGCGAACCGGATTAGATACCCGGGTAGTCCTGGCTGTAAACGATGCGAGCTAGGTGTTTGCGTGGCTACGGGCTATGCAAGTGCCGTAGAGAAGTCGTTAAGCTCGCCGCCTGGGGAGTACGGCCGCAAGGCTGAAATCTGGTATGGGATGACCATGCGTGAGAGAGTTTCTGCTAGATAAGAGGAATAACAATGCTAGATCCGGATCTTGCCTATCTATTAGGCGCACTGCGCGATGGTTCAGTCTATTATGAACGCGCGAGTAGGAATTACGTCACAGTGTTCTATCAAAAACATAAAACTTGGTTGGAGCAATCAATTGCGACTCGTTTGATTCGGTTATTTGGTGTTAATTGCAAAGTTGACGAATATAAGCCAGGCCATTGGCGTGCACGAGTGTATAGTAAAAAACTGTACACAATATGGCAAACAAGGTTTGGATATCCTAAAGAAGGATTAACTCAACTGAATTGGAATACACCAAAGCAAATTATGAAAGCCGATCCAATAGTGAAGAGCGCATATATTCGTGGTTTCTTTGATGCTGAAGGGGATGTTTCTCCAACAACAAGTAGTTCCCCCTACATTGGCATCAGTCAAAAAAATCGTCAAGTTCTTGAAGAGCTTAAACAAATCCTTGAAGAGTTGGGTATCTCAACAGGAGGTATTCATACTATTGATTCAATTTCCAATACTCTGAGATTTGTCGTTGCTTCTAAAGAGGCAATTAGTAAATTCATTACGATCATCAATTCAGAACATCCGGAAAAGAAAAACTCTCTAAATCGCATAAGAACCTATACTGGACAGCAAACTTAAAGGAATTGGCGGGGGAGCACCACAAGGGGTGAAGCCTGCGGTTTAATTGGACTCAACGCCGGGAAGCTTACCGGGGGCGACAGCTGGATGAAAGCCAGGCTGATGACCTTGCTGGACTAGCTGAGAGGAGGTGCATGGCCGTCGCCAGTTCGTGCCGTGAGGTGTCCTGTTAAGTCAGGCAACGAACGAGACCCCTGCGCCTAGTTGCCAGCGGATCTCTGCGGAGATGCCGGGCACACTATGCGGACCGCAGCCGATAAGGCTGAGGAAGGAGGGGGCCACGGCAGGTCAGTATGCCCCGAATCCCCCGGGCTACACGCGGGCTGCAATGACGAGTACAATAGGTTTCGACTCCGAGAGGAGGAGGCAATCCTCAAAACTCGTCGCAGTTGGGATCGAGCGCTGCAACTCGCGCTCGTGAACATGGAATCCCTAGTAACCGCGTGTCATCATCGCGCGGTGAATACGTCCCTGCTCCTTGCACACACCGCCCGTCGCTCCATCCGAGTGAGCTTTAGGCGAGGCGCGTTCCGTAGGATCGTGTCGAACCTGGGGTTCGCAAGGAGGGAGAAGTCGTAACAAGGTAGCCGTAGGGGAACCTGCGGCTGGATCACCTCCTACGTCATTAATTTATCCTTTAAGGGCCAAGCTAGAGTCTGCTCATGCGAAAAGACTGCAATCGGGAAAAACTATGATTTGAACCATAAATCACCAGGAAATACATGAAATGCCATATACAAGCTGTTTACATAGGTGCGAATGGAATCAGGGGCTCATTAGTGTCTGGATACATACGCCATCTGGTGGATGACTTGGTTTGGGCACCGAGGAAGGTCGTGGCAAGCTGCGATAAGCCTGGGGTAGGTGCATGCTGCCTTCGAACCCAGGATTGCCGAATAGGACTTCTGATTAAGGATTAATAACCCTTAATGATCCGTAAGGATCGGGAACCCCGTGAACGGAAACATCTTAGTAACGGGAGGAAAAGAAACCAATAGGGATTCCCTTAGTAAGGGCGACTGAACGGGGAAGAGAGCAAACTGAACCCCTTAAGGATGACTTAGGGGGGATGTGGTGTTGTGGGCCCGGCTTCTTCCTACTTAGTGAAGTGGAAATGGTCTGGAACGTCCCGCCGTAGAGGGTGAAAGCCCCGTACACGTAAACTAAGAGGAATTAACGGCTGGTGTCCCGGAGTACTGTGGGTCGGATATCTCGCAGGAATCTGAGAGGCACTCACTCTCAACTCTAAATATGTCCCAAATCCGATAGTGCACTAGTACCTTGAGGGAAAGTTGCAAAGTACCGCGAAAGCGGGGTTAAAAGAGCCTGAAACCAGATGGTAACAGACGTACGCGGCCCGAAAGGGTAGAGTCTCTTCGAAGGAACCCGGAGTGATCCGGTAGTACGAGGAGAGAGGACCAGGGTTGCGTAATCCGTCTTGAAACACGGGCCGGGGAGTATATGGTCGTGGCGAGCTTAAGTGGATCATCCACGTAGGCGAAGGGAAACCGACAGCACGCAGCTAGGCGTACCAGCTCACCAACAGTTGGGCTGTGGTCTATACCGAACCTCATTTGTCCTAATTCTCTCCGCGGCTTCGGCCATACGAGAGAGGCAGGGCGCCGAGTGGACGTATGGGCTTCATCTCGACCCAGTAGTGAGTATGGGCAACTAGTCAGGTTGCGAGGTCTTAATCGGCCTGGAGTCACGACTATATGACCCGAAACCGAGTGATCTAGCCCTGGGCAAGGTGAAGCCAGGGGAAACCCTGGTGGAGGCCTGCAGGGGTGTTGACGTACAATTCACTCCCATGACCTGGGGTTAGTGGCAAAAGACCAATCTAACTCGGTTATAGCTGGTTCCCGCCGAAGTGCATCTCAGTGCAGTCTGATCCGAGGTAGCTGGTGGGGTAGAGCACTGATTGTGGAAAGGTGGAGGAGAAATCCTTGCCGCTGCTCTCAAACTCCGAATCTGCCAGCGCCGTAGACGGTTGGAAACGGGCGCCCCGGGGTAAGCTCGGGGGCCGAGAGGAGAACAATCCAGACTGCGGTTAAGGTCCCTAAGTGCTAGCTAAGTGTGAACATGAAGGCTGTGGGCAATCTTAGACAGTGGGGAGGTAGGCTTAGAAGCAGCCATCCTCTAAACTGCTAAACAGCAGAGAGAATGAACGCGTAACAGCGCACCCATTGAGATTGTCCGCGCCGAAAATGGACGGGGCTAAAGCTAGCCACCGATACCGCAGAGCTGATGAAAACTTAGCATGAATCGTCATCTCATTTTCGAATGATTTGATTTACTCATGTTAATTGATTACTCAGTTGGTAGGTGGGCGTGCCGGTTGGGCAGAAGCTGGGCTGTGAAGTCCAGTGGACCGTCCGGTATCGCAGATCCCGGTGGTAGTAACAGCGTAGTCGGGTGAAAATCCCGATCGCCGGAAGGGCAAGGGTTCCTCGGCAATGCGTCGTCAGCCGAGGGTTAGTCGGTCCTAAGTCTGGGCGTAACTCGCGTAAGACGAAAGGGTAACAGGTTTATATTCCTGTACTACGAGGATACACGCGGTGACGCAGGCCAAGTTCTGACGCTTTCGGATAGGCCGATTAGAGCTTTCGCTCTAATTAAATGTAGAAATCTGAGGAGTACCGTAATGGTGAGAATCAGGTGAATGCATTAATAGCTTTCCGTAATAGGTGAGTTCGGTCAACTCCAGGAGCCATTGAAAAAGGACTTGGAAGGATTCTTCGTATCCGTACCCAGAACTGACACTTAGATCGTACAGGAACAAGAGTGTGACGGTATGTCATGTGTGACGATTTAGTCAACAGGTGCCCCTAGGTGAGTAGCCTAAGGCGTTTCGGGTGTACTCTGGGCTAGGGAAATCGGCAAATTGGCCCCGTACCTTCGGAAGAAGGGGTGCCTACGGTTTTGAGTCGCAAACTTGGAACCGTAGGTCGCAGTGACCAGGAAGTGCTATCTGTTTAATAAAAACATAGCTAACTGCAAGCGCGAAAGCGTGTGTACAGTTAGTGAGTCCTGCCCAGTGCTGGTAAGTTAATCTTGGGTACAACCGAGGGAAGCTCCAGTAAACGGCGGGAGTAACTATAACTCTCTTAAGGTAGCCAAATGCCTTGCCGGATAAGTACCGGCGTGCATGAAGGGAGCAATGAGCGCTTTACTGTCCCAGCCTGGAACCCGGTGAACCCACTACCTGGCGAACAGTCCAGGGAGTCCTAGCGGGAAGAGAAGACCCCGTGGAGCTTTACTGCAGCCTGTGCCTGTGCTGCGATCGTTGATGCAGAGCGTAGTCGGGAGCCGTTAATCCCAGCCTCTTTGGGGGTTGGAGTAGGCAACCTTGGAACACCGACCTTCTTTGGTTGTTGTGCTTACCAGAACGAACGTTCTGGAACAAGTGCAGGTGGGCAGTTTCGCTGGGGCGGCAGACCCTTGAAAATGTATCAAGGGTGCCCAAAGGTCAGCTCAGCCGGGTCAGAATCCTCTGATAATAAAGGAGGCTGAATATCCGGCGTAGAGCGTAAAGGTAAAAGCTGGCTTGACTGTATTCTGACCAGTAAAGAATGCAGGAACGAAAGTTGGGCTTAGCGATCCTCAATACCTTATTTGTGGGGGTTTGAGGTGACAGAAAAGTTACCCCGGGGATAAATGCGTCAGTTTTGTAAAGATAACAAGTGTGTAGACAAAGCTTAGTAAAGTTGTATGGGTAATTTAGCTTTGACGATTGTACAACTTTATGAGCGTCTGCGGCGCATTCCCAAACAGAGTCGTCGCGGGCAAGAGCCCATATCGACCCCGCGGCTTGCTACCTCGATGTCGGCTCTTCCTATCCTCGATGTGCAGCAGCGTCGAAGGGTGGGGTTGTTCGCCCATTAAAAAGGAGGCGAAAAATACCTCTCTCCTTAATAGAGGGAACGTGAGCTGGGTTTAGACCGTCGTGAGATCGACTTAGCCGTTATCAACGAGTACAATCAGGTAACTTAAACCCATTAATGGAATCCGGTTATGTGATTAGTGATAATGAGAAAAGTGATAGCAATGGCTAAGTAGACACGAAACAGGTTGGATTCTATCTGCTAGGACTGTCGGTCGCCTGAGGGTAAGGTGTTCTTAGTACGAGAGGAACGGAACGTCGCGGCCTCTAGTGTACCAGTTGTCCGAAAGGGCAGAGCTGGGCAGCCACGCCGTAACCGATAAGAGCTGAAAGCATCTAAGCTCGAAGCGGGTCCTGAAAAGAGGCGGCCAATCACCAACAGAGGAGTTCGGGTGACCATCCATAACTGTTGGGGACGAGGACTCCAGGAAAACACTGGGTTGATAGAGCTGAGGTGTAAGTGTCGAGGGTACATCCCTCCAGCCTCTTGGTCATGTATACAACCGTCTCTTCGGAGATAGTTGTGTCGTGATTAATGCTGTTGGGCCGAGGCACTAAGCCTGCAGCCACTAAACGTCCAAGTGTTCAGACAGAACCCCGTTCCATGCAAAACGTATGTAGCGTAATGGCGAATCTATGGTGTTTCATGTTATGTATAAGTCCTTCTACGATACGAAGCGGGAGTTGTACTCCCTCATTTTTTTGGGGCGCATGATATGACAATGTCATAGTTTTCGTTTTATTTACTGGTGAGTGCTATTCGAATTAAGAGTATTAATCCGGTAATCTCACAAGTATTTGTTATCCTAATGCTAAACCCTATTATGAATTGCATATACATGGACAAAAGCAAGTACGGAGATTTCATAATTTAATCAAACCTTGCCATCCCAACAAGCAATTGGTGTTATCCGTTTGAAAAAAAGTTGAGTCTTTTCTGTTTAATTTCCCAATATTATTTCCGCGTATTTAAAATCACATATCAAGATTTTTTGAAACTTTTTTTCTTGAGGAAAACATAATACTCTCTTTATTGTACATACAATCGATTTTCTAAAAATTAAAGGGCCTAAACAGGCAAATAAGTTATATAAAAAATCAGGATAAATAAACCAAAAAACGGGATAAAGATTTTTATGCTGTAAGAAGTGCTCGTGCCTCTTCAGCTTTATATACCGCCCCAGGTTCGCCTTTTATGGTGTATTTGATCTCCACCATTTGGTCGGGTCGGATATCTTTGATAGCCCATTCTAAGACGGTGAAACTCTTGCCTTCGATCAGGTGCATCCGTTTATCGGTGACGTTTGGCTCACTTGAGACTAATGTGAAGCCTTCAGATAAGAAATCGTTTATAGTGATATCAGACAGGCTCGCTTCCTCATCGATAATATGTGTTATTTCCTCAGACTTCAGTTTGTTCTTGTAATAGAGAGAAATCACATATTCGCCCCTGGTCGCACCTTCCTGTATGGATTTTCCGACATGTGTATATACTCCTCTTTCGTGTGATTGATCAACAGAAATTTCTTTTGCTGTTTTAAGAAAGTCTCTGTAACTTAAGATTTCTACCCCTACAATCTCATCCGTTTTTGGATCATGTATACTAATAATCATTCCTTCGTCGTCTATTGCATCACTTATACTATCCGAATACTCGCGGAATCGAATACCAAGTACATCAGCGGCATAATCATACTGTAAATCTAATATAGTGTGAGGTAAGACCCTCTTAAATAGTTCTTCAATCCTGCTAATAATTTGTTGCGGGTTAATCATTACGGCCATACTTGAACCCTTCTTAACTTCTTCTTATATGTCTTTTTTATTTTCATAGCGGTACGGACTATTCCACGACTTCGATCTTTGAGTTTATAAGAAACCATGATATTCTGAAAGACTGTATTATACGTTGAATGTTTTCGATTAAATGCTATAAACTCAGGGTTTTCGAGAACGCTCAAGACGTCATCTATCTCCCCATTCATTTCTGGGTGTCGACGTACTATATGATTAGTCCATCTCCATTTATAAAGTGTCACTTCGTGATCTAATGGAGTTACTACTACAAAAAATTCTTTCTTTTGCATATGGCAACACAAAGTATCTTTAACTTGCGAATGGCAAAAAAGTTTCGACTCTCAATAGTTATCCTTTGACCTTCATTGATAATCTTTCTGGTTTCTTCCTATATAAGAACCTTTATTGAAGAGATTTGCCCCTTCATTTTTTTGGGTTAATCATATGACAATGTCATTATCATTCTGAGAAATGTGTCTTTAACATTTTGTTTTAGTTATAGATTTTGAACAGGTTGGATTCTATAACAAGGGAATGTTCCAAGCCTTATCTGAGAAATATGTTTCTTTTTCAGACATTAGGTAAACTACTTATGGTATGAAATCAGAAGAATATCTGTAGTAATTTAACCAGCTTTGTAGAGGTAATGTTACTATTTATTATTTGCAAGTCATAGATGAGGCTAAGAAAATGAACAGCGAGCTTGAAAAAATAGTAAGAAACATCAAAAACCTCGAAGGGGAGATAAAAAGAGATTATAAGGCAAAGATAATGGGGTTATTTGGTTCTTATGTACGAGGGGAACAGAAGGAGCGTAGCGACGTAGATATTCTGGTAAGGTTTTTTGAAGGAGCGACTTTGTTTGATTTTGTCGGGCTTGCAGAATTTCTTGAAGAAAAACTCAATGTGAAGGTAGATATTGTTTCAGAAAGAGCGCTAAGACCTGAACTAAAGGAACAAATACTTCGAGAGGTCATAGCGGTATGAAAAGGGATTATACACTGGGATTTGAGGAAACCTGATAAAAAAAGTCAAAAAGGAACTCAGAGTATTACATTATGAGGTTAAGTGGAATGAGGCTTGACGAAATAAAAGAAAAGCTTGCAAAACACAAAGAAGACTTGATAGCACGGTTTAAAGTGAAGGAACTCGGTATTTTTGGTTCTTATGTTAAGGAGGAGCAGAAAGAGGGAAGCGACCTGGACGTACTTGTTGAATTTGAAGAGGATGCAAAACTAAGTTTACTGGATGTAGTGGGTTTGGAGCTTGAATTAAGTGATTTATTAGGGGTCAAAGTTGATTTAGTGGAAAAGAAGACTCTAAAACCGTACATTGGACAGCGCGTCTTAGAGGAAGTTGTTTATGTATGAACGAGAGGAGAGAATATAGAGATTTTCTCGTAGATATCCTAAATGCAGTTAATGATATTGAAACTTTTATTAAAGAACTAACTTTTGAAACTTTCATCAATAACAGGTAAAAGATTTATGCCACAATTTATTGTTTGCAAGTCATAGGTGAGGCTGTAAAGAACCTTCCGGAAGAAATAAGAGAAGACTACCCAGATATACCTTGGCGAAAGGTAGCAGGTATGAGAGATAGATTAATTCATGGATACTTTACTGTTGATTTTTATAAGGTTTGGGAGACCATAAAACGGGATTTACCGCCTTTAAAGAAAATTATATCAGAAATTTTGAAGTATGAAAATGAATAAGGCGAAAAAGCATAATCGCGTTATGTGTTGGTTTTATTAGGAAGGAAATCGGTGTTTTCAGTAAGAAAAATTACAGGAGTAAACAGCACTAGTGTCTGGAACAGGAGGTGGAACACATAAGGGGTGACAGAACAGGAGGCATAACTCTTGCAGGGATCATGCAATTGATTAGTGGGCTTGATACTCTCTTTATTGGTTTACTAGGCTTATCCTATTTATTAGGAATCTTCGTAGTGGGCTTCTTCTTGGATTATGCGACGGTATTAACGGCTTTGACCTATTTGGTAGTTCTTTATACTAACATGCTCACCATTGGAGGTATCTCGATGGTGACTGTAATGGGTGTTGTGGCAATAATTTGGGGTGTTTTGGGTCTAGTCGCGACTGCTGGAATTTTAAGAGTCTCACGCTGGGCTCTTTGGGTGGCGAGTATATTCAACATAGTTCTTATCATTGATATGCTGCTTTTATTGAATAATGCGTTTACCAGGGGTATGATCGCCGCTACAACGTTTGCGTATTTATTCTATTTGTTGCTGATAGTGTTTCCGATAGTTGTTGAAATAATCCTAATCGCCAAGAGGGCAGAATTTATCTAATGCCTGCCATCGCACTTTTTCTATTTTTCTTAATCTAGTCATGTAAGTGTGCTAGTGGTTCAGCCAAGAATTTTAATTAGTAGTAAAGATGCCTGGATTCATCATCATTCTTGTAAAAAAAGAGGGATCATTGTAGGATGCAAATGCAGGTTTATGTATGCAACGCTCTAAAAAATAAAGTTGTAATGTAATCTTAGTTAGATTATTAACGATGTTTTCCATTAAAGCCATTTTGAAGGCGCTTCATTAAATTTTGAGAGAGTTCTAAGGATATAAAATCGCGTGCTTTTTCCAGAGTCTTTTTTGCCCTCTCAGTAGCGCCTTGAACGAACCGCGAAAATACGAACTCCCAGTATTTGAGATGAACTTCTAAGTCTGATAAGTTACAAGCTGGTGGCTGGGAGTCTTTCTTTTCGTTTCGTGTAAATAATCCCATATTAGGTTCCTCAATTTCTCTTGGTATGCAAACTGGTAACCATTCTTTATATTACATAGTTAAAATATTAGAACTATCATAACTTCTTGTGCTAATTTTGTTAATAAGGCACACCGTTCCCATCTTTTTATGGGTATAGGTTCTGGCAGCTAACATGGTTGTCGTTAATCTATAGAGCGTTGGTAGTGGTATTCCAGACTTGTCACAGAGGTACTTTTTATCATACACTATTTTCGTAGTTCACCGAATTTAACTACGATAAGATCGGAGAAAATGTTCTAGTTTTGCATTTTAAAAGCAGCCATTAGTTGAAATCATTTTTCAAAAATGTGGACTTTATATACATTTTTTTTACACAAAAGATTGCCCTAAAAAATCACATATGATGAGACAAAGATGATAATCCAACTTCCAAACATAAAGAAGATGATCTATGAGGCGTATCCAGCTCTTAATGGTATAGTCAAGGCTCATGTAGAAGGCTTAGAAAATGTGGTAACTCTTTATACTAATACAGTAGAAGATTTCATTCGACGTCACTGTGAACAAATCTACTTGCATCTTGAACCTGAGCCCGACAATGAACATCAGAAAATAGTCAAACAAAGGATTCTTGAGATATGTAAAGAAATTAAATCGAGAGAAACTCTGGAAGAACCACCAGTAGATATTTTAACAGAAGATGAGGTAACTACGCTTCTGGAGAACTTTGAGAAAGAAACCTTTCACAAATACAAAAATGGTGAGAAAATCACAATTGACGATTATGTACAGTTCGCCCGTAAATACGGATACTCAATAGGAAAAGTGTTGATAGCATCGGCTTGGCTTGATGAGCATCTCACTAACAAAGCGATAGACGCAAAAAAGAAGCCTATGAAGAGGCTACACTTGCTTAGTTGACTGAATATAATCCCGACTTTTGAAAACATATCTCCTCGCTGCTTTTAAAGCAAAAAAAGCAAGTTATCTTTTGGTGTATGTTCGTTTTCAAGAACGTAATAAACTTGAACACTATTCTCAAAAGTCTGTAAAATCGCTTATAATTCTATTTTAAAGGCTATCCTTCATTTTCCTCAAGTATTTGCTGTAAGTCATCCAAGATGAAATATCCGTCTTCAAATGATTTGACTGCAATTTCAAGGATTTCAGTTTTTGCAATAATCTCATCGTTAAGATCTTGTTTATCTTCTACACCATTCCAAAAAACAGAGAAAAAATCCTTAATAGTTGAAAGAGAGGCGTTTCCTTTGATAAATTCTCTTAATCCTGTGCAAAGGTCCGAGAATTTAATTGATTGATGTAGTTCTTGCATGTTCTTTCCTCTTATGAATACCCTCAAAAATGGGCAATAAAGATTTCGGTGTCGAATAAGAGTGATATTTGACATTCTGATACTTTATGACCTTATAGAAGCCAATAGCTGAGAACTAGTTTTGTAAACTTCAATTAATGACATATACACAGACTAAATGCATTATAATCAAACAAAAGCGCCCTTAAGGACTGGATTTCCTTATCAACGCCGTTTTCTGTTTTTTGTGGAAGATTTTACAACAACAGAGCAAGAAAGCATCACAGCTTCAGCGTGGTGATGAATTGCGGTAGTGAGGGTTCACTTTCATCACGTGCATCGAGGGGTCTCCCTAAAATTATATAGGTGGAATGAGGAAGGTATCAACAACAATTGGAGGGATCATACGCACACTTGTAGATAAGGTGCCTACTCCGATTGTATCAACATCGTTAGCAATACCTACTAAGCGTAGGGATTTTAAGCCTGTGGAGATGAGACCTCCGTAACCCGTCAAGGGGATCGAGTCTGTCGTAGAAGCAGGAAGCCTCAAGGCTTTCGCACGAGGTAGCTCACCTGAAGTAATAAAAAACACAGATGTAGATGGTATTATAAGAAAAAGATAGATGTTAAGGCACTAGGGATGGAATGAGCATGCTAGACTTCATCTGACATGTTATGTTCACCTAATAGTGAATATTATTCCTGTTTTTTATGAAAAGGCTTACGATATTCCAATATTTCTTGTGGTCTTTATATAGTCATTTGAGCAGAGGCATTGCTCATTCCATCAAGAGACGATTCAAGATGAGAAAAGGGGATACAACTAGGGGATTATATCAAAAAATCGAAAATTGAATCGCCTCCTATACCCCCAATCACTCATTTTCCCCCTCTCCCCCTCCCCTTTCCCCTTTCTCTTGTATTCCAACTCAATGAAGAATTCTTCGTTGATATTTTAGTTTTCTCTAGAACCCCTTCCAATATTTTGAAAGTATGCCTCTTAGCAAGTTTACCCGCTTTAAAGCTTCCTTGTCTGTATTAATTTCCTCAAGAGGGAACTCGTCTGAAAATTCAATTTTATGATCAAGAAGCGTCTGGATGACAATTTCGACAAACTTTGGGAGTCCAAGCAAATTATAGCCGCCTTCTAACACAAAAACAAGTTTTCCTTCACACACTTCCTCAGCCAAATTTTTTAGTTGGTGAGTAATGGTTGCATAAAGACTTGAAGAAAGTCTAAGATTCCCAACAGGATCTGCATAGTGGGTGTCAAATCCCATAGCTACAATAATAAGTTCTGGATTGAATTCTTTAGCTAAATGGGGCACAATTTTTTGAAAAGATTTTAAGTAGGTACGGTTCAACGTAAGAAATGGCAAAGGAATGTTCACATTGTAGCCCTCACCTTCTCCAAAACCGATTTCAAAAATTCCTCCCTTTTCGTTTTCATTGAAATACTCATGTATCGAGATGTACATTACAGAAGGGTCAGAATAGAAGAATTCAGTGATTCCATCTCCATGGTGGGAATCTAGGTCAATAATTAGCGTTCGATCGAGTTTCTTTTTCCTTTTCAAATTTAGTACAGCCGAAGCGCAATTATTAAAAATGCAGAGCCCTTCAGTTTTTGAGTAGCCTGCATGATGTCCAGGAGGACGAATCAAGGCAAATGATTGTGTTACGTTCCCTTTAAGCACTTCTTCACAGGCGAGAATGGTGCCACCAACGGCCAGTTTTGCAACATCAAAAGCATCCCGTGAGGCATAAGAATGTGAGCCTATTTCGCCTCCCCCAATCTTAGACAGCGATTTCACGGAATCCACAAGATAAGGCGCATGAATTTTATACAAATCCTTCTCTTTGATAGGTTTAGCTAAGATGGGTTCGATACCAGGTAGATCAAAGATTTCTTTTTGTTGAAGATAAGTATATACCGCTGCTAGGCGTTCAGGCGTTTCAAAGGACTCAAAATGAGGGCGAGGAAAATTAGTATCATGTTTCAAGAAGTCAGGATGGTGAATTATGCCAATCAATTCATGCACCTCAGAAAAGATCTCATATAATGTAATTAGAGCATAACCTTATAATCAGTATCGACAACAAATATGGGAGGCAGTGAGTCGAAGGGCGGCTGACGGGCGAATTCGTCTGAGGAAATTCCACTCACCGTACAGGTACTCTGGCACCAAAAGGTGCCTGTCGAGAGGCAGGGCTCTGGAGCAGAAACGACACGTCCACTTGCCAGATGACGAGGATGCGGCTGAAGAACACACGGGAGAGTTTGTGTTCTGAGAAGACTTCGGTAACGAAGGTCGAGTTAACCCGCTGAGAAGACAAGTGGGATCGATGAAACGGCCATCCCAGAGGGTGCAAGTCTAAATAGGCTACCCATGAATTGCCTGTAGGAGGTAGCGGGTAAGACGCATAGTTGAATGCCGCAAGAGATGTGTAGTACTAACTGCACCTTTCTAACAGAAAGTGGATTACTCTCGACACACTGCCATCTCATTTATAACGTCGTAGGAAAAGAAATTATTTCATTCCTTGTTTACATCGCAAAGAAACTCGATATATTATTTAAAGTCTTTTCAGAAGATATTTGACATAAATTCTGCAAAATTCTTGAATAGGAGGGGGATTTAGCAACTTGGACGACGTTTTCAAAAAAATTAGAAGAACAAAAGTTATGACAATGTGTGAACTACTCCGCCCTTTCGGACGGAGCTTCTGCCCTCACGGATTGTTGAGCTTTTCCTACGAGGGATAGCAAGAACCCGCTCATCGACAGTTCGGGGTTGTCCACGGAACCCCCCGTTCCTTGAAGGAACACTTTGGTTTTCGCCCTACGACCTTTCCGCCGCTTTGTTAATCCCGTAAGGCACTTAATAGCGTCTAACAGGATGTTAAACGCCGCGTTTACGTCTCTATCGGCGATAAATCCGCATTTCAGGCATCCGAACGCCCTGTCCTTGACCTCCACCTTTCGTGAACCGCACATCGAACACCGATGGGTGGTCCACCACTCATTGATCACCAAGGATACTCCGTCACGCACCAGCACCGCCATCGCGATACGATCAGCACAGTCCTTGAATGCCCAATGGTTGACACGTTTTCGGTTTCTCCTGTGCCCTGATCCTTTGTAGTGGCAATTACGCACCTTGTCGGGGTAGCCTATGATCACCAGCGAACCTGTAAGGTGCTCGGCAATATCAATTGCCAGTTTTCTCCTGAAATCCTTAGCGTAATTCAACCGTTTACCGTAAAGTTTCTTCACTACCACGTATTTCCCTAACCGTTTTAACCTAGCGATCCTGTTGTTCAGTTGGCGCATATGGATGAAAAACTTCTTGTAGTCCTCTTTCTTAAAGAGGATGACGTTGCCTTCGCCATCCGAATCACACGCTACAGCAGTCGCCAACCGCTTCAAACCGAGGTCAATGCCCGTGATGGACTTCAGCACAGGCATAACTTCCTTTTCTATGACAACATGGACCTCATAGCGTTTCAACCTGTGGTTTTTAACGATTTGAAAAGATTTAACACGCCATTCTTTGTCATGGAGGTGCTTCGCGGCATACGGATACATACACAACGGCAGGTGTAATTTCTCGCCCAGAAAGGAAACTCCTTTGAAGTGCGGGATGGTGCGATGTCGCCTACACGATAGTCGAACATGACGGGCACTTTCCCTTTGATTTTCGGTGGCGAGGGCTCCTTCTTCTTCCAGCGGTAAAGTTTGTGCCGGAGTTTTCTCAACCGTTTCTTATCTTTAGCAGTGCTTTTCTTGATGATACGTTGTTTACAGGTGGCGATGGACTTTTCCAGACGCATAATCTCCCACTGCCACTCACGATGCAGTTCCCGATAGGACTTGAGCATCCAAAGGGCTTTATCGCGGCAAGTTTGCACGAAACCCGACGACAGCCCCGTAAGGTGTTCTACATCTTTTCGGTATTGCTCCGCCTCTTTAGCGCTCGTAATATTCTCAGTGATGATTTTTTCAAGAAACAGTTGCACACCATAAGTGAGGCGTGCGGTAAGTTTATCGAGGACCTTTACCTTTGTTGTGGTGATCCTGTCATCAACGGGAAGCACCAGCGTCTTGCAGATTGGTAATGGTTTGGCAAGTTGAAGTTCCAACTCCATCCTCCACGACCCTCTAGGAAATTAGAGGACGCATCACTTAAAAACGTTTCTCTAACGAGAAAAGGACGGCGATTCATCTCCCACCTTTAGGTAGTAGTCATCTCACCGAGATAAGATAAAGACGCAATAAGCTTGGAAACAAGTAGCGATAAGGTTGATAAACTTACGGAATTAGTAGACTATCTGATATCTGAACTACAAAAGAACGGTTTAATCTAGTAAAAGGATAAGATCGTATATGTGCATAATCTTGTTCGTTTCCAAGAATTATAATTCTTGAAGGGCCTGTTTTTGTAGTTCAAGCATATGGTCACTCGTTTCTGCTTTGATGTAAAGTTGAAGGAGTTCTTGGTTAACTGTAAGAAAATTGAGTCCCCAATTAAATTTAGAGAGAATGTTTTTAGCTTGGTCCTCAAAACCTAATATAACAAGAGCGGCAGCTAAAGCTTCAACTGTGCTTAACCTAACCGGCTTTCCATAATTGGTAGGATTTGCCGCAATCAGAAACGGCAAAGCTCTCTTTATTCCACGTAGTTTTTCAACTGAATCAGATGTGAATTTTGCCCAGGAAGCATCTATTGCCAGAAGTCCATGATGAGTAGCAAGCTCCAGATCTTGTTTTGAGAGGATAACTTCTGAAAATGGATCTAGCAGGATAACCCGTTTAGATACTTGTGAGAATTTACGAATTTGAGTTACGAGTCTCTGTCTGGTTAGCCTTTGTCCTGTACATTTCTTTGGGTCGCATTGCTTAACGTGGTAGACGTAGATAGGTATCAGCTTTACGTTTCCTCCCTGATTACTCATATGGTTTTTGTAAAGCATTGTTAAATTCATATATGTAAAGAAAGATGGTTCCTATTGCAGGAACTAGAACAATAGCCGAAAGATAGAACGACCTTGCGATATTTCGCAGTATATTCTAATTAAATTAATCAAAGATAACTTTTTCTGAAGAGAAACAAACAAATACTAGAAACAACAAATAAATGAAAGATTTAACATCAAAAATCTTCCTTGTTTGGATGTGATGTATAATGCCTATGGCTTTTATTTTAATAAACTCTGAGATCGGAGCTGAAGAAGCCGTATTAAACGCGTTACATGATTTAGAACCGGGCGTTGATGAAGCCTATATTGTCTACGGTGTGTACGATATCATCGCAAAAATACGCGAGGAAACGATGGAGAAGTTAAAAGAACTTATTACTTGGAAGATAAGACGCTTGGACAAAGTCCGCAGTACCTTGACCATGATTATCGTCGAAAAGGTCGAGTGAACTTACCTCAATCTACCTTTTTCTTAATTTTCGCTATTTATTCTTTTCTTTTTGTCGCGATCTTAGTTGCCAAAGTTCCTTTAATTCTTCAAAGGTCAAATCTTTTGGTGGTAGAACCACGTCTGCTGATTGAAATCCTCTGATCTTAACGCTTTTACCATTTCTAGCTATAAAATTGAGAAGCTCGTCATACATCTGAAAAGATTCTTCCTCGCAGCCACCGTTGTTAGCAGTCAAGAAAAAGGCGAGGCTTTCTTCAAATTCGTTGATTTTCTTAATGACTCTTTTTTCTCGACTCTTGTCAATAAAAATAAGGTATTCTCCTGCAATCTTAATAATCACTTTAGATGACCTCAAATATATAGAACCTTTTTATTGGATCTCATGAGGATAAAAGCATGCCTTAAAAGAGTTTTTATATAGGACAAATAGTTACCATCGCTATATTTAAATATTCACTATCTAAATGAAAATAAGAGCTTAAGAATTAAGCGCCTTTTAATAATCTCCTCAGATTTGGATTCCCCTCCTTGATTTTGTAGCGGGGTGGGGTAGACAGGAGATCCCGCGGGGCTCATAACCCCGAGATCGGTGGTTCAAATCTATGGGATAACGCCTATAGAGGATAAATCCATCCCCCGCTACCATTTTCACGTTCTTTCATTATAAATTTCAAATAACGCAATATTGTCTCTTTTCTAGGTAATCTTGAAGTACAGCATCTAATAAATTCTTTTCATCTTTGAGAAAATGAGCAGAGCCTTCTCCTGCGCGAGCCAGTTTCTTTGAAAACTCAATATCAACGTCTCCGCCCCTTAGAATACACACCACAGAGCTGCTGATTTTATTTGCACGACAAATTTTGACTTGACGAAGTGCTGCGAGTTTAGCACGTGCCTTCTCGTCTATAGTATCTTGTTGTTTGGTAGATTCGTGGAAGTTATGTGTAGTTGGGACGCCGTCCGTGATTATGATAATGTGCTTTTCAGCATTTCTTGAAGCTGATAATAAGATTTCTCGTGCATTTTTAATACCGTCCTCTAGGTTTGTATACCCTGCGGGTCTTACTTCAGTGATCTTCTCTAATATAGGCTGAACATTATATGTGAGTTTATTGAGTTTTGTTGCAGTATTAGCGAAAGTAACAACACTACTCCGATCGCCATTCTTGAAGGCTGCTAATGCCAGTCCTATTGCTGCTTTACGTGCATATTGAAACTTACTAAACTCAATCATGGATGAACTTCTGTCTAAGGCTAATACAACATCCATACAACCAAGAGGTCGTCGTTCTTTTATTCGAATATCTTCTCTTTGAATTTTTTCCGGGTGTCTTCGTTTAGTTATCACTTCTCTCATGGTTCTTCGCAGGGAGATATCGCGAAATCTGTCTTCACATTCATATTTTCTTATATCGACGACATCTTCTCCATCTATAGATTTTCCAGAACGGGTCTTATGTTTACCTTTCATAAGGGCACATTCTACCTCTGAGAGGATATCTTCGTAAAGTATGGCGTATCCTTTATCTGTTATCCTAATTTTTGAGTGTTCTTCCTCAATAAGCTTTTCCTCAGTCAAATTTTTGAGGATATCAATGAGAGCGTCATAAGCGGCATACTTATGATCATCTCTTTGTAAATCGATAGCCACTCCAAGGTTCTCTCGCAATAATTCTTTAAGATAATCCAGAAGAGACGGATCCGCATGTTTAAGCAGATTTTGAAACGACGCTCCTCTTGAAGAAGCGTCCTGTGCATTTTGGATTGACCTAAGCGCATCCTTAATCATGTTCCTCGAAATTTGTTTTGAGGTTGATCCTTGAGAACTCCCTTTTTTTGACGGAATGGTTTGGTTGTGTGATACTGATTTCTTTGTTTTAGAGCCTCGCATTAAATCTTCGGCTTTGTCTGTAAACTCGAATTCTGTTCCTAATTCTGGCTTTTGTTTTTGAATTGGTTGACCTTTCAACAGTTCTTCTTTTTCTAAATAGTTAGGTACGCTGTATAAGAGTCGTAACATTTCCATAGTAGGATTTTGTGTCGTCTTATCGACTTGTCTTTTCATTCGTCTAAAAAAATCTGAGAGTGCAGGGAATTGTTTTTTGAGTTCTTCTGGATCGATATTCATTAGATTGGAAAAATCTTGCTGTGTTAATTTATCTTTAAATCCAACGGATTTCTTATGGTCTAATTGGCGGTAAAATTCCTCCTTACGCCTGGTAAACTCCTTTAATTCTTTCATAATATTTCCCATTTGCCCTTCGTTAAGCGGTAGTGTTGGAGTGCAGATTGAAGGACTTTTTATATGATCCTTTGCCATTTCCTCACTAAAAAGTGCCTCGATTATTTCTATAATCAGTTCATCAGGCGTTCTCAAGGATTTCATTTGAATTCGATGCGCTAGAGTAATTAATGCAGCATCTATTATGTGTTCTTTGTTCATTTCCTGCCTTAAAATAGCATAACTCCTCAAAACGTCAAGAAAAGCTAAAACGCCCCTACTTGAAGGTCCTTTTGCGACTTCAGGATGAGTTCGAATTGCCTCAGCGATTTTAGCGAGCAGTTCCGGTATGTCATGGTTGAAAGTAAGGGCGTGTGTAGTCATCACATTTCCTTCTAATTATTATTAAGAACGCTGTCAACTAAGGAATGGATGTATTCAGTAGGATGTTCAAAATAAGAGCTCTCAGGAGCTAATGCAACGCGTCCGCGCAAAGCAACACGTGCGGCCTTTCTTATATCATCTACAGATACTGTTGTATCCTTACGTAGGGTAGTAAAACTTTGGCTTAAGTTCCACGTAGAGAGTGTAGCTCGAACACTGGCTGCATTTTCGATATCTTTGTCAGTACGAGTCCTTTGAATGATCTCCACTATCTCTTGTGCTAATTTGAGCGGGATTTCTTTATCAGTTTTAACTCCATATCGCTGAACAATTTCCAATTCTTCCTCAGCAGTTGGGTAGGTGATTTTTACTCTTTCAAGTCTGTCCTTTAAGGCTTCCGAAATCCGTTCTACACCTGCATATTCCGCAGGATTCATTGTAGCAATCAAAATAGTATCAATATCAAATTCAACATCAAAGTTACCAATTGTTATCACATGTTCCTGAAGAACCTGTAAAAGTGTATTTTGTAAGCGTTCAGAAAGACGGTTTATTTCGTCAATAAAAAGAATTTTCCGGTTTGCCTTGATAATTTTACCTGGTTTAAACGCACGTGGGTCGAACGGTCCTCTCTTGAAAGCAATCACTGGATCGATATCACCTATTAAGTCTTCAGCGGTGAGTTCGGGTGAACCTTGAACCCTCACAAATCTTTTAGGGCCAGGGATCGTTATAATAGGAAATTTTTCTTGAGTGGTTTCACATTGAGGACACTCGGGACTTTCAGGGCGACAATTAAAACCGCAATCACGGACTTTCATATCTGGTAACCTGCTTGCAAGTTCTTTTGCAATAAGAGTTTTTCCAGAGCCAACAGGTCCCTCAAGCAGCAAATGTCTTCCAGAATGAAGAACCGCTAATATCTGCTCCTTTATATCATCTGGACCTATCCATGCGTCAATAAGTTTCGTTCCTTTCTGCTCAATTAACTCTTTTAATTCATTTCTCAAAGAATTCATGGCTTTCCATCCACTTTTTAACTTCTATTCTCCTAATCACGTAATCTGGGCACGATCTGATTTAATAACATTTTCAAAGATGCAAGAAGGTAGGTATTCTTGTCGAGACCCAAAAATTATTTTATTTCTTCAGGAAACTTAAATTTCAATTGTTCTCATACAGGTGTTTTCATAATGATATCTAGAGATTTGGAAAAAATCAGAGAACGTACCCAATCGGCCTACGAATATGTGTCCTCCCTTGAACCATTCAAGTACGTTTAAGATAATTACCAACTAAATCAAGAGATTGGAAATGAACTTAAAGAATTCGTAAATGATTATACTGTGGTTTTATTTGCTGCGAGTTGGTGTCGAGATAGTAGGGCTGGAGTTCCTGTATTTGCCCTTTTGGAAACAGAGATAGGACTGGAAGTGAGAGTTTTCGGAGGAATGGAGCCTGTCCCGAGACTACCTCCTGAAGCGGAAGAGTGGGGTGTCACAGCAGTGCCGACCATTTTTGTCTTCACTAAAAGCGGGCCTAAACGCGGGCAAGAGATTGGAAAAATTATTGAAAGGCCGCCATGGGGGATGACAATGGAAGAAGAACTCCTAGAGATAAAAAAAATACGCAGGCTGGATAATTCATTACCTTTTTTTTACATAGTCTCTTCAAAAAGTTGTGCGCCTTCAACCATGTTCTTTAATACCATTTCTGCTTTTTCAGGAGAAATAACCTTAAGCCCACAGTCTGGATGAATGAATTTTATATTGTCTAGACCTATTTTTTCGACCGCAGCGGCGATGTTTGCTTTTACAGTTTTAGGATCGCTTAAAACAGCATTAGCTCCAGAAATACAACCAACTCCCAGCTTTTTACCATGATCTTCCAAAACTTTTCGTGAAATGATGTCAATATTGTCCTTTTCTATGGAACCGTCAAAGGCAAAACTTAGGTTTTCTATATTCTCAAACTTAACGAGGATGTCCTCAAAAAGACCTTTTGTTAATCTCCCACATACATGCATGACGGTGTTTTCTGATTTCAGTTCTGGGGTCAAGTATTCATTTATCCATTGAATAATCTCTTTACCGAATTTTCTATAGTTTATATAGCCCGCACCAAATCCAGGCTCATCAATTTGTACTAGGACATCTCTCTTCTGGAGTTCCTCAGCTATAGGTTTCAAAGCGGTTGATACGTCTGCATAAAGATCTAAATCTATTATGCCTGAATATGGACCTAAATTACCTTTTCCATGTGGATTCGAGGAAGTTGCGCATGTGAAGCCAAGGGT
>Ga0180437_10003111_pt1 | contig 25167 bp, 16 predicted proteins | sample SS_ome_4_FD_132410 | JGI IMG/M metagenome (GOLD analysis project Ga0180437, IMG submission 132410) | Hypersaline lake sediment archaeal communities from the Salton Sea, California, USA - SS_3_D_1 metaG | ecosystem: Environmental > Aquatic > Non-marine Saline and Alkaline > Hypersaline >... | reverse complement strand
TACACCCAAAAGATAGTGAAAGTGAGATTAACCATTATGATCAAGCTCAATTTTGCAGAACAACCAGCCGCAGCGCCTTGGGATCGCTGAATGATTTTGCCTGGCACTATCAAATGATGGTGGTTGAAGCCAGGGGTATATTGAATTTAAACCTCTCGGAAGCTGAACTCAAATTGAGCCGGGTTCCGTGCAAGCCTATCGATTATCGATATCCATCCGAAGCAGCAAAAAAGCTATTGAGTACGCAGACGAAAAGTGCCTGTTAATTCCTTCTCAATAAAAACCCCCGTTCCGCTGAGAATGTACACGGCGCAGTTTATGAATGTTAATCAATTTCGAGCGGCGGTTAATCAGGCTGTCCGGTGAGTTATGCTTTTTTTAGCCGTTCTCACCCGCCAGGCGGGCGATCTGCAGGACGCAGAAGCGAAGCGCTTCATACGTCTCGGTTGGGAGCGCGCTCTCCTCAATTTTTGCGATGCGTTCTACATCGTTCATGGCACGGATAATGCTGATCGGCACTTCGACGTTCCCATCGGTGAATGAATTCAGGTATTCCAGAGTGCTGATCAGGAAATTGCGCATTTCGTCGTCGGCCCGGGCAGTGCGGAAGAATCCCGCCAGGGCTGGTGACAGTTTTGTCCCCCGGATGACTGCCGGAGATTCGGTAAATGCGCGCGTGGCGGAGAATGTATACAAAGCGGCTGCCAGTTCAGTAAAGCTCTGCACGCGCTGGTAGATCGATTCACCCAGCCTATCCCAGATAATCGAACGCCAGCCGCGAATCTCACCCGGCAGCTGAAGCAGCCTGTCGACCTCCGTCCGCCAACCGCCAGCAAACCTGCCCGAGACCTCCGCCAGCAGCAGATCGAGGTCTGTATTGAATAAATCCTTCTGCAAAAGTACTGCCAGGTCAGGGCGCAGGGTGGGCAGCAGATCAGGAATAAAGAACCCGCTTGTGAAGAAATCGTTAACATTCAGGCCGTGACGCCGCAGCAGTTCCTGCTGGAATAACGGCAAAAAACGCTGCATGGCATCGCTGTCTTCCCGCAGCGCCACAAAGGCTGAATTTCCCGCCGGAAAGGCGCTTTCAACCCGCTTGAGGAATTCCCCCCGCCAGTCCTGGTAAATGCGCAGCGTGTTCAGGATTTCATAAACAGGCAGGCGCGGTAAAAGGCGTTCCGCGATCATCCGTTCCCGCTCATCCTCAGCGAAAGTTTTTTGGGCGAAGCGCTCCAGAGCCCGGAATAAACCGGTGGTGAGCTGGTTGATGCCAAGCACTACCGTTTGCGCCTGGTTATGCGCAATCGCTCGCAGCAGGCTGCCCTGTTTGGCGAGCGGAATGATTTCGGCGATGTTAGCCAGAATCTGCTGGCCGCGTTCAGCGCCTGTACCGGAGGTGCGGCGGGAGGTAGGACGGTCGCGCAGTTGAGGCAGGGACCTGCCGATGAAATAAGTGACAGCGTGGATGCCAACCACATCTTCTTCCTGGCCGTACAGGATGTGGCGGAAATTATCGGTCAGTTCACCCAGGAAACCCTCGTAAAGCGCTTCGCTGGTCCCGATCGTCAAACGCTCCAGTTCCTGAACGCTGCGGCTCTGTGCGCTCAGCCGGCTCTCTGTGATGGTTACTGCAGCCCGGACCAGGTCACCACGGTGGATGCGCTGTGATTCCTGCACATGGTACAGCAGGCCGGCAAAATCGCGCGCAGGCAGAAAACGCAGTTGTTCGGACAGGTTGCTCTGGAATGTCCTTAAATCCCCGCCCAGGAAAACCCCCTGTAACGGCGTTACGGCATAGGCAGTGCTTTTTCGGGCCGCCGCAGGAAGATGGCTGGAAAAACGGCGCCGGTCCTGCTCAGAATGATGGAATGCAGGCTGGCCGGCTGGACGGGAATAATAGCCTCCCTGGCGCTGCATGGCTTCGCCGCTGCCCAACTTGATGCGCACGTCTTCAGCCAGGCCGTGTTCGCCCAGCCAGGACTGCACATCGTACTTTACTTTGAGGTACAGGAAAGCGGCCGTCGCCTGGCTGACCTGCTGGCTCAAATCCGAACCAGCGATGAAGACTTCGCTGATGATTTCGGCAAACCGGTCACCCGGCGACTGCGCGGTCTGGCGGCTTTGTGTGGCGTATTCCCACATGCGGTCCAGGTAGCCGCGGATGTTTCTGACCGTTTCGATGTCTTCGAACAGGGGTACCAGCCAGACCGAGGGCAGTTCAGCCGGGGGCTGCTCCCTTTGCATCTGTTCCCCCTGGATGCGCATCTTCCGGTCAAGTGAAATCAGCGCTTCCGGTCTGGTTGACATACTGACCTGCAAAGCCAGCATCATGCCCGGGTTGCCGAATTTTCCGGAGATCGTATTGATCTCATCCATGTTGTAGACGGTTGTGTCAATGGCGAACTGGTCGCGTGCGGTAATCAACCCCTGGTGGATGCGCGGAGTGATCACGCTGCGCTGCAGGATATCACGGTAAGCGACCACTTCCCGCAGCAGCTGGTCGGAAGCGCGGTTGTCCTGAATAGCGGGAATCAGCGCGTTCAATTGTTTGCGCAGTTTTTTATTCAGGGAGAAGTAATACTCCATCATCGCCCGCCGCTGCCGGCGCAGTTCGAGCATTTTGCGCTCATAGCGGTCGTTATGCTGCCACAGCACCCGGGCCGGGTCGCGCCGTAATTTCAAGCGTGTTTCCCACTGCTGTAAAGGCGTGCTTTCCACTGAAAACGGGAGTATCCCGCGGTAACGTTGTTCTAACTGGTCGGTCAGCAGCGTGATGTTGTTCAGCAGGTTGGTAAAGCGCTGGTCCCGTTCAGGTAATTGGTGAATCTCGGTCAGCAGTTCCGGATCCAGCGGAATACCAGGATCAGCCTGCCGCAGTAGACTGAGTATGCGGTTCAGCCGCCGGACGTTTTCCATCACCAGGGCGGCGGCTAGGCGGTGCCCCTGCCCGGAAGGCCTGTTGCTCCCATCCCAATCGCTCCAAAACGATAAAAAAGGAGCCAGCCTGGTATCCGAAAACAGCTGGCTGTACTCCTCTGCCGCGGTCAGCGAGGCCAGGTCCAGCAGTATTTCATCCGCTTCGTCTTGCGAGTTAATGCTCACATTCTGCCCGAGATACTCTTGCTGCAGTTCCCGGGCTGCTTCATCGACGAGCGAGGCAGCGATAGGCTGGCGGGAGACCAGCGCGGCCGCAGCCGAATCGAGCGCCAGTTCCGCTTTCAGCGAGTACATCTGGGTAGGGTGAACGGTGCGGTCATAGGAACGCTGCCTGAACAGTTCCCGGCGCCGCTCGAGAGAATCTTTATTGAATTCCCGGTCCAGCCGGCTGGAGAGCCAATCTGCGCGGTCGTTCAATGCCATCCGCATCAATTCGTCGCTGATGAATGCTCGATCGAGCAAGCGCGTCCGGAATACATCCAACCGCTCCGGAAGATAATGCCCGATAAATTCCCGCTGCAATGCATCGCCTTCCAGCGGGGGCAGGTCCATCCTGCGGCGGTAGGACAGGCTGCTGCTGCAGCGCCGGATGATTTCTCCCGTAAAAACCTGCCATGAATGTGACAGTTCAGCCGACCGGCTGATCCTGTTGGACAGGACCTGAAACGTCAGGCGCTTCCGGTTATAACGAGCCTCTTCTTCAGCGATTAAGCGATTTAAATCAATCAACAAGCGGCGGGTTTTCGCCAGGAGGACCACGGCATTATCCGCGCCGCCCAGCGTAAGGCGAAAAGTTTTTCTCCCGGTTTCGAAACCCTTCTCTGTGCGTGCAAAGGCTGCCAGCGGCAGCATGCCGATCCCATGCCTGGCCAGAGAGGACGCCAGCCAATCCAGGGATAAACCGGCAGGTAAATGTTCAATTTGCAGCATGGGGTACATGCTTCCCGCCGGCGGGATAATCGTCAGGCCGTAGGGATTGCGCTCCGCCGGTAGATTGCTCTCGGCTTCCAGCAAGGCACCCGACCGCTCGCGCAGGACGGCATTGCGCAAGCGCCAGCAGGTACGCACCGCCTGCCTCGAACGCCGGTAGAACAGATAACTGAGAAAAATGGCAGCCAGGTTAGGGTAAATTTGGGAATTTACTTCCTCAAATCGCTGCCGGAGTCCTGGGTCGCGAATCTCGACCACCGCCAGCCTGGCGCCAGCCAGGCAGTCGGTCTTGGAGATGGTATGGACGGTGATCACCCGCGAAGCCTGCCTTACACCCAGGGCGCCGCTGCGCACCAGTTCCGCGGCAATCTGGCGAACAGACTTGATTTCCGGCAGGTCGTCCACCGGCGCCAGGTCCTGGTAAGCCAGGTCATCGATCAGGGAAATATTTTGCCGCAGGCAGTATAGGACCAGTTTGCGGATATCTTCTTCATCGAAGATGCGGCCGGTGGCGTTGTGTGGATTGTTGACCACCACCGCGCCCCGCTCCTGCCAGGAAGGGTCCTGGCTGCGCAGCCCTTCAACCCTTTCGATCATTGCCTCAACGTCGAGTTCCAGAGAGGCGGACAACGGCACTGCGTGCACGATGGGGAAACACTGTTCGTATGACCAGCTGAAGTCCGGGATCACCGCTTCGCTGATTCCACAATGAAAGCCCAGGATTCCCAATGCCGTGCGAGACGAACCGGATACTGCCAGGCAGGCATCCGGCTGGTACTGCGGCTGGTGTTTTATGAAACTGCTGAGAAAACTACGCTGGAGCGCCTGGCGCCAGGCAGGGTTGTCAATGTTTTGGATAAGCGAATCGAACAGGTCCTTTACCTCGATGGCAGAAAATTCGTCGACCATCCCGGCGGTCCACTTATCCTGAAATTGTCGTGCGAAATCAGCAGCCCTATCTTCCAAAGGTACCAGGGAACGCGTTAATGCCTGTTCATGATCATTCAACATCCGTTCGAGCTGGCGCTCTACCCTTTCAGCCATTTGCGGCAGGGCTGATTCTGCGGCGATTCCCAAACCCAAACCATCAAACGAAGGTTTGACTTCCGGGACCTGCGCAGGTGCGCCTGCCTCAAGATCAACCAGGTCGCCTTCCAGCAGGTAGTTCAGAAACTCGACTTCGGAGGCGGAGGGAGTCCCTTTGAGCTGGAAATGAACGTTCTCGATCACGTTCAGAAAATCTGCGTTTCCGGCGATGAACACCGTTGAGAGTGTATGCAAGCGAGGCGCAAATATTTCCGGGGTTAACAGGCGGATAACGCGCTGTACCAGTTTCGCTTCACGCGCCAGGGAAAGATGATTTGGCGCGTTATTCACCTCGATAAAGAACAGCGGCCGCTCAATGCTCAGCAGGCGCAGCTTGCGCCGGGTACCTTCCTGCAGCAGCCCGCCGACCAGCAAAAAAGTTGGGCACCCGGGTTCTTGATCCAGGATTTGCGCCGCCTGTTCGCACATCACCTCTTCGACTGGAGAGAGGTCTTCAAAATGCAGGTTGGGGATGGTTTTCAACGGCGCAGATAATTCGCAGCGGTAGTTGAGGATGCGGGCGGGCGTTATCTCCAGGTAGGACGACAGAACAAACAACATTATGCGCAGCATTTCGTGAATCCCGCCCGAACCGAGGATGATCTCCCGCCTGGCAGATTGTTCCCCGGTATCATAGCGTAATGGGTCCTGTTGGTTCTCCAGCCAGGAGCAGAAAGCTTTGATTAATGCATGCGGGTCCTGCCGGGAATACCCGCCGCGCGGCATGTAGGGAGTACTCTTTCGGACTAAATGGATGAGAAATTCGAGTTTTGGTTTATCGTCGGGTTCCCATCCCAGCGCTTCCAGGAATAAATCGGGTTTTGTCTCATCCAATTCCTCCTGATGCACGTCCAGACCAAGCGCAGCGCGCAGGAAGGCGGAAGAGTGCCTGGGGTCCTGCAGCGGGTTTCCAATGTGAAAATTGACGCGCTCCTGCCTGGGAACCGGCGCAGCAGCCGTCGCTTCGCTGATCTCTGAAACCCGGGCTGCCCGGATCGGTTTCAGGTGGAAGGTAGCCATTGGGTCAGGATGGGGCATGTTTGGTTTCGCCTGCAATAAGAATGCGTCCTATCAAGAGGCTCAGATAAATTCTAGCTCTCTTTCCTGGCTTCCAAAGCCTGGTGGAGAAAGTTTTGGAATAGGCTCAGCAGCTCCGAGCCGTGTGCAAGTTCTTGAGGGGTTAAAGAGATGACGGTGCGAGCGCTCTTCAAGTTTTGACTCGCTTCAGCCAGCCGGGCAGCTTGCGGGGTCAGCATCAGCAGTTCCGGACTGCTCTTGAGCAACTCTACCTGTTCTTTTTCGAATGCCAATCGCAAGCGGTCGCTGGCCAACTCATCCTGGAGGCGCTGTTGCGCCAGCGCGGCTTCTTTTTCAAGCAGCACTTCATTCAACTCGGCTTTACGCAGTTCAAGTGTGTGGTCCATTAATGCGATTTCTTCGTCAGCCTGGTACCTGGCTTTGGCGGCTGCCGTGCGCGCCTGGTGGTTAAGCTGCTCGGTTTGTTCGAGCAAGCGCGCCTTTTCCTGCTGCCGCAGCGCATGGGCTACCTCCGGATCGGTCGGTTCCAGCGATTGCACAGCCAGCGAGATCAATTCAATACCCAGTTTTTCTTCCATTAGTAGCGCGCGTTCATCCAAATAGTTCAGGATGCCGGTAGAGGTAAGCACGTGGATCTCGGAGCGCTCGGTGTATTCTTTTACCAGCCCTTCCAGCAGGACTTGAGCTTCATCTGCGGCGCGCGCAACCGCATCGCGGTTCCATCCCCCGACACGGATCAGGGACTGGAGGTGTTCGAGAGCCGGCGCGACCGAGCCAGCCAGTTTAACGACCACCTCCAGATTGCCCGCCGCGCTCACTTCAGTTGTCAACTGGATTGGGCAGGTTGTGCGCTTGAGCGGAAGGCTGAAATGGCGCGGGTAGAGCAGCCCTTTTCGAATGCCAATCCCGCTTTTCGATTCGTAAAGCACCAGTGCATCCGGCTGCCGCACCCGGTATTCGAATAAAGCAGCCAGCGCGGCGCCCACAACGATAACCCCGACAATAACACCCAGGATAATGTCCATAATCCGTTTCTCCTCTGAAAACAAATAACTGGCGATCAATACCTGAAAGCCCTCCGGCGGACCAGCGGTCTGGCGCTGAAATTGGAAATGCGGGCACGCTTCTACGGCGGTATCGACCCAGCCGGTATAATGCGCACTATTATAATCAATTTGGGGGATCGAGGGCGGCTGGTTTTTCCCCAACAGATAATTCTGCCAATCAACTCGACCTCTTCGAAAACTGCCAGTCCTATTTTGTATTAAGCCCGGTTATACTTCAAGAGAATCAATCCATTCGACCTGCTGAAAAACCATTTGCCGGCAATTTTCCCTTGATCATAGAGACAATAAATCATTTTAGGACTACCAACTCTGGAGAAGTCAAGCTAAAATATTCATAAATATTTCACGGTTCTCACCGGCAATGCATAACTTGCACTTAAGCAGCAGATCGGGCTGCATCCATTCACAGGCAGCGGGGCATCGCCCGCTCATATGGGACCGTTCACAAAAACCAACAAATCCGGATTGGAGTTATCGATTTGATTAAACACTTTTCGAATTGGCTTTACCGTATCTCAAACGGCTGGCTCGTTTTGGGCGCGCTGCTGGTATTTATTCTCTTCTCAATACTGGTCCTGCCCGGTCAGTCCGCCAGCGCTGAGGCAGTCAGCGCCGATGCCGGGTCACCGGATATGTCATTTTATTATTCTACCGATGACCTGTACCGGATGGCTGAATCATACGGCCAGGCAGGCAGGGACGCTTACATTCGAGCGCGCTTCACATTCGATTTGATCTGGCCGATTATCTACGGTGTATTCCTTATCACTGGCTTGAGTTGGGTGTATAAACGCGCTTTTCCTCCTGGAAATAAAGTCTGGTGGGTAAACCTGCTGCCGGTCCTGGGTATGGCTTTTGATTACCTAGAGAATATCGCAGCATCGCTGGTTATGTCCCGCTACCCACAGTCTACTCCCGTGGTAGATATGCTGGCGCCAATCTTCACCGTGCTGAAATGGAGTTTGATCAGCGCCAGTTTTGTTTTCCTGGTCGCGTGTGTACTTATCCTGATAACGCAAAAGATTATCCGTAAATAATCCAGATTTCAATAGTGGGGTTTATAACACTTTCTAAGAAAAAGATCCCCTCCAAAGGGTTCGTTTTACACATAACCACTGCTTTCCCAAGGTAGGATGCCTACCATCTTTTCGATATGCAACGCCTCAGTTTACAGGCAGAGGATGATATTATGAGCGTTGCATTAATTCCCCTTTTAACCCTTGACAATATGGATTTTTTCTTTACAATATATGTACAATACTTAAAAACTTATATAGCCAAAAGGAGCTAATAATGAAAAACTTGATCTTTGTTGCTTTACTCGTATCCGTGATGTTGGTCCTGGCAGTTGGAACCGCTTCCGCTAACTTTGTTGCAGGCGATGGCGACACCCGCTATGACCGTGCCCAGGAAGCCAGCGGCCCAGCGTTGTCGAGCGCCGAGACCGGCAGTGAATCCGGCGGATCAGGCGGCCCGATCGTTGAAACCCTATACGACGAAATTGCACGCTTCTCCGATGGTGCGCTTCGGTACCGCTAATTTGTTGTAACAACCTAAACAGAATAACTTTTATGAAAAGACTGCTCCCCCAGTGGGGCAGTCTTTCCATTTAAGGACTGGCAGTCCTGGGTAATTATCATTACGCGCCATTGCGCTCCACCCCCGGAGGGACTATGGGTCGAAGGATTTCACACAGGACTGCCGGTCCATGAAAAAACAAGTCCAAAACCCATTCTGCAAATAATACTATTCACATACAGGATGATATCAAGTTATAATTTTCACAAATATTTCGCCGCTCACATCGACAATTCATGACGGGTACCGCATGAGCGGATCGCGAAGCATCCCCTCAGGTATCGCGAAACATCTTACGTGACTCAGCGGGAGTTCTTTGCGGGAAGTGTGACACTCATCATTGGAGGGATTTAACATGCCGCAATATATTTCTGTTCGTGCAACAGTCGTACTTGCAACCATAATTGCTATAGGTTTGGGAACAGCCCTGGCGATACCAGCGCTGGCCAATTACCTGGGTCAGGCAGCGCAGCATGAATTGGGTGGTCAAGATAGACCGCCCGCAGCACCCTGCAGGTATTATGTAAACATGAAAGGTGATGGTTCAGATCCCGATTTGGATTTTTCCAGAGCTTATACCAATGTGCTGGATGCCCTGGCCGCAGCCGGCGCTGGCCCGTGCGAGATATGGGTGGCAAAGGGTGTGTATTACCCTGATGAAGGCGGAGGGCATTCAGACAATGACCGGTCTGTTTCGTTTGTGATGACCGATGGCGTCGCGCTGTACGGCGGGTTTGAAGTCAGCGACACTACCTTCTCAGACCGCGACTGGGAAAACAATGTAACCGTGCTGAGCGGCGATATCGATCAGAATGACACCGTCGATGCCAATGGAGTGGTTACAAACGCCACTGGCATACAGGGGGATAATAGTTACCATGTTCTCACCAGCAGCAACGTATCATTCACGGCTAAACTTGATGGATTTACGATCACAGCTGGTTCAGCAATTGTTGGAGTATCTAATGGGCTCTATGGCGGTGGGATGATTAATATAAGTGATGGGAATCCAACCTTGAAAAATGTAGTATTTTCAGGAAATAAAGCAACGATTAGCGGCGGCGGTATGTATAACAAAGACAGCAGTCCATCAATGACGAACGTTAATTTCACCGGCAATAAAGCAGGTACGAGCGGCGGCGGTCTGCACAATATTTCCGGCCAACCTTCACTCTCCCAAACCACTTTTTATTCCAATACTGCCCTATACGGCGGCGGCATGAGCAACGAAGCCAGCAGTCCAATTATCATAAAGACCGTTTTTTTAGAAAATTATGGGAGTGATTACGGCGGAGGGATTTACAACACATCCGGCAGCAATCCAGTATTAACGGATGTAACATTTCTCTACAATGAAGGCTTCCAGGGCGGCGCAGGTATGGCGAACTCCAGCAGCAGTCCTCAACTTACCAATGTAATATTTAAAGGCAACACCAGTCCTGCCTACGGGTTGGGGGGGGCGGGAATATTCAACCAGGGGAACAGCAACCCGGTGGTCACCAATGCAGTTTTTTCCGGGAATTACACTGGCTTTAAAGGCGCTGGCATTTCGAATAGAGAAAGCAATCCAGTTTTAACCAACGTAACCTTTTCGGGTAATAAGAGCGCCGGACCAGGGGGAGCAATGCATAACATGGAAGGCAGCCATCCAGAAGCACGCAATACCATTTTCTGGAACAATATTGCAGAGGGTATCACAGGTACTATTACAGCCTCAATTAAAAATGAACCCGGCAGTGTAATTTCAATCGCCCACAGTCTGCTGCAAGCCTCCGGCGGCAGTTCAGTCTGGGGACTGGATGCCAGTTACATCAACCTGCTCGGCAATATCGACAGCGATCCTAATTTTATTACTCCGGTAAACCCACATTCAGCCCCCACCACCAGCGGGGACCTGCATCTGAAGTTAGGATCGCCTGCTATAGATTCGGGATCCAATGCGTTTTTCTCAGGGGTAACTATCGACCTGGATGGGGAGGCAAGGCTGCAGGACGGGGATGGGAACGGCTCTAAGGTTGTAGATATGGGAGCCTATGAAGCGAACGAATATGTACAGCTAAAAGTAACGGTAACCGGGACAGGAAGCGGTGCGATCTCCAGCTCACCGCCCGGTTTTGACTGCCGGGATACCTGCACAAACGATGTGAAAGTGAATCTCGCTCTCACGCTCAAAGCAAAACCAGACCCGGGCTCAAAATTTGCCGGGTGGAGCGGAGATTGCAGCGGAAAAGACGATTGTTTACTTGTAATGGACGGTGACAAGGACGTAACAGCCGAATTGGAACTGGGAATTTCACACTACCTGCCCCTGCAAGTACGCTGACCGGCTTTTATCAAAACATAACACTTCACTGATTTATTCCACTTAAAGGAGTGCGGGATGATAAATCGAATACTTCACATAAACATTATTAAAATTTCATCGGTAATCATCCTGGGAATCGGATTAGCCATCGGCCTCCCCTGGCTTACTGGCTCTCTCAACCACGCTGCGCAAGGTAACACTCCCATCCCTCCATCAGAATGCACTGCGGTTTTGGGTGACACAATTTATAACGGTCCCGGTTCGGACCCATTACAGACAGCCGTAGACCAAGCTGAAAGTGGTGACGTAATACAGGTTGAAGGTGAATGTATTGGTGTATCCGTGCGCAAGGGAATCTCCCAGACCCTGGTGATCACTAAAAGCCTGACCATTCGAGGCAGGGTTGTTTCAAATTCACCTGCGAATGCAGGTATTCCAGATGACCACCCTGCCACCCTGGACGCCGGTGGCGAAGGCAGGGTGATTTTGATATTCGGGAATATTGATGTTACCCTGAAGAACCTGGAAATCACTGGCGGTCGGGCTGCCGGCGGAAACCCTTTTTTTGAGTACGGTGGCGGCATTTACACGGAGAGCGCGCTGACCCTGACCAACTCAATTATCTACAGCAACACGGCTGAGATTGGCGGGGGGATTTACAATAAATCTAACTTGCTGGTTCTGGAGGACGTTCAGTTCGTTGATAATTACGCAAAGACTTCGGGGGGTGGGCTGCACAATGCAGATGTTTCGCCACGCCTGACAGATGTTGGATTTATGAACAACAGTTCAGGTGACCACGGCGGCGGGGTCAGCAATTTTGGCGGCACCCCAAGCTTCGAAAACGTGGTTTTCAAAGGGAATTACACCAACCAGCTGGGCGGCGGCATGTTTAACTACAGCAGCAGTCCGGTCATGACCAACACCCTGTTTTCTGGCAATCATGTAGATTACAGTGGGGGTGGGATGCTCAACATGAGTTCCAGCCACCCGCGCCTGACTAACGTGACGTTTTCCGGAAATGCAGCCGGTGACGAAGGCGGAGCAATCGATAACAACAACGGCAGTACACTGCTGCGTAATTCCATCATTTGGAACAACCAGACCGAAGGTGTTACCGGTATTATTTCCGCCAACATCCAGAACGATCCCGGCCAGTGGATAACCGTATCGCATAGCTTGCTGGAAGGTTCTGGCGGCAGTTCGGTTTGGCTACCTGATCCAGGATGGGAAAACCTGGGCGGAAACCTGGACACCAACCCTGATTTTGTCATTCCAGTCAACCCTTCCAACGCGCCCACCACAGCAGGTAACCTGCGGTTGAATTCGAGCTCTCCAGCGGTAGACACGGGTAACAATACTTTTATCGGGGATGTCCCCACCGACCTGGATGGCGAAGCGCGGGTCAAAGACGGTGATGGCAATGGCACAGCCATCGTCGATATGGGCGCTTACGAAACGAAGGGGTATTTCCAGCTTAATATATCGGTAGCAGGAACCGGCAGCGGCCGGGTTTCCAGCTCGTCCCCGGAATTTGAGTGCACGGACACCTGCAGCGAAATAGTAAAGGAAGATTCAGTCCTGAAGCTCAAAACCAAGCCTGACCAGGGTTCTTTCTTTTCCAGCTGGAGCGGAGACTGCAGCGGAAAAGGCGATTGTTCACTGATAATGGACGCTGATAAGAGTGTAACTGCGGAATTCAGTCCTGGAATATCACATTACCTGCCGCTGCAAATACGCTGAAAACCTGATGATTTAACAACCAGTTGGCCAGTATTCAGCAACAGATACTGCGCAGTGTTGTTTGCGCCGTTATCCTTCGCGTAAGCTTGTCCTTAACTAACAAATCCGTAAGCTGCATTTGATATAATCAGCATAACCTGACCATCTTTGTCCACTAATTCAGCTGGATAGGCGGCTGTATTTTATGTATACAGAAATCTCCATGGGAAGAAAGCTGTTCTTGATTTTTTTAATCTGCATCTCCCTATTCTTGTCGCTGCATCTGGTTGCGGCCGGCGACTCCCCAGCCGGTCAATACGCGCAAACCGGGCAGTCCCCGGCAGATATGCCCAACTCGCCGGGAATTGGGTCAGCCCGCTTGTCTGACAATCTGCACCTACCGTTTGTTGTCGATTACCCGGATGGATATGATCCCAACCCGCCGCAATTGATTCAGCCTGCTGACGATGCGCAGGGCATTTCCACTTCAGCCGTATTGGAAGTAAATCCGAACGATCCGGATGCGGACCTGGTGGACGTCACATTCTACGTGCGCCCGGTACCGGTCCCAAACCTGGGAGAAGATTTTACGCTCATCGCGCTGCCGGACACGCAGTTTTACTCGCGCTGGCTGCCGTCCATTTACATCTCCCAGACCCAGTGGATCGCGGATAACCAGGAGGCTTTGAATATCGCCTACACAGTCCATCTGGGTGATATCGTCAACACAGCCGAGGATATCAGTGAGTGGGACGACGCTGACACCGCCATGAGCCTGCTCGAAAATCCGCTCCCTGGTCTGCCGTACGGGGTGCCCTACGGCGTGGTTCCCGGTAACCATGATTATCCAACCACTAACTACAACAACTTTTTTGGCGTCCCGCGCTTCACAGGCCGGGCTTATTACGGCGGGTACTATGGGGTTAACAACGACAACAACTATACCTATTTCAGCGCGGCTGGAATAGATTTTATTGTGATCAACCTGGAATTCCAGCCGGGAACTGCTGTGTTGGAATGGGCGGGCGCGCTGCTCAAGAGTCATCCAGCCCGCCGGGGGATCGTGGTCAGCCACTCGATGCTCAACATCGATAACTCGTGGAGCTATCAGGGTATTATCAATGAACTTAAAGATAATCCCAATCTGTTCTTGATGCTGTGCGGTCACACGCATTCTCCAACCGACGGCGCAGCGCAGCGTACAGAAAGCGGGGATCATGGAAACACGATTTACATTTTGATGTCCAATTACCAGGAATTCCCCAACGGCGGAAACGGCTACCTTCGGGAGATGCGCTTCTCTCCGCTGGATAAAAAGGTTTACGTGCAGACCTATTCCCCCTGGCTTGATGCCTATCTGGACGACGCTGAAAATGATTTTGAGCTGGCTTATGACATGACCATCCAGGAAGAATTTCGAGACCTGGGTACAGTTAGCGGTGTAGCGCCCGGTGAACACGCTTCCATTACATGGGACTCCCTTGAACTGGATACTGAATACGAATGGTATGTGGAGGTTTCGAACAGCGTATCCACCACGACCAGCGCGACCTGGCGTTTCACTACCTGGTCATCGCCCCCCATTTGTTATGCGCTGTCGCTAACGAAAAGCGGGTTGGGCAGCCTTCCTGCAGCCTCCCCTGACAATTCGTACGGTTGTCCCGCAGGAGAGTACCAGGCGGGTGAGATGATTACGCTGAGCGGCGCAGATCCTGACCCGGGCTGGGATATCACCGGCTGGAAGGGAACGGATGATGAAAGCAGTTTGGAAACCAATAACACCCTCACCATGCCCGGTTACCCGCATACCGCAGGTGTGGTATACACCGACATTACCCCGCCGGACACAACCATCACCCGCGCCCCTCCCGATCCGAGCCCGAGCGCGGACGCCAGTTTCAGTTTCTCCAGCAGCGAACCTGGGGCGACCTTTGAATGCCAGTTGGACAGCAGCGGGTTCAGGGCATGCGAAAGTCCGCAGACCTACACCGACCTGGAAGACGGTGAGCGCGTTTTTCAGGTGCGCGCCCTGGACAGCGCCGGCAACCCTGATCCTACTCCTGTCAGCCATACCTGGACCATCGATACCACCCCGCCGGACACAACCATCACCAGCATCCCGCCTGAAGCGCGCTCAAACGCCGGTACCGGGTTCAGCTTCTCCAGCAGCGAACCCCATTCAACCTTTGAGTGCCAGCTGGACAACCTCGGCTACACAGGCTGCAAAAGCCCGCAGACTTTCAACGGATTGGATTTCGGAGTGCACAGCTTTGCGGTGTGCGCTGTAGATGACGCCGGAAACCCCGACCCCACCCCAGCCAGCGTCGCCTGGATGGTTTTCCAAAGAACCTATATCGCCATTATTATTAAGTAAGCAGAATTATCCTTTAAGATTTTTCAATTCCAATATCTACTTTCCTGGGAGAGATTGGGTGAAATAGAACAGGAATGTGTTTGATTGTAGAGCGATCGCATGCTGGAAGCCTGCCGCCGCTCATCGCCACGCTGGTTGACGATTAATGATTAGATATCGTGTGTGCTATACTTATATCCGCTCTCCGTTCTATCTAAATTCGCCGTAAATAAAACATCATCGCAGCTTGATAATCGAGATGAAAAACCCGATTAATCAAATCAACCTGGACAGATTGCTCTCAACAGCAGGATCCGGTCCCGTGCTCATACTGACGCACGATTACCCGGATCCAGATTCGCTGGCTTCCGGCAAAGCGCTGGCCACCCTGCTTCAAGAAGCCTGGGGGATTTCTGGGCGGCTCGTTTACAGCGGATTGGTTGCCCGCGCGGAGAACCAGGCAATGCTCAAACGCTTAACGCCGGAATGGGAACATAGTGATGAACTCCCTGATTTCCAGGAATATACCGCTATCGCTCAGGTGGATACACAACCAGGAGCCGGGAACAATCGCCTCAACACGGTCCTCCAGAGACACATTGTGATCGATCACCATTACCCGGTTCGGGAGACGGTCGATAACATTGCTTATGCCGATATCCGTACAGAGATGGGATCAACCTCCACAATGTTATTCCAATATCTGGCAGCCGCCGGGATCCAACCCGACCCGATCCTGGCTACTGCGATGTTCTACGGGATCAAAACCGACACACGCAGTCTTTCGCGGGGCGCTTCGCCTGCTGATGAAACCGCCTTTTTGGAAATGCTGCACCGTCTGGACCAGCAGGAATTGTCCAGAGTGGAACTGGCCGGTTTGAGCCATGAATATTTCCGATCTTTCAGCCATGGGTTACTCGCATCCCGCTTGTATGGGCAAGTGATCGTAGCCCGTCTTGGTTTGATGACACAACCCGATTTTGCCGCTGAAATGGCGGACATCCTTATCCGTTTACAGGACGTACAAGCTGCACTCTGCCTGGGACAGCACGCAGACACCTTGCATATTTCGCTGCGCACCAAATCGATGGACCAGGATGCCGGTAAAATCGTACAACAAATAATTGTTCCACCCGGTAAAGCCGGAGGACACGGCACGATGGCCGGTGGACAGATCCCTCTACAAGGAGAGGATATTGAACCACTGCTCGCAGACATTGAAAGACGGTTTTTGGCTGTTACAGGGGAGACAAGTGATGGCGAAGAGTTAATCAATTACCCGTAACAAAAGTAGGGTTTGATAAAGCGGTTTGCCCTACCTATGTAAACAAAAAAACATCCGCTGTCCTGTATTTTGTACAAACAATTGCCTCCTGGAGCTGCCTCCGGCAACACCCTGTTCTTGCGCGGGGGATATATCTCCCAGAGTATGCTTTTCAAAAGAACAGCCACTGCTCATTGTTATCCAGTTCGGAGCCTGATCGACGCCCAACTTATGAGCAACCTCTTCCATGGTCATCTTGTTTAACCTTCCATGATCGCTTTCAATTTTTTTATTTCACCAGCCATCTGGCATAGTAAATTTTCTGGTGATAAGTGAACTGATTTTTCTACTCCCCCATTTTAGCTCAACCCTCATTTTAATTGTATCGCCAAGACGTTCTCATTTCTGGTTCAGCGTCTGAGCCAGCTTTGAGAGCGGACATGCGCCTGGGTAGTATGGATTATAAATAAGCTGACCAGAAAACCAATCAACATAAACAGTGAACCGCTCAAGTAAGGATAATGAATATTAACGTCAAATATATAGCCCGCCCATATTGGTCCAATAATCCTTCCCAGGCTCATAAAGGAGTTACTCAATCCCATCGCAGTCCCCTGCCCCACCGAAGCTTCTTTGGACACCAGGGAAAAAGCTGCCGGACGGAGCAGCGTTTTTGACAGGATGAAGAAACCTGTGGCAAGTAATATTGTGATATAGGTATCCGCCAGCAGAAGGACCAGGAAACCAACCGATCCAGCCAGCAGCGAGGCTTTAATGACCAGCGGTTCTCCCCATCGTTTTGTAACCGGACCAGTCAAGGATGCTTTTCCAACCGTGGAAACGACCGCGATCACCATCAAAATCGTGCCCACCTGTTGAGGACCATAGCCGAATTTTTCCAGCGCGTATAGACCAAACACAGCCTCAAAATTGGTCAGCGCGAAACTGAACAGCATCACCATCCATAGTAAACTCCCGATCGGGCTTGCAACGGCTTTCCAGAGTTCGCTTAACTGGACAAAGGCGATTTTCCCTGTGACCAGCCGCTGTTCTTCGGGCAGCGATTCGGGCAGCATCAGCAGGATCAACACCAGTGATAGTAATGCCAACCCGCTTGCGATGTAAAAAGGCAGCGCGAGCGACTCCGCGCCCAGCCAGCCCCCGATGCCAGGTCCCAGGATCACCCCCAGAGCCATCGCTGCGCCGAGTTTTCCCATGCCTCCGGCGCGCTGTTCCTCGCTGGTGGTATCCGAGACATATGCCATTGAGGTCGTCACAGCTGCCGAAGACAGCAGACCGGAAAGCGCGCGTGCCGCATACAGCATCCACAGCTGGGTGGAAATTCCAAACAAAAATGTTGATAAAGCATATCCAAAAATCCCGATCGAGAGCACCGGTTTGCGCCCGATACGATCCGAAATACCCCCCCATACTGGACCGCAGGTGAATTCAAAAAATGCTGAAGTAGCAACCAGCAGCCCCAGTTCACTCCCACCCGCGCCCAAACTCTCAATGAAGAATGGAAAGATGGGAATGACCATGCCGAATCCCAGCATGACCACAACCAGTGAGAAAGAAAGGATATAGATACTGCCCCGTTTGTTAGTTTTCATCCTTTGCGTCCCTGCCGTTCCTGTCGAGGATCTTTACCGTCCCGCGCCCGCCGTCCACCAAAACGCGGCAGCCGTCTTCCAAACGCATGGTCGCATTTCCTGTTCCTACCACAGCCGGGATGCCCAGTTCGCGCGCTACAATGGCGGCATGCGAAAGCGGGGCGCCTACATCTGTGACCACAGCTAATGCACGCGGGAAGAGCGGTGTCCAACCCACATTGGTGGTTGAGGCGACTAAGATTTCCCCGTCTTTAAAAGAATCGGTCTCTTTCGGGTTATGTATGACGCGAACCAGACCTTCTACCCGGCCTGCTGATCCTGCAAGCCCTTCAATCGTATCAGTCATTCGCTCTTCAGGCAGCGGGGCATGCGCGTCGTATATGTCCATACGGCGGGCTGGGTCATTCGCCCAGCTAAAGGGATCGAAACGGCCGCTGATCACCATCGGGATGCGCGGCAGTTCCAATTGGCGCTGGTAGGTTTCCCTGCGGGGTTTGATATCCGCGGTCACCGATTGGTCCCCGCATAACAATTTTCGCACTTCTTCGATCTGCAGGAAGAATATGTCTTCACCCAGATCGGTGAGCTGGGCAGACTGAAGGTACCAGGCCCGCACCACACCCAGCGTGCGGGTAAATTCAGATCGGATCAACTCACGCTTTTCCATAGCCTGCATGGTTTTATTAAGTTTTCGCTGGATTTTTGGGGCTTGTTTGGGATATGCTTTTTCAAAACCTTTCCAGGCTGCTCGAAACTCTTTGCTCCTTTTCTCCAGCATGGACTTATAATCGATCGGGTTGGATTGGTATTCCTGCAGGCGTTCATCGATCCAACCCGGATCTTCGTAGAGGCGGGCTTGAGAGAGTTCGTTTTCTCTGGAGGGGCGGTGTCCCGCAAGTAATGTATATTCTTCCCGGCTGATCTGGCCGTTAGCCAGCCTGGCAATACCCAGTAATGGTTTGATGCTGGAAAGTTCCCCGCTGCCTCCTACCAGAGTAGATAGGAGTGATTCCGCCTCCTGCTCTCCCAAAAGATCTATCAAATCCTGCCTGGCAGAGATATAGGGAAAGAAGTAGTCTTCATTAGATTTATCCTGGATTTGCAGCAAGTCCCAGTACAACGGGTAAATTTCCTCATCCCACAAATCTGCCAGAAGATGGGGATGCCCCTCGTTAAATATCTTTTTTCGTAAAAACCGGCATTTCTCCGGATTGGAATCAATAATCTCCTTATATTTCCGCATTAACAAGATCTGCTTTGGCAGCATACGCAGCATGACAGGAAGCATTTCCCGGACAAGCTGGAAATTCGTAACAGGGATTTCTGGAACGGTCACATCGCGCAGCTTGAAACCAGTGGCCAGCTCGGTGTATTTATCCATGTAATCCTGATTTTTCCCGATCAGTTTGAACATCCTTTCGGTTAAAGTCATGTTTAGATAAAAGCGGCCGCCAATCGTTCCGGTGGTGCTTGAACCCCCAATACTGAAGTTTTGGAAACTTCTCCAGAGAGAATATGTAGCCGGGGTAATCACATCCGGGAACACCTCCGATCCGACCCACAGGTAATCTCCGGTTTTACTGCTGTTCCACTCTCCCTTCAGCGGGTCGTACTCAAGCAAATTCGTGATCGGGCGTGACTGCAGCAGGTAAAGTTCCCCATCCATAAGCGCCCATTCGATGTCCTGTGGGCTGCCGAGTTCTGCCTCCAGCTTCAGGGCCAGTTTGAAAAGCGCCTTTGCGTACCTTTTCAGGTCTGGGCTGCCTTCGTATTCTCCACCAGGCCGCGCGAGGTTAAACACATAGGGTTCAACTTCTCCGGACACCAGCTCCTCGCCGAACCCGTAAACGTAGTTCCCGTTCATGGTTAAACGGCTGCCCGTGACAGGATCTGCAGTAAACAATATCCCGGATATATCTGCCCGGATTAATTTCTGAACCACTATGGCGATACGCTGCTGCTCATCCAGGCCTTTTGCCCGGCTGTAAGCTTTCACCCTTTCCGCCAGGCGGGAGTGATAAACCTGGTAAATCGAGGCGCGCACCCCTTCATTGGTGTGAATATCCAGCACAGTTTCAAATTCACCTGCGAATGAAGCGAATGCAGAGTCCTCCGCCAGCGCGGAAGAGCGTACCGCAAAGGCTGTTTCCCCATTTTTCCATCTTATTCTTTCCAGCTGGTCTAAAACCATATCCCAGGCTTCTCCTGTCAGTTCATCGCCAACAAAAGCCTCCGGAAATACCACAAAACCATCCGGAACTGGATAACCTGCCTGGATTAATCGCGATAAGGTCCCCCCTTTACCGCCAGCGACCTGCCTTTCAGCCGGCGTGATCTCACGCAAAGAACGTACAATCGGTCCCATCGTTTATCCTCCTATTTCGTTTTATTTTCTATTTTATTAATGGAAATGATTTCCATGTTCATGTCCCACATGCGGGTCACCAGACCGCGCAGCGCAGCCTGGTCTTTCACTCCTGCGGTAAGTATGCAAGAGTGGTTTTCCAAAGGCTCGACGGTTATCGTCTTGTCTGCATCCGAAAGTGATCCAACCCAAACCTGGTCTAAAATACCCTTTAACTGGATTTGGTATATTTCCATACCAGCCGTGCTGCCTGGATCTCGTTCATTTTTCGCCATGCAAGCAGTTTCGCAAGAAAGTAGGTGAGATGTCATCCCCCAAATTAGGTGATTCTTTTGCATACTTGCACCCTGTTCCTACTTTTTTCCATGGAAAAACAGCTTTCTGCCAGCTGCGGGGCCGCGATAAATTCATGGACCAGGGAAGTCCTCATAGACAGTAGCCTTTTAGGGTAACAGAATAAGTTATATCAGTTTAAGTTCTTTTCCCCGCTCAACCGCCTCGAACCGTTTGTGGACATTTAACTTGCTGTAAATATTCTTAATATGCGTGCGGACCGTGTTCACCCCGATAACCATTTCATCCGCAATTTCAGGCGTGGTCAGGTTTGTCCGAAGATATCGCAGCACCTCCAACTCACGTTCGCTGAGCGCTTCAGGTAACGCCTGAGAGCGCAGTTTCTCCCTGGGTTGTGGCTGGCCGGAACGCGGCAGCAGTCCGCCGACATAGTCTGGGGCAAGTCTTTGGACCCCAGGTTTGTGCAGCAAATCCCGCACCGGTTGACCCGCATCCAAAAAGATCCGCTTGAAACCGGTATCACGGGCTATGGATATCGTGCGCTTCATTACATCCTCAGCCTGTTCCTCGTCCCCCAACCCGAGCAGCGTTTTTACTTTTAAGAGCATCAGTTCAATGACAGTATCTAAATTCCCCAGGGTTTCAAATGCCGGAACCAACCGTTCGATCAGCTGCGAGGCGCGCTCGTAATCGCCATTTGCAGTGAATAAACGCGCAAGAACAACTGACTCGCGCATACCCAGCATGGTATCTAAACGATTAGATTCTGGACCAGCGCCCAGGTCTTGCGGCACACCAGCCTGCAGGCTTTCCGCCCAGGCGAGGGCCTTATCCAGCCAACCCCGGGATATCCAGAAGCGCGCCTGCCACATCTGTACCATGCGGTCATCCACATCAATGGCATCATACTTGCGCGCCATCTGCAGGGCTTTGTCAAATGCATCCCCGGCTGATTCAAGCTCCCCTTGCGCCTCTTTCACTCTCCCCAGGTAAATATAGCCTTCCATCGCGGCAGCATCCCGCCACTGTGTGCTTAGCTCTATCCCTTGCTGGATGTTTTCGGCTGCCTTATCCAATTCATCCAGCTCGCGGTATAGATCGCCTAAACCCATTTTGATTTCGCCGGCAATCGGCAGCAAGTTGCCCCGTCGGTCTTTCGCCGCTTCCAGCGCCTGCAGGTAGATTTTTTCTGATGCTTTAAGATTCCCCTGGTGCAAGCGGATCCTTGCCATGTGGCTGGCTGTCATCACTGCGAACATGATATTGTTCTGCGAACGGCTCACTTCAAGCAGTTCCTCTAAAACTCGGTAGGAATCTTCAAGGTTCTGGTTGAAGGCCTGGCTGAGTCCCGCGCACCACAGGCAGATGGCGCGGAAATAAACATCCTCTCGGGACAGGCTGTCTAATGCCTGCTGTGCATATATTCCGGCTGCTTCCAGGTTTGTGAGGGATATTTCAATAAATGCCCGCAGCGTGTCCGCCCAACCTGGCGGTATGTCCTGGATACCTTCCAATTTACCTAACTCGAGCAGGATTGCCTCAAACTGGTACCTGACCAGCATCTGAGCCCATAATCCATAAAATGCCAGCCTGGGGAACGCCTGCCTGGTTTCAAGCGGCAGGCTTTCAATCCACCGCAAAAGGGTTGCAATTTCGCTGCGAACCAATTTGCTTTCAGCTGCTCCCTGGACCAGTCCGGCAGCGCGCTGGTAATCCGGCGCGCTCAAGGCATGTTCCACCGCTTGTGTGATCAAACCGCTGCTTTCATACCAGCGGCTGGCTGCTAAATGCAGTTCCCTTAACTGCGCGGGAGATTTTTCGTGCAGGCGCGCCTGCAGGAAATCAGCGAATAAGCGGTGGTAGCGGTACCAGTACCTGACATCATCCAGCGGGAAAATAAACATATTGGAATTTTCTAACTCCAGCAGGATTTCCTGAGCGCCGGGTATTCCGCTGACAGCGCTGCACAGCGGCGCGCAAAACTGATCCAGGATGGAAGTCCTGTATAAGAACTGGCGCATTTCCCGAGACTGCCCTGCCAGGACCTCTTCCATTAGGTAATCCAGTATGTATCGATGGCTGCCAGAAAACGATCCTACAAATTCAGATACTTCCCTCTTTCCCTGCATCGAAATCGCTGCCATCTGCAATCCGCTGATCCATCCTTCTGTGCGCTCCACCAATCTTTGCAAGTCTCTGCCAGTAATTTCTTTCTGCAGGGCTATTGAAAAGAATTCTTGCGCTTCTTTCGCAGAAAATTTCAAATCCTGTGAGCGAATTTCAGAAAGCTCTTTATTTGCGCGCATTTTTCCAAGCGCTAAGGGCGGGTCAGCGCGTGTGAGCAAGACAATATGCATATGAAGCGGCTGGTGCACGAGGATAAACTCCAAAATTTGATGAATAGATTTTTCACGGATCAGGTGATAATCATCCAGCACCAACAGGAAATCAGTTTTGATTTCTTCAAGCTGGCTCATCAAAACCGTCAAAGCCGCTTCAAGCGCGCTGCCCGATGGTGATTGAAAGAAGACCAGCGCGCTGTCATCCAGGTTTGGGTCGACTGTCTGAAGCGCTGCCAGTATATAACTCAGGAAGCGGATGGGGTCGTTATCGCTGTCTTCCAGGGATACCCAGGCTGATGGCTGTCCTGTACTCCGGATCCAATCTGCGATCGCGGTTGATTTTCCAAAGCCAGCCGGAGCTGAAACTAGGATCAATTTTTTTATACGGTCTGCATCGAGTTTTCTTAACAAATCCAACCGTTTAATATGTCCGGTTTGCATACAGGGTATATGCAGCTTGGAGGGCAGCAGGTGTTTATCCATCAGAATGATGCGGAATCCTATCCCTTCATCACACACATTACGGCTTTGTTACAGGTGTGCTCTTCTTTTTTTCTTTCTGACATACCAGACAGAAATCAAACCCATATTATACGCGTCCATATTATTTTACCCACAGATTATCTCATTTGTTCCAAGCGTTTACCGCCGCCTGACAATGAATCGTCTTCCATAGATGAAATAATCACCGAATTGTTTTCACCTGTATAGATAGAAATAAAAATGATAGGATTGGAGAAACGGGAAAAAAGAAGGAAGTGATGTTTGAAATCTTGAGCGAAAGCACTCCCGGTTGTATTGGATTTAAAGTGAGTGGAAAGATATCTGTTGAGGATTACGATGAGCTTCTGCCGGTTGTTGATAAAGCCATCGAAGAACAAGGCAAGATCAATATGCTGGTATTGATGGATGATTTTAAGGGCGTTTCTGAGTATGAGGTCCTGGTAAAAGATTTCAATTTCGGCACCCATGCGTATAAAACCGTTGAACGCTGCGCTTTCGTCAGTGACAAGAAATGGCACAAATGGCTGGTAAAGGTAATGGACCCCTTCACCAGGAGAACGGAGGAAAAGTTTTTCGAACCGAAGCAACTTGCAGAAGCCTGGGACTGGGTAAAGGAATTAGATGAGGTCTTCTCGTGTGATGGGGCTAATCTTGACGGAAGGACCTGCCTGCGTGGATAACATTCTGCACCGGGAACACTTACATGAAACACCAGTGAACACTGTTGACTTGAAAAACCAGGACCGGCTGCCCGACCTTTGCATTATCTCTTCGCAACCTTGGAGAAAAAAGCGTTATGTTGAATGATCAACAGAATCTTTACCTAGAACGAATGAAACATTGTTTGATAAACACGATCTATGGAGATAATGAATTCATTTCGGTATCAAATACACGATGGTTCTTGTTGAGAAGATTAAATGATCTCTTTAAAATTGCCGGTATGCAAATCGTTTATAAAAAACCGTATGAAAAAATACGCCACAAAAATGGACTGCCAGTATATCCTCTTTCAGCCCACACGATGATAGGAATATCCAGGTTAAACTATCTCCAGCGCTGTATTGATGAAGTGCTTGAGGAAAAAGCTCCAGGTGATTTTATTGAGGCTGGAGTCTGGAGAGGCGGCGCGACGATTTTCATGCGCGCCATATTAAAAACAAAGGATGTGACCGATCGTTATGTGTGGGTCGCCGATTCGTTTGACAGGTTACCAGCTCCTGATCCCAAACGATTTCCGTTTGACAGCGGAGCAAATTATCACAAAATTGATGAATTTCGAATACCGCTCGAACAGGTAACAGCAATTTCAGCCGTACGATCTTCTTGACGAACATGTTAAATTCCTGCCTGGATGGTTCCGTGACACGTTGCCCTCCGCTCCAATTGAAAAACTATCCATACTTCGATTAAATGCGGATATGTACCAATCCACTTACGAAGCGCTCGAATATCTTTATCCAAAATTGTCCACCGGCGGTTATGTGCTTGTGGATGATTACGGAAGTTTAGACCCCTGTAAACAGGCAGTTGAAGACTATCGGGATAAACACAGCATAAATGAGCAATTGGTCTGGACGGATCACGCGGAAGTATATTGGCGGCGGTCTGAATAATTCAGCCAGGGAATATCCCGCTGGAGTGCACATATTCTAGCGGTCTGGGTAGTGCATTTTCCCGTTTTTCCATAAATCGCAGGCTGCCAAAACCAGGAGCGTTAATCCCCTTCTGTAGTCAAATCTGGTCGAATTGGTCGTGCAAAATTTTTC
>Ga0180437_10003110_pt1 | contig 25193 bp, 34 predicted proteins | sample SS_ome_4_FD_132410 | JGI IMG/M metagenome (GOLD analysis project Ga0180437, IMG submission 132410) | Hypersaline lake sediment archaeal communities from the Salton Sea, California, USA - SS_3_D_1 metaG | ecosystem: Environmental > Aquatic > Non-marine Saline and Alkaline > Hypersaline >... | reverse complement strand
GAATCGTGGATATGCTCTCCGGGGAACTACTACCCCGGATATGCTAGCTGGTTTGACAGCTAAAATTTGGCGGTGCTACACTTCGCTCACCTGTGAAGCGCGTCGGTATTCTGTATCACCCCCTACTAGACAAAGCCCGAGACTTAGCTGAGAAGCTAGAAGGGTTCGTGTCCTCCCGGGGAATCTCTTCGTGGCGGTGCCCCACCGAGGACGAAGAGCAGGCTAAACGCCAACTGGCCGGCACAGAATTGGTTCTCAGCATCGGTGGAGATGGTACTGTCCTGCGTGTTGCCCGAATCGTAACTCCCCTGGCGGTGCCGATTCTGGGTATAAACCTGGGCAAGCTGGGATTCATCACAGAGATAGACGGCAATGAAGCTTTGAGTGATTTGCCCCATTTGCTGAAAGGGGAAGGCTGGATTGAGGAACGGGCCATGCTTGAGGCTTCAGTTGAAGACAAAAGCTTCCACGCCTTGAATGATGTGGTGCTGCGAAGTGTCGCTGTTCGCCTGGTCAATATAGAAGCAAGAATTGACGGCGTACCGATAACCACTTACCGGGCTGACGGGTTAATTGCGGCTACAGCTACCGGAAGCACAAGCTATGCTCTGGCATCTGGCGGACCAGTCCTGCATCCTCAATCCAGGGAAATCATTCTCCAGCCGATATCCTGTCATCTGGGACTGCGGCACGCCCTGGTGTTGCCTGAGCAAAGCAGGATTGACTTAAAGGTAGTGCGCAAAGACCAGGTTGTGCTTAGCGTTGACGGGCAGGTTGAATTGGCAGTGCCAGACGGGCGGGATGTCAAGTTGAGGCTGAGCCCTCATATAGCTCACTTCTTGAGAATGCACGAGCCAACATATTTCTACAGCTCGCTGTGGCAGAAGCTGAGAGAAGGAGGGAATGCTGGTCGATATCAGAGTTGAAAAGGCAACGGTGAGCGATGCCGCCTCAATGCACAAGATGATCAGTCATTTTGCTGACAAGGGGGAGGTGTTGCCTCGTGCCTTATCTGAAATATACGAGGACATAAGGGATTACTTCGTAGTCAGAGGAGCAGGTCAGGTTGTTGCTTGCGCTGCACTGCACGTTACCTGGATCGATCTGGCTGAGATCAGGTCTCTGGCTGTCGATGAGAAGGAACAGAAGCAAAGGATCGGCTCTTTACTCGTCCAGGCCTGTCTGGACGAAGCTAAGGAATTGGGCATTCCCAGAGTGTTCTGCCTGGTCCGTAAGCCTGCTTTCTTTGAAAAACATGGCTTCCAGCTAATCGACAAAATGGAATTGCCCCAGAAGGTGTGGGCGGAATGCTATCGCTGTCCCAAGTTCCCCAACTGCGATGAGGTAGCTCTTGTTCGGAGTGTTTAAGGCCACTGCGCGGTAGCAAAACAATACAAAAGGTAAGGCGGCAGACAATTGGAACCGGAAAAGAAAGTATCTTCGCAGCATATATATCACGGCCACGTGGTGAACATGCGTCTGGACACTGTCCAGAAAGCGAGCGACAGGAATACCGTCAGGGAGGTCGTGGAGCACAGTGACTGCGTAGCTATAGTGGCCGTTGACGAACAAGGCAAGATCCTTCTGGTACGCCAATTCCGCCACCCTGTGGGTAAGTTTCTGCTCGAGATACCAGCTGGCGGCATTGACCCCGGCGAAGAACCCGTTGATTCCGTGCGTCGCGAATTACAGGAGGAAACTGGCTACCTCCCACACGGAATCGAGAGATTGGGAGGTTTCTACTCAGTCCCCGGTTACGGCACGGAGTACCTACATTGCTTCGTGGCTACCGACCTTGTGCCCAGTTCGTTGGTGGCTGAGGACACTGCTGGTATCGAGCTAGTCCGCGTCTCCCAGGATGAGATACCCGGGCTTATTATCTCAGGCGAAATCTGCGATGGCAAAAGCATCGCTGCCCTGTTGACATTCCTCTTCATCCGACCAGCCTGAAATAAGGCCAGATCGGTCCTGTCTTACATCAGCGGGGATTGCTTGGTCTCGACAGCTGCCACATGTTAGCGGAAATAGCATAGGTTCGTGCGCCATGCTACTCACCGGTGAAGACCGGCTCTCGCTTTTCGACCAGTGCTGCCATCCCCTCCCTGGCATCCTTTGTCTTCTGCACTCGCTGCACTGTTTCCAGCTCTATTTTCAATCCCTGGTCAATAGTGGCGTCAAGCCCCTTGGTCACTGTGTCGAGGATTGCCTGCATAGCGATCGGCGCCTTCTTTGCCAGTGTCCTCGCGAATTCCCTGGCATCGTCCATCAACTGTCCTTGCTTAGACACCTTGCTTACAAGCCCGACGCTTAAAGCCTCGGGGGCGTTGATTCTGGCGCCGAACAGAAGCATTTCAAGTGCCTTGGTCTTACCCACCAGCCTGGGCAACCGCTGGGTGCCACCCCAGCCCGGCATAAGACCCAGGCCAATTTCGGGCAGCCCTATGACCGCTCGCTCGGAGTCAACCATTATCCTGAAATGGCAGGATAAGGCCAGCTCACAGCCGCCGCCAAGGGCAAAGCCGTTCACGGCGGCGATTACGGGCTTCGGATACCTTTCGATGTGTCTGAACACCTCGTGACCCCGGGACGCAACCTTATCCCCCTCCGCTGATTGAGCCGCCTTGACGTCAAGGCCCGCCGAAAACCCTTTCTCGCCTGCGCCAGTGATGATTATAGCTCTCACACCTTTATCCTTCTCCCAGTCGGTAAGAACCGCGTCCAGCTCATCAAGTAGAGCCAGATTTATCGGGTTCGCTGGCGGCCGGTTCAAGGTGATTATGCCGACATTGCCATCCCTGTCCACAACTAAGTTCTCATAAGCCATGTACTGCTCCTTGTTCCGAGATTTTCCAACGGCATGTTAGCATTCGCGGCAGCGGCTCGTCAACGGCGGAGAGGCGGAGCTCGTCGATATTATGCGATTCTGTTAGGAGACCACTGTTGAGCGAAGGCATCACTGGCGAAGCAGATATAGGTGACACTGAGCGGAAAGCAACAGAGCAGGCCAACGGTGCTGACCACGATAGGCAGGACCGCCGTCACAGCAGCACAGTATCAGCTCGTTCGCCCGACGTTGTCCTGCCATTTCAGAACGGGGAGATTCAATAGGGCTGTGCGGTGTCTATCGCTCCGTGGCGCTCTCGCTCACTTGCTCCAACAGCCAGGAGCACCACCTGTCAAGTCCTTCGCCTGTCTTACAGGAGACCTGGAATATCTTGGCTTTGGGGTTCAGCCCTGAGACCGAAGTCAAAAAGGCAGTGATGTCAAAATCAAGATAAGGAAGAAGGTCTATCTTGTTTACTATCACAGAATCAGCATCCATGAAGATCAATGGGTATTTGGTAGGTTTGTCATCGCCTTCTGGAAGGCTGGAAATCACTACTCGCTTGTGTTCTCCCAGGACAAATTCGGAAGGGCAAATAAGGTTGCCTACGTTCTCAATCAAGATGAGGTCTATGTCGTTGAGGGGCATTTCCTGTAGGGCCGGCTCGATCATGGCAGCCATCAAGGAGCAACTCTCGGGCATGTTTCGGGTGTTTATCTGTACTACTGCCTTTGCCTCGCTCTGCACTTTCTCAGCATCTACTGTAGAGGCAACGTCGCCTTCGATGATACCTATGTTTAGCCTGCCTTTCAGCCTGGCCATGGTTTGTAGAATCAGACTGGTCTTGCCGCTACCTGGAGATGACATAATGTTGATGGCAGCGATCTTGTGCCGATTCAATAGCTTTTGATTTCGGCCGGCAATGGTCTGATTAGCCTCCATAATATTCTGGATAACTTCTATTCTTTTCATTCTACTTCCAAGCTTTCTATATAGAGTTCTCGTCCCTTGGATATTTCTACGCTCCGGCCCTGGCATTCCGGACAAGACCATAAGGTATCCTGGGGGCTGAAAGTTGCGGAACAATTCCGACAACGCAATTGGGTGGGCACTGATTCAAAGCGGAGGACTGCTCCTTCAGCCATGGTGTCTTTGCTGAGAGAATCGAAATAGAACTGAATACAATCGGGCACAAATCCAGACATTTCACCAAGTACTAGATTGATTTGGGTTATCTTAGTAGCTTCTGCCTCACCAGCTTTGGCCAAAGCAATATTGACAATGTTCTCGGTTATTCCTAGTTCATGCATCTGCCCAAGAAAAGCGAGCCGTGATATTTTAAGTCACTTCGTTGTTCAATTCAATGCTCTCTCCCAGGTCAAGAAGACTGGGCTCGGCGTCTTTCTGGCTTCCCGTGGCGCCTCCGGCGATTCCGGCAGCTTCTATTTCGGTACTTCTCTTCCCCAGGATTTGTGGAAGTCCTTTATATCATCTATTATGCTTCTGCAAGCATCGAAAGCCGGCCCTCTGTGAGCGGCGGAAACCGCGACCAATAGAATATTGTCCGATATGCCTAAGAGGCCCACCCGATGGATTATCGCCACGTCCCTGACATCAAATCTGTTGAGGGTTCTTTCTCTTATCTGCTGTAACTCCTGGATGGCGCGGTCGTTGTCCTCAAATTCCAGCCCAAGCCCTTCGGGAAATTCTCTTACGGTACCCAAATAAATCGATAGCGCCCCCACTTCAGGGTGCTTGAGTTCCTCAGTTATCTCATCGATGGAGAAGTCTTGTCTTCTTACCTCAATCATGGCGGTTAGCTGATGTGCCCGCGTGTCGGACCTTCATTCCTGAGCCTTGCCGTCCGGCGCTGGCTCATGTTGTGTTATATGTGGTCGCTGTGAACTCTCTTAATCTGTGTCGTTTTGGTTCCTGCAATGGAGCTATGCCTGGCAGGTGTCACAGCTTGTGGCGGAACAAGTACTGCAGGAAGAGCTTCCTCCAATGGCGGAGGATGATCCTGCGCTCCCTTTGGAAATAGCCGCGAAAGAGGAGACTACCCGCTTGGCGCCACAGTGACAATGCGGGCAAGAGGCACCCTCGTTCGATTGAGACTGGTGGCGAAGTAGCTCAAACCTGGTGTTGCAGCGTGGGCACCGGTATTCGTAGATGGGCATTATTGGTCTGTTCCTTCGTCAAAAGCCCTCAGGTATACGTCAGGGACTTGGGGCACCTGGGCATCGCTCCATCTCTTAAGACATGTCAGGCAACAGAAATTGTGGTGCTCAACCGCCCGGTGGCCTTTCCACCGTGAAACCATCAGCCAGCCCTCAAGCACCTCGCAGGGCGGCTCGTCTGTGCTGGGCTTCACCTGTTTACCGCAAGAGTGACAGATGAAATATCCCTGGGGCATAATCCTCCTATCTTCGCTCTTATCCTTTGCTCGCCGTGCGGTTCACCGACTAGGCGGCCACTACCTCCTTAACTTCAGGCACCTGTTCCCTGAGCACTCGCTCAATGCCGTTCTTCAAGGTCATACTCGCCATGGGGCAGCCGCCGCAGGCGCCGGTCAACCTTAGTGTCACCACTCCATCCTTAACATCTATTAGTTCGACATCCCCGCCATCGGCCAACAACGCTGGCCTCACCTGGTCAAGGGCTGCTTGCACCTTATCTCGCATATTTCCTCCTTGCCTAATCGCTCTCGCTAGTTATCGCGCGCCTCAGGACTTAAGTGCTAAATATTAGAGCCAAAGTAACTAATTGTCAAATTGGAAACGGTCTTGCTGTAAGTCAAGGAAAGGGGAAGCTGGTACACAGGACAGAGATAATCTATAATACGGTTCTGGGTACGGACCGCATGATCTCTGTAGAAGAAGCTCTGGAGCGGATTTTGCAGCACGTTCGGGTACTGGAACCTGAACGGAAGCCTATTCTGGACTGTCTGGGACAGGTTCTGGCTGAAGATGTTTATTCTACGATAGATATTCCCCCGCTGGACAATTCTGCCATGGATGGCTATGCCCTGCGGGCGGAAGATACTCGTGGAGCCAGTGGATCGTCACCGAGGTACCTGGCGGTGGTTGGCGAGGTCGCTGCTGGGTCTATTCCCGACCAGGAAATTCGCCCGGGGACGGCTATCCGTATTATGACCGGAGCGCCGTTGCCTCGGGGAGCTGATGCCGTAGTGCGATTCGAGGATACTGACGAAACTAAACGCAAATCATCCCGAAGTGATTTGTCGAGCATCGGCATATTGTGCGGGGCAAAGGCAGGACTGAATGTCCGGTGCAGAGGTGAGGATATTGCCAGGGAACAATTAGTTCTCAAAGAGGGAGAGTTGCTTCGGCCTCAAGAGATAGGCATGCTGGCCTCATTAGGGCGTTCCACTGCGATGGTTATCCGCAGACCGATTGTGGCTATTCTGGCTACTGGAGATGAACTTATCGGTGTTGATCAACCGTTAGCCCCGGGCAAAATCCATGACAGTAATACCTACACTATTGCTGCCGAAGTCTCTCGCTACGGCGGAATTCCCAGAATCCTGGGCATAGGGCGTGATTCGTTTGAGTCTCTAACCGGGAAAATAGGCGAAGGGTTGGACGCTGACATGTTGATTACCACGGGCGGTGTCTCCAGGGGAGACTACGACATGGTGAAGGATGTCCTGGCTGAGCACGGAGAGATAGGCTTCTGGACGGTGCGTATGAAGCCCGGGAAACCGCTGGCTTTTGGGGTTATGAAAAAGACTGAAGGAGAAAAGGAGAAGAAAGTGCCGCACCTGGGATTGCCCGGCAATCCCGTCAGTTCTATGATTACCTTTGAGCAATTTGCGCGTCCCGCCATTCTTAAGATGATGGGTAGAAGTATTCTTACCAAACCAACCGTCCGGGCGGTTATGGACAACGATATTGCAAATACCGACGGGCGGCGCATCTTCGCCAGGGTAAGTGTAAGCCAGCGCGATGGACAATACCACGCTTCGCTGACCGGACCTCAGGGGTCGGGAATACTCACGTCTATGGCAAAGGCTAATGGTCTGGCCATTATTCCGGAGAATAGCGAGGGGGTTAAGGCTGGAGAGAAAATCGAGGTGCAGATGCTGGATTGGGCGGGCCCCGAACGCAGTGTGGAAGAAGGGGAAATAGTGCCGGTTGTATCTATCGTTGGCAAATCCAAGTCCGGTAAGACAGTACTCATGGAGCGGATCATAGCGGAACTCAAAAGAAAAGGATACAAGGTCGCAGCCGTTAAACACAGCCGGGGCGGGATCGAAATGGACCACCCGGGGAAGGATAGTTGGAGGTTTGCTCAAGCCGGTAGCGACGCTGTCCTGGTTAGCTCGCCTGGCAGACTCGCTTTCATCAGAAGCCTGGACCATGATCTCGCTGTAGAAGAGATTCTCCCCATCGTCGGCCCTGGGTTCGACCTGGTGCTTGTCGAAGGGTTCAAGAGAAGCAAAACCCCGAAAATCGAAGTGCATAGAAAGGCGCTCGGCGGTGACTTGTTGTTTTCGCCCGAGGAGCTCATAGCCGTTGTTACCGATGAGCCCCTGGATACAAATGTGGTTCAATTCCCGTGGGATGATGCAGTGGGAGTAGCCCATTTCATAGAAAGGAATTTTGTGTTGAACAGGTAACACGACGGTTGTTGCACGCCTGCGAAAGATGAGGATTAGGCAGGAGCATGTTTTCCGTAGGGATATTGACCATTAGCGACAAAGGCGCAGAAGGCCAGCGTCAAGATAGGAGCGGCGAGGTTATCCGCGAAGTCCTCTCCGTTATGGATGTCCGCATTTCGCATTACGACATCGTCCCCGACGAGAAAGAACTCATTATGGAAAAGCTTGTTAAGTGGACGGACGAACAGGGTTTGGATGTGCTGATTACTACTGGCGGGACCGGACTTACCGCCAGAGATGTCACCCCGGAGGCAACGCTTTCCGTGGTGGATAGGGTTGTCCCCGGCATCGCCGAGGCCATGAGGGCTGAAAGCCTAAAGAAAACTCCGCATGGTATGCTAAGTCGAGCCGTCGCGGGCACTCGGGGGAAATGCCTTATCATAAATCTGCCGGGAAGCCCGAAGGCGGTACGCGAATGTCTTGAAGTGATACTCCCGGCATTGCCCCATGCGGTGGAAACACTTAAGGGCCAGGCAGGCGAGTGCGGCCCAGCTGAAATCAAAAATTAGCAGAAATGAGGCTAGAGGGGTTGATAATCTGAGGTGGGTAATTTATAATGATTTCGGCACGTAGAGATTGCGGGGAAGGTAAGCTATCAGACCAAGTTAGGCAGCTTTGGGATAGAAATCTTCTCACCCGTCTGAGAAGTTATTTATGCGGTAAAGCATGAAGTTTTTGATAACTGCGGTTGTCGCTTACGTGGGTTACTTGATTCTTACCCTCGGTAGCGGCACCGCTTTTTTGTGGAGCACTGCCGAGCTCAGCATCGGGGGAGTGTTCGCGGTAGTGATTGGTGCCCTGCTGGGGAACCGGTTCATCGGTAAAGACCTGCGCATGCTGAACCCGGTGCGGTGGTTGACCTTCCTCATTTACCTGGGTCCTTTCCTCTTCGCCATGGCTAAGGCCAACGTTGACGTGGCCTATCGTGTCATCACCGGCCGGATCAATCCGGCCATCGTGAAGATAAACCCCAACTTGAAGAACGATTTGTCAGTCACCATCCTGGCCAATTCCATCACGCTCACGCCTGGAACGCTGAGCGTGGATGTTGACCAGAAGACCAACGATTTGTATGTGCACTGGATAAACGCTGACCCTGAGGTGCTCAAGAAAAAGCCCAGAGATTACCATCGAATATGCCAGAGTTTCCCTGACTGGGCAAGGAGGATCGCGGAATGATTGACTGGCTTCCGGCGGTTGTAGTGCTGGCGGTGTGCATTGTCATCGCCGTGGCACGTATCTTCATCGGGCCGGGCGCGCCGACAAGGCTGGTGGCTTTTGACACTACCAACACTCTGGTGGTGGCTAGTCTGGTCATTGTGGGCATTATGTTCGATCATGCGCTTTTTATTGATGTGGCCATCGTTTACGCTTTGCTCTCGTTCACCATGACCCTTTATGTGGCCAAATACATTCAGGGGAGCAAGTTTTAGCAGTGGCACTGAATGTAGCGACCTATGTATTCATAGGGATTGGCCTATTCTTTAACTTGATCGGGGTTATCGGTCTTCACCGGTTTCCTGATATGTATACTAAGCTGCATGCCGCTACCAAGTGCACAACCTTCGGCTCCATCTTCCTAATCATAGCGGTAATCATGCAGGCCGCGGGAATCTGGGCCGTGGAGGGAGTCTCTCAGTCTACGATGCGCATACATTCCATACTGGCTCTAATAGCACTGCTGATCACCAATGCCACCGGTGCCCATGCCATTGCCCGGGCGGCGCACCGCAGCGGAGAGAAACCGGTCAGGCGGATGGTGGATGATCTGGAAGGGAAAGAGCTCGAGGGGAAAGAGCATGATTGAAACTGCAGCTCTGCATGTCATTATACCGGTGGCACTGATTGTGTGTGCCGTATTTGTGGCTGTATTTCGTGACTTGCTGTATGCGGTGGTGTCACTGGCCGTGCTGAGCCTGTTGCTGGCCTTTCAATTCTATCTGATGAAGGCTCCCGACGTGGCCATGGCTGAAGCAGGAATCGGGGCAGCCGTGACCACGGCCATTTTTATCATCACCATCAAGGCGACCAAGCGTACGGAGTAGATAATGAGACAGATTGCAGGCTTGATTTCGTTGCTTGTTCTGGTGGTGTTTTTGGTGAGCGCAGTGCTGCTCATCCATCCGTTTGGCCACCCGGATGCATCCGCTATGGATGACTACATAATCGAGAACGCCCAGGAAGAGACCGGGAGCAACAACGTGGTGGCGGCGGTGCTCTTTGATTATCGAGGGTTGGATACACTGGGGGAGGCCACCATCCTGTTCACAGCAGTGACCGGAGTGTTGCTTCTGTTGCGAAGCTTGAAACGGACGGAGGAGGGTTCCTGATGCTGTCGAAGATCGTGCGCACCGTGGCCAACCAGCTTATCGTATTTATTCTCGTCTTCGGCCTGTATATTATTGCCCACGGGCATCTCACGCCGGGTGGAGGCTTTCAGGGTGGTGCTATCATTGTTTCGGGTGTGGTTATGTTGTTGGTGGCCTTCAGTTCCCACGAGATGAAGAAGGGCCTGCGGGAGCGTGTTCTATCAATAGTGGAAAGCAGCGGAGCATTGATATTCATTATCTTGGCTTTTGCCGGGATAGGGACTGTCTTCTTCTACAATATTCTACTGGGCACACCGCTGTTCGGCGGAATCCCTGCCACCGGGTCCGGCCCGGGAATTCTCTGGACTGCTGGCGTCATTCCTCTGATGAACTTCGCGGTGGGCCTTAAGGTGATCGCGGGCCTTTCTGCGGTGGTGCTGGCTTTGGCGCTGTTTTCCAGCGGCGAGGAGGTGGAGGAGTAATGGACTATATTCCTCTCGACTTTCCCTTTCTGGCGGCGGCGCTGCTGGTGGGGATTTCTTTCTACATAATCATATTCAAGAAGAATTTGACCAAGCTCATCATGGGTGTTGCCATGCTGGCGTCGGGCGTCAACCTGTTCCTGGTATCGCTCGGCTACCGGGCGGGGGCCAATGCACCTATCTATACCGATGTGCCAGGAGGGCCCATGGTTATGTCCGTGCCACAGGCACTGACTCTGACCAGTATCGTGATCAACGTTGCGGTGTTGGCCTTGATGCTGACCATGGTGATACGCATCTACCGCCATACCGGAACGCTGGATTCGGAAAAATCGAGAAAGATGAAAGGATAGAGATTTGGCTGACTTAATGACTCACGGCGGCATCCTGATCATAGCCATACCTCTGCTGGCGGCATTCCTAACACCACTGGTGGGCATGGCGAGTCAGAGAGCCAGAAATATACTGGTAGTAGTCAGCCTGACATTTGTAGCCTTTCTGGTCTTCGCTCTGGCGAGAGACATCTCCATCAACGGGATCCATGTTTATACTCTTGGCGCCACCTCCCCTGAACTCACTACTCCCAAAGGCTTCATAGTGCCGGTGCGGATAATTCTGGAAGTAGACGGCATGTCCATGCTCATGGCCATGCTATGGTCGATAGTCTCCTTAGCCGCAGCCATATTCTCTCTTTCCCACATAGCGAATGAGACCGGCCAAAGCAGGTTCTATACTCTTCTATTGCTCATGGTGGCCGGCGGCTTTGGAATGATGTTCACGGGTGACTTGTTTAATCTATTCGTATTCTTAGAAATAGCTTCCATTTCCGGGGCGGCGCTGATAGCCTACAGGACCAAGTTTGCCGACACCCAGGAAGGCGGATTCAAATACATAGTAGTATCCGCCATTGCCTCTCTGATGGTGTTATTCGCCATTGGCCTGCTCTATGCCCAGTACAACCTGCTCAATATAGGAGCCCTCGCCGAGGTAATTCAGTATACAACGGCGGATAAGATAGCCTTAGCCCTGCTATTGATAGCGTTTACTATCAAAGCCGGGATGGTGCCCTTGCACCTGTGGTTTCCCGATGCCTATTCCGTGGCGCCGGCCAGTATAACCGGCATGCTGGTGATAACCAGCCATGCCTGTATGTATGCTGCCTTCAGAATCTGTTTTAGTCTTTATGGAACTATGCTGGATGCACCTGTAGTCGGCTGGATACTGATAGTCTTCGGACTACTGAGCATGTTTGTGGGCGTTACCATGGCTGTCTTTCAGAAGGACGTCATGCGCTTCATGTCCTATCATGCTATCTCCCAGCTGGGGTATATGTGGATCGGAGTAGGTGTGGGGCTGGCTGTTCTGGGCAACGCAGATCTTATGGCCACGTATGGGCGGGATGCTATGAGCGGAGGCATTTTCCACATTCTAAATCATGCCATGTATAAGCCGCTCCTGTTTTTCACCGGTGGAGCTCTGTTCCACATGACCGGCACCAGGGACCTCACCAAAATGGGCGGCCTGGCCCACAAGATGAAATGGACCGCCATACTGTACATAATCGGAACCCTGTCCATTTCCGGCATTCCTCCTCTCAACGGATTTTCATCAAAGATACTGATCTATGAATCTGTGTACCAATTCAATGCCATCCTCACCATAACCGGTATCGTGGTGTCGATATTGACGTTGGCGTCCTTTACCAAGGCCTTTCACTCAGCATTCATGGGCGCGGAGCTGCCAGAATATGGCAAGGTGAGAGAGGTTCCCAAGTCCATGATAATAGGCATGGCCATACTGGCCGCAGGCATTGTTTTCATCACTCTGTTTCCGTCGCTAGTCGTTGACTGGGCGATTCATCCCGCTGCCGATGCTTTGATAAACCAGGGAGGGTATATCGACGCAATCACGGGAGCTGTACCATGACGGCAATTCTGGAATCTGGCTACGCTTTCTGGAACCCTATCATCTGGATAATTGTCTTCATAGTGGTGGGGATAATAGTCTACTTCTTCCGGAGACAGGGACAGGAGGAATACAAGAAGGATACGGACCAAACACGGATCTTTCTGTGTGGGGAAGAGGTTCCCGAAGCGGGGGAGCGGCACATAAGGGTGGGCAATATATACTGGGGATTCTTTGAAACTCTCAAGGAATACTACAACCAGGTCTTGAGAGTACATACTGGAATAATAAATGACTATATACTCTGGTTCGTAGCTGCGACGGCGCTGAGTGTTATCATACTGCTTGTCGCTGGGCTAGGTTAGTAATCGGGGCTATAATGTACAGGAGAAAGACTTGGGCTTAAAGGCATTCAAAAGAGCGCTGTGGGTTTACCACCTGAACACCGGCTCGTGCAATGGGTGCGACATTGAGATCCTAGCGGTTCTTACTCCCCGGTACGACGCCGAGCGCTTTGGTATCAAGCTGGTGGGCTCGCCTCGTCACGCCGATGTACTGCTGGTGACGGGTCCGGTGGTCAGGCAGATGGAGTCGCGGGTCAGGCGGATATACGAACAGGTACCCGATCCCAAATTGGTTATGGTGGTTGGGAACTGCGGGATAGAAGGGGACGTATTTCATGAATCGTACAATCTAGTTGGTCCAGTAGACCAGATTATACCGGTGGACGTTTACGTCCCGGGCTGTCCGCCGCGGCCGGAGGCCATAATTCACGGTGTGGTCATGGCGTGGGTGAAGCTGGAAGGGCTGGTCAAGCAGGAGGTGACCTAGTGGAGAGGCTTACTCCCCAGGCGATCATTGATAGTTTCAAGAAGGAACTGGGCGACGGTTTTGTGGGCGGCTCGGTCTACGAGCGGGAGGTCGGCGTCAAGAAGAATACGTTCCGAAGTCTTTGGGTTGAGGTGAAGAAGAGTGCGTTTCGCGACGCTGTTGAGCACATCTGCCATCTCCAGGAGTATCCTCATCTGGCTATCATTTCCTCGAGTGACCTGGGCTCTGAAGTAGAGCTCATCTACCACTTCACTATTTACTATGGCTATCACCTGGAAGAGTTGAGCCTGGGATTGCGGGTGAAGCTACCGAAGAGCGACCTGAAGATACCAACAATCACTGACTTTATCCCGGGAGCGATATTTACCGAGCGTGAGACCCAGGAGATGATGGGGGTGGAGGTGGTTGGTATCCCGGATAGCAGACGATTGTTCCTGCCGGAGGACTTTCCCGAAGGTGCTTATCCGTGGAGAAAGGATGAGAAGGGCCCCCCGAAGGACATGCTCAGGGTTTTGCCGGGGAGGGAGCCAAAATGATACAGGAAGAGACAAAGAAGGCCACCTACACCATCCCCGTAGGTCCAATTCATCCGGCGCTCAAGGAACCGGTGCGGCTAGCTCTCACGGTTGACGGCGAAGAGATTGTCGATGCGGATGTATTTGTAGGACAGGTTCACCGCGGCATCGAGTGGCTGGGCATGAACAGAAACAATCCCATCCAGAGCATATACCTGGCGGAACGGATATGCGGTATCTGCAATATATGCCATCCGTTTTCGTTCGTTATGGCTGTCGAGCACGCCGCTGGCATCACTCCGCCGCCGCGTGCCGAATACATAAGAGCGATCACCGCTGAAATGGAGCGTATACACTCCCATCTACTGTGGGCCGGAGTCGCCGCTCACGAGATTGGATTTGACACCGTCTTCTATCGTACCTGGCAGGTCAGGGAAGAGATAATGGATCTGATCGAATACGTAACCGGTAACCGGGTTACCAAGGCGATGTTCCAGATTGGTGGGGTGCGGAGGGATATTACCGAGGAGCAATATCCCCGGATTCGACAGTCCCTGGACTACTACAAGAACATATTTGACCATCTGAAGAAGGTATTCCTGGAAGATAAAACGATACAGATGCGGACCAGGAACGTGGGCGTGCTGACGAAAGAGGATGCCTTGAAATTGCTTACATGTGGCCCATCGGGCAGGGCGAGCGGAGTACCCAAAGATGTAAGGCAGGACCAGCCCTACGGGGCCTATGCCGACATGGATATCGTAGCCATGACCCCCGACATGGTCACCGGCACTGTGGTCGGGGACGTATACGACCGGATTATCGTCCGGTTGCTGGAGGTTAAGCAGGCGGTTGAGATCATCGAGGAGTGTTTGGAGAAAATGCCGCCCGGCCCCCTACTGGCTCAACCAAAGACAGCCGTGCTTCTGAAGACGCTGACCAAAGCCGAGGGAGAAGGAGTGGGACGGGCCGAAGCGCCTAGAGGCGAAGTCGTGCATTACGTTCGGATGGAGAGTGGGCAGAGCACCCTGGCCACCTGGAAGGTGAGGGCGCCCACCTATGTGAATCTGATGTGCGTTCCTACCATACTCAAAGGCATGCAGATTGCCGATGTGCCTATTACCTTTGCCTCCCTTGACCCTTGCATGTCCTGCACTAATCGGGTTGTGGTAACGGACAGGGCCGCCGACCGAAAGTCGGTGATAGACTACGAGGAACTCCACCGTCTCTCTGTAGAAAAAACGAGGGAACTGGCATCATGAGCTTACTGGGAGAAAACATCTGGATAAACGGTGTGATTATCATCTTTGGGTCCGCCGTACTGGTGTTCGTTGCGGGCCTTTTCGGCATGGCATACCGCGGCATTGACCGCAAACTGGTGGCGCATATGCAGGGTAGGGTGGGGCCTCCCGTGGTGCAGCCCTTCCGGGACGTGCAGAAACTCTTGATGAAGGAGAGCATCATACCTGAAGGTGCCGTATCCTGGCTGTTCAATGCAGCTCCAGTTATTTGCCTGGTGACTTCAGCTTTGCTGCTGCTTTACATACCTATGTTCGGGTTGCAGGCGCTGCTGGGCGGATTTGGTGATGCCTTGCTGGTAGTATACCTGTTGATACTACCGTCTCTTGCTCTTGCCGTCGGTGGTTTCGCCTCCAGTTCACCGTACGCCACCGTCGGGGCGCAGCGGGAGATGGTCGTCTTGATGAGCTATGAATTCCCACTCGCAGTGGCCATAGTTACCCTGGGCTGGCGCATCGGGCAGGCTACCACCGCCAATCCCTTCATGTTTGCTACCATTGCCGAGCATCCTGTATGGGGTCTGGTCGGGCCGCTGGGGGTAATCGGCTCGCTCATCCTGCTATTTACTCTGCTGGTGGCTACATCTGGTAAAGGTGCCAAAGTGCCATTTGATATGGCTGAGGCGGAAACCGAGATCGCCGGGGGGGTACTGGTGGAGTATTCGGGCAGAAACCTGTGCTTGTTCTACGTGGCTGACATAGTAAAGTCCTTTGCTATGTCAGCGCTGGTGGTGGCGCTGTTCATTCCGTATAACCTCTCGCCTCTGGTTGGTATTGGTACGCCAGTTGCCGCAGGGATAGTCGACGGCTTGTTTTTCCTGGTCAAGGTTTTTGCCGTGATGTTCGTCAGCATATCGGTGATACGGGCGGCAATGGCACGGTTCAAGATAAGTCAGGCAAGCTGGATCTACATAATTGGCTTAACTCTCGTCAGCCTGGTCGGCCTGATACTGATAGCAGTTGATTTGATAGTGTGACGGCAATGTTTGAAGCAGCAAGGACGATACTAAGGCAGCTCTTCCTGAATCCGGCGACGAATAAGTTCCCGGCAAAATATGCTCCAGCATCAACGGTCCAATTCCTCAAAAGTGTTACGGAGGGAGAATTGCAGATGATTCCGCCGGTTACCGTGCCGTCCAAGTTTCGGGGAAAAATCGCGCTTGATAAGGAAGGGTGTATCGGATGCAGGCTATGCATCAGTGTATGCCCGACAGGGGCCATAGAATTTATACCCGAAGAGAAGAAGGTCAAAGTGTTCATCTCCAGGTGTTGCTTCTGTGCTCAGTGTATTGATATCTGCCCGGTGGCGGTGCTCTCCATGACCGAAGACTTTCTGTTGGCGAACTATGATAAGTACGCCGACGATCTGATAGTCACGGACAGCGGCAAGGTGCAGGGTGGGGTGAGGAAGGAGAAACCGGAAGCCGGAACTGCCGGTGAGTCGGCCGAGCAGAGCTAGCTCCTCTACTCCAGCAGCGGAATTTCAGATATTCGCCGTTCCAGAATAGCCTCAACCAGTTCCCTTGCGCTTTTTCGCACCACTTTGGAGATACCGCTGCCTGTCTCCGTCCGCTCGGGCTGGATGCCGACGAGCAGGATCTTCCCGCAGAATTCGCTTACGTACGATATGAACATGGAGAGGGGCATATGGTGCGTGGAGAAGGAAAGAGTGTTGATTCTGTCCGGAGTGATTATGCGGAAAGAGCCCGGAGGCAAGCCCATATCGGCGGCGTCCACCAGTATCAGCAAGTCGGGCCGATGCTGGCGGATAACTGAGGTATAGCTTTCGGGAGCAGTGCCGGTGTCTATGGCTCTGATTTCATCAGAGAGGAGCGGATGGAGTTTTTGCCGCTTCTGGTTCAGTGTGTCCACCACAAGGGCACCGGCGGCATCATCGCCACCCAGCGGGTTGCCAATGCCAAGGATTATTGTGCCGCTCATCTGTCATCCGTGCCCGGTTCTGTGGCCTGCCGTCCACCGGCTGTTCCATTCAGTCGTATTTGCCCCCGGGCCCGGTGGTGAAGTGGAAGATGGGTTTATCTACCCTCCTGATGATCAACGGGCAGTGGTTCATCCCCTTGGGAACAAACACCAGGCAGCTTTTGGTTAGTATATGTTTTTCATCTTCGAGCCATAATTCCACCTCTCCGCACAGGTCCTCTGGGTCTTGTGGGTCGGTACCAAAGAATGCTACCACTTCGTCAAAAGGGTGCGTATGGGCTCCGACTATGCTCTGGTTCGATCCTTTCCAGTACCACACACATTCCACGTAGAAGGCTCCTCTAATAATGTCTTCGTCCAGGTATAGTAAACGGGTGTGATTGCCCATGGCTATCTCTGCGGCATCGTGCCTGTACCTGGGTAGTCTCAGGTCGGGTTTTGCACCCGTGATAATATATTTCCCGTATTTCTTCTCCTTCATTTCCTATCGTTTTCTCTTCTGCTTCCTGTGCGGAGTTCCATCTCCGGACATAACGGCAGTTAAGGTATGGTATGCCCCCGCTTCGCTTCTGTCAATGTCAAGGGTTGTGGACTTGAGAAGCATTGATTCGTTATACTAGATGTCTTTGAATAACAGGAGGTAGTAGTGAGAAACAGGAAAGCCTTCCACGGAACCTTGATATCTATCGTTCTCCTCGCCGGTCTGATTCTTCCCGTTTCCGTAGCAGGAGCTTCGACCTCTGCGTATCCGTTGGACGAAGAGGCCCTTGCTTATGTGACCGTAACGGGGCAGGGGCAAGTGACGCCCATGGTCGCGGCAGGCTACTATCACACGGTAGGCCTCAGGTCCGACGGCACAGTGGTCGCCCTGGGAGATAATACGTATGGGCAGTGCAACGTCGGCAACTGGACGGATATCGTCCTGATCGCCGCAGGTAGCCAGCACACGGTGGGGGTAAAAGACGATGGCAGCGCGGTAGCCGTGGGCTACGGTGCCGTCGGGCAGTGCGATGTGGAAGACTGGACGGACATTGTCCAGGTGGCCATAGGCTCCGAGCACACCGTGGGGGTCAAAACGGACGGCACTGTGGTCGCCGCGGGCTACAAAGGTGGCGGGCAGGGCGACGTGGAAGATTGGAGGAACATCGTCCAGGTTGCTGCAGGCTACGGTCACACGGTGGGGCTCAGGTCTGACGGCATCGTCGTGGCGGCCGGGTACAAAGGCCTTGGACAAAGCGACGTCCAGCACTGGGATGATATCGTGCAGGTCGCTGCCGGAAGCTACCATACTGTAGGGCTTAAGGCCGACGGCACTGTGGTTGCTGTAGGAGACAATGCCTACGGGCAGTGTGACGTCGGGGACTGGGTGGGTGTTGTCAGAGTGGCCGCGGGCTATGATTACACGGTGGGTCTTAAGGCTGATGGGAGTGTGGTTGCCATCGGGAACAACAACTATGGACAGTGCGACGTCGGTAGCTGGAATGATATGGTCGGGATTGCCGCAGGTGGCTGGCACACGGTAGGAGTCAGAAATGACGGGACGGTGATCGCCGCGGGGAGGGATTACTACGGACAGTGTGAGGTTAGTGGCTGGAGCGAGATCGAGGATGTTGGTGCGGCTTATGGTCACACCGTGGGTCGTAAGTTCGACGGGACGGTGATGGCTGTGGGATGGAATGGCTATGGGCAATGTGATGTCGGTAACTGGACTGACATCACCGAGGTCGCTTCAGGACATGCACATACGGTGGGATGCAAGTCCGACGGCACCGCGGTCGCCGTGGGATGGAATGGGTATGGGCAATGTGATGTCGGTAACTGGACTGATATCGTCAAGGTGAGTGCCGGCGCCAGGCACACTTTAGGCCTTGGAAGCAACGGGAATGTGGTGGCTGTGGGAGACAATCAGTTCCAGCAGTGCGATGTTGGTAACTGGACGGACATCATTCAGGTCGCCGCAGGTAGCTCTCATACCGTAGGCCTTAAGGCTGACGGCACGGTGGTGGCCGCAGGTGACAACGAATACGGGCAACGCGAGGTCGGGGACTGGTCCAACATCATTCAGATTGCCGTGGCTGGCTACAGTACGGTCGGGCTGGAGTCCGACGGTACTGTAGTTGCCACAGGATATGATCTCTATGGGCAGTCCGATGTGGGGGGCTGGGCGGATATCGTTCAAGTCGCTGCAGGCGGTCATCATACGGTGGGGCTAAAGCCCGATGGTACTGTGGTTACAGTTGGACGCGATGCTGGCGGGCAACGCGCGGCAAAGAATTGGACCGGTATTGTCCAGGTGGCGGCGGGTGGGACTCATACAGTGGGGCTCAAATCTGATAGGGCGGTCGTAGCCGCCGGTCCTGGTGTCGAGCTTGCCAAATGGGGCCTGGGAGTAGTTGAGCATGGTCTTACCATTGCCAGCAGTGCTGGCGGCTCCGTTACTACCCCTGGTGAGGGAGTCTTCACGTACACCGGCGGGGTAGCGCTCAGGTTGGTTGCCGAGCCCGAACCCGGCTACCGCTTCGTCAACTGGGCCGGTGATGTGAACACCGTTGCCAACATCAAGGCCGCCACGACCATCATTACAATGCGTGGCGATTATGCCATAACGGCTGCCTTTGAGCGGGCGGTGGGTGAGGCCCTTATCCTCGGGATTGTAGCGGCGGTGGTGGCAGCTGGACTGGTCGTCTTCTTCGTGCTCAGGAAACGGGCCGCCGGTACGAGAAGAGGGGCCCGAAAGCGAGGCGCCCGGAAAGCAGGAAGATGAATTGGGCGTTATCAAGAGGTGAATTCCTCCAAGGCTCTTAGCTCCGTGGCTGCGAAAGCTTAACCGTATCTTAACATTTCTGTGGTATGCTTCATGCAACAGGAGGTGGCACAAGGAAACGTAGCTGTCCAGTCTGTTGTCTTGATCCCCACGAGTTCCGGGATTTGACGTGTCCATGAGAGAGGATTAAAATATGGGCCTCTGCGGACTTCAAGTCTGCCAGGCGAAGCAATTCTAAATTTGACACCATACACGAAGAACGTAAGCGGAAGGAGGTGGTGAACAGCTTTTCCTACAGAAGTGTATCCAAAATAGTAGAACCGCGATGAGTGGAAGGAGGGATGCCTATGGTTTGATAATTCAGTGACAGGTTAGACTTCTGGTAAGTTCTTAAAAGGAGGAGAAACAGTGAAGAATCGAATACTTTTTGTCTCACTAGCGGTAGTACTGGCTGCTGGCCTCGGTCTTGTTGGCTGTGGCGGCCCCACACCTGAGCCAGAAGGTCCGGAAACAGTCATGGTGGGAATGGCCAGAGACCTTAACGAAGATTTGGTCTTCTTTGAGTGTAATGCCGCCGGCCCGGTTGTAAGGTGGTTTGTCGACAAGGTCAATAGCGAAGGTGGGGTCCATCTGAGCGAATATGACACGGACACCGAGGATTGGTATGCAGACATAGAATTGGTGGTCCGCGACTTCAGCCTCGCTACCTGGGACATAGGCACTGTGACCCAGGGGTTGATCGATGACGGGGCTGATTTCATATGGGGCGGTCCGGCCACCGACACCATCTATACTCAAGCTCCCATCTGTAACGCAGCAGCGGTACCATTGATCACCCTCGAGGGTGGTGCCAGCAAGATGGTCTGGGAGCATGAGAGCTACCTGGACGTATGGCCTTATGTATGGGTTACCCTGAGCTTCGCCAACTGGTATGAGATCCCTGTTCTGTACGGGATGATAGACGCCGAGGTAGACACGCCGACAGCGTACTGTACCTACATCGGACAGGCTGGCGCCGAGCACGGCCTGGAATACTTCCAGGAAACCGAGAACCAGTTTGGTGCAGAGAATGTCATTGACGCCGGCGCTCATGCATATACTTTGGATAGTGAGGCCGCGAACACAATAATCCAGAGTGCGAAGAGTGCTCTGAACACCACACCGTATGACATCTTCTGTGCGTGGACCTATCCCTGGAATGTGGCCGAGCTTATTGGAGCATGTATAGCCAACGACTTCAACCCGCCGGCTATCGCATTCGGACCGGGCGGCAACTTCGAAAGTTACAGCAGCGTTTACTTCGGCCCCATGATGGAAGGAATACTGTCCTTCACGATGGCCAATAACAAGACCGAAGTTGCAGTTGGGACGCCGACCATGACCATGGACGAGCTGTATGACGCAATTGCGGCCCAGATAGAGGACGACTGGGCAAATGTCTCTCACTGTCCCCAAGGGGAAGGTTTTACCAGTGGATATGACCAGCTCGACTGGTGGGGCCACCCCTGCTACGCAGCAGCACTGGAGATGTGGAAGTATGCTGTAGAGGAGGTTGGCGATGTTGACGGAGCCGAGGTAAGGAATGTCCTCGCCTCTTACACGCCCGCCGACCCTGCTACTACCGTCTTCGGGGACACCTGGTACGCGGTATTCCCAGAAGCCGGAGGTAACTCTACGCTCCGCACCGGTGGTGGAGTCATGGACTATCTATGTCACACCGGTGAGATTGGTCAGTGGCAAAGCGGAATCTTCGAGACGGTAGGCTATGATGGCATTACCGGGGATCTTCCGAACTACGACGTCACAGCGGACTTCGTGTTCCCCATGACTGACCAGTGGACATGGCTCTTGGACTAGAACTCTAGATCGATAGTGAGGAGTCTAGTATAAGTATACAAGACAGGCTGTCTAGAATAGGCAGGGGAAGATAGTCTTCCGTGGAGTGCCTTTCTGGGCAGCCTGTCCTTGCGTGCCAACCGAAGTAAATACGCACAAGAAGCCGGCTTATGATTGAGAGAGTTCCACAGCTAATCATGTACGGGATATTGCAGGGCGGCGTCTATGGCTTGCTAGCTATGGGCCTGACCTTGCAGTATGGTGTTTGCCGGGTGTTGAACATCACTCATGGCGAATTCGTGATGCTGGGTGCTATGCTGACCTATACCCTGTATACAGGCTTCGATATCAATCCACTGTTGGCACCGGTCATCATCGGTCCTCTGTTGTTTGCTGTCGGTTTTCTGCTTCAACTGACTCTGTTCAAGGGCCTTAAAGACCGGGCGCCTTCGCTGCCTGCCTTCGAGGGCAATGCGTTGCTGGCAGCCTTTGGTCTCATGTACATCATCATTTACGTAGCCCAGATAAGATGGGGCGCTACGGCGGTCCCTTCCCGGTATTTGACCGACAAAATATCTTTCTTGGGTATGGACCTCTTCGTCAACCAGATTGTGACCTTCGTTGTGGCTGCGGTGCTGGGTGTGGCCGTTTACCTCTTTCTCACTCGCTCCCGGTTGGGTAGAGCGATCAGGGCGACGGCTGAAGACCCGGCTACGGCTGGACTGATGGGGGTTAATACCAAAATGGTGCTGGCTTTGGCTTTCGGTCTGGGTGCCCTGCTGGCTGGTGTTGCCGGCACCCTGATAAGCACGAAGGTCCAGGTCCGCACAAACATAGGTTTTTCAAATACGGTGATCGCTCTCATTGTGGTTGTCCTGGGAGGATTGGGAAGCGTGCCGGGCAGTTTTGTTGCGGGAATCTTGATCGGCATTGTCTCCATGCTGGTTGTTGGCTTATGGGAACCGGTTCTTACTGTCCCGGTTTACTATGCAATCCTCATGATCCTGCTGCTGGTGAGGCCGGCAGGCATTTTGGGGAAGAAGTAATGAAATGGATATAGCCAGACTATTTGGCACACATAGGAAGTGGCTCTTGGTGGGACTTGTCGTCTTCATCCTGGCCTTCGTAGTCACCTTTCCTTTGTATGCCGTGACATATGATGTCCGGGTGCTGACTACCGTTCTCATGTACGTTGTTATGGCGGTGAGCTGGGCTATGTTTTCCGGTACCACCGGTTACATGTCATTAGCGCCGGCGGCGTTTCTCGGCGTGGGTATATATAGTGTGGCCCTGCTCCAGAATAGTCTGCCTTTCCCCCTTATCATACTTGTCGGCGGTCTGGTGGCCTTTGCATTTGCCCTGCCCGTCGGTCTGGTAACCCTGAGGCTGAAGGGCATATATTTTGCCATTTTCACCTTCGGACTGGTTGTATTCACCAGCGAGATTGTCCAGTACCTGGAGACCAAACTATGGGGCAAGCATGGTCAGGCAATCCTCCCCATAGATAACCAGATTCTTCTTTACGTTATGCTTGGCCTGGCGGTGGTGACTGTGCTGGCCGTCTATTTCATCAGGCGCTCCAGATACGGCCTGGCCTTGACGAGTATCGGAGGGAACGAGGAAGCTGCGGAACATATGGGCGTCAACACTACTATGGTGAAGGTTCTCTTCTTCGCGGTCAGCGCCTTTTTCATGGGCGCAGCCGGAGTAGTCACGGCCCCTACGCTTCTATATATAAACGCCAATATTGCCTTTAGTCTGTTCTATTCTTTCATGCCAATCTTGATGGCCGTCTTTGGCGGTATGGCAGAGCTCTACGGCCCGGTGGTAGGAGCGGTGGTTTTCGGCTACTTAGAAACAACGCTGAGGGCCCAGTTGCACAGCTACTTCATGTTGGGTTTCGGGATTATACTGGTGCTGGTTATCCTGTTTCTGCCCAACGGAATAGTAGGCCTCGTACCGACGGTGCAAGATAAGCTGAGGGGGCTTATGCAGAGAATCCGGAAAGGAGGCGAAGCGGAGCAACATGCCAATACTTGAAGGGCAAGGCGTAACCAAGTATTTTGGAGGATTGGCGGCAGTATCCAATGTTGACTTCCATGTGGACCGAGGGGAAATCGTGGGACTGATCGGCCCCAACGGAGCTGGTAAGACAACCCTGTTTAATCTAGTATCGGCAGCTTTTCCTATTAGTTCGGGAGAAATAAGGTTCAAAGGCCGGAAGCTCAGCGGCTTGAAGGCCCATCAAATCTGCCAGATGGGCATTGCCAGGACGTTTCAAGAGACTGAAGTCTTCGGCAATATGCCGGTGCTTCAAAATGTGTTGGTGGGTGCGTTTTTCGGCGGTTCGAACCGTGTATCAGCGACGGATGCCGGCAAGGAAGCCAGCAAAGCATTAGAATTTGTGGGATTGTCGGCAATGGCTGCGACCCCGGTCAAGGATTTGACTCTGGTCAACCAGAAGCAGGTTGAAGTAGCCAGAGCGCTGGCCACCAGGCCAGAGTTATTGCTGCTTGATGAGCTTATGGCTGGTCTAAACCCCACAGAAGTAGGCGAGGCTATGAAGCTGGTAAACAGGATTCGGGGTGAAGGAATTACCGTCTTCATGGTTGAGCATGTCATGCAGGCAATCATGGGCGTATGCGGACGGATTATGGTGCTCCACCACGGCGAGAAAATTGCTGAAGGCACATGCAACGAGGTTTCCTGTAACAAGACAGTGATCGAGATCTACCTGGGGGAGGAAGCCCGTGCTTGAAGTCAGTAATCTGGATGTCTTCTACGGCAAGTCTCAGGCCTTACGAGGCGTTTCGTTAAGAGTAGATGACGGTGAAATAGTGGCTCTGGTCGGTGCTAACGGCGCCGGCAAAACAACCTTACTCAATACTATATCCGGTCTGCTTCGGCCGTCGACAGGTAGTGTCGAGTTTCTTGGCCAGAGAATAGATAGAATGGCACCGCACAAAATTATGGGACTGGGTATTTGCCAGATACCTGAGGGCAGGAGACTCTTTACGGACATGACAGTACAGGATAACCTGGAGATGGGTGCGTATACCTCGCAAGCCTGGAAACGGAGGAAGGAAACGCTTGAGGAGGTCTACCAGATTTTCCCGGTACTGAAAGACAGGCGGAAGCAATCAGCGAAGAAACTGAGCGGTGGGGAGGGACAAATGGTGGCCATCGGCCGGGGCTTGATGTCCAACCCCAGACTGTGCATGTTTGATGAGCCATCGTATGGCCTGGCACCGAGATTACTATCGGGGGTTCTCGAGACTATCAGGCACCTGCGTGAGGAAGGAATCACCATCTTCCTGGTGGAGCAGAATGTGCGACAGACGCTTGAGACAGCCGACCGCGCGTACGTGCTGGAAAACGGGCAGGTTGTTTTGGAAGGAACAGGCAAGGACCTTCTACAAAATGACCTGGTAAGGAAGGCGTACTTGGGGCTCTAACTTGATTGGGGTATGCTCCGAAGCCAATGGCGCGGCTTCTTTTCACGAAGATAAAGACGAGCATCTGATATTGTCATTATGAGGAGTCCCGATGTACTGGGACGATGAAGAATCTCTCAAATTGTTCGTTCCGCTCGGAATGACAACAAGGGATTACAGAGTAATTTCCGTTCTGGAATGTATTGGTAGCTACGAAGTACCCTGGATTAGGGGGGTATCAGAGGGCGTGCAGAAAAGCAAGGAGGTAAGATATGGCAAGAGGTTATATGGGGAAGGTTCTGTTTGCAGACCTCTCTAAGAATCAACTGAAGGATGAGCCGCTCGACGAGAACCTGTGCCGCCAGTTCATCGG
>Ga0180437_10003107_pt1 | contig 25198 bp, 23 predicted proteins | sample SS_ome_4_FD_132410 | JGI IMG/M metagenome (GOLD analysis project Ga0180437, IMG submission 132410) | Hypersaline lake sediment archaeal communities from the Salton Sea, California, USA - SS_3_D_1 metaG | ecosystem: Environmental > Aquatic > Non-marine Saline and Alkaline > Hypersaline >... | reverse complement strand
GCTAGACTTGCTGATTCATCAAACGCCTCGATTGCTTTTTCGAGCCTCCCTGACTGCATTTCTTGTCTTCCACGTTCGAAGGCTTCATTGGCGTTCATTAGAATGACCAATAGACTCGACTGGAAGACTCTGTCATAAGCTTGGCGATTAGTCTTGTAGGATGGATGTCACAATCAATGCATCACGCCTGAATGGGACTTCTCCCTCCTTAGTGAGACACCTCTGAATAGCATTGTAAGCTTCCTGTTTCAGTGAGTCAGAGATTACCTTCCCATTCTCTCCATTAACAACCCAATCATAGTCCATCATTTCTTTCCACCAGAAATCCACTGATTTGTAGGAATAGGTTACCGATTCTTTTAAGGCTCTAATAGTGCGAAACCCATGTTCTGATAGGATGATATTCCAGCCCTCTTCACTCTCAATAGTGTAATTTCGTTTGCTCTCAATTGAGTGTGAGGTCAGAAAGTCATACATCCAGTCAAGATCCTCCTGTTTGAGCCATGTGCTCAAACCAAACCTACCGTTGGGCTTCACGAGCCGCCTGATTGCCTCCATTAAGTCATCTGGCTTTTTGTACTCCAGCTTCTGGAAGTCGAAGTAGTCATCCCATCCAATAAAACCCGCGGTGATGCAGTCAAAGGAACCATCCTCGAACTCTGCTTGACGTGCATCCATGAAGTAAACTTCAGCATTACTTATCTTGCATCTCTGAATCTCTGCATTTGTTGCTTTTGCGCAGTGGTCACATAGTTCGACACCAATTACCTGTCCAGAAGATCCCACCCTTCGTGTTAAAGGATATAGAACAGACCCTCCACCAGTTCCAATATCGAAGACTCTCTCTCCTTCTTGAACATTAAGAAGATCGACAAGCCTCTCTCCAAAGATATCCCAAAATCCGCCCCATGTTTTTGGTTTTGGTACTCCCAGCGCATGCAACTCCGCTACAAGATATGGTATGAGTGATATCATACCTATGATGTGCGCATTCTTGTCAACATTTCCAAACTCCTGCGTAGAACCCTATCTTAAATATGCCCAATGCTCTTGGTTCTGAAAATATGAGCTTTTCAGACAAGTCCCAAGCTATTGCAGTCGTAGTAATTCTGATTTCAGTTCTGGGTGTTGGTGTATTTGCTGGTTATACTATTTTAAACCCGCCACAACCTGAAGATACTTCCATCGTTCTCACAGTTCTTGATAATGCTGGAGTAATGATTGAGGCTGCTGGAATACGTATCTATATTGATCCGATTAATTTGCCTTCCACTTATTCTACACTCCCTGCTGATGCAATTTTAATCACACATCCTCACGGGGACCACTACAATTACACTTGCATTGAAATGCTTCAGAAAGAAACCACTGTGAATATATTCCCTGATAATATGAGTGCAGAGGTTGCACTACATGATGGTGTAGGAGTCGATCCACTTGACAGTGTTCAGGTCGGCAGCATCAACATCACTGCATACTTTATGTACACTGAGATATGGATCGATGGTGTTAGGTATGCAAGCCATCCTTCTGAAGCAAATTGGACAAGCTACATCATTGAGATCAATGGATTCAAGATTTTACATGCTGGTGATTCTAAGAACATAACAGAGTACGAGCAAATCTCGAGTCAGATGGATGTGGTTCTGCTCCCCCTCGGTCCCGGATGTCAAGCGATGACTGGTCTAGAGGTCGTAGATGCCATAGAAAAATTACAACCTCACTACTTCATCCCTATTCATACAACAAATCTCGACGCTGAAATCTTTGTAGGAGCCTATACTGATGAGATACAGGCTGTATCCGATTGTGTTCCCATCTGGATTAGGCACTTCGAGTCATATACATTTGAGCCTTGATGACTGATGCTTTCAAGAAATGAGCTGAAGGACACCGAGTCCTTTAGTCCCTTAAAAAAAATCATTATAGTGAGAGGAAGCAGAAACCTCCATTTCCTCAAGGAAGGTGTACTACACTAATTCAACTTCCCAATTATCTACAGACATAAAGACTATTAACCATTGTTAATATTACATCTGTATTACATTGAGTGGATTGCTATGAGTAGTGCTGAAGATATTGCAGACATGGTTGTCAACCTCAGAAAAGAAAAACGCTATTCAGATGCAGAAAAAATGTTAAGAAATGCAATCAAGGACGACGAGAACGCATGGCAGCTTTGGAATCAACTTGGACATGTTCTAGTAGCTATTCAGAAACATCGTGAGGCAGCAAGTGCATTTGAAACAGCGACTCAATTGAATCCAAATGGCTTCTGGTTATGGCTCAGTTTGGGTTACGCAAGAAAGGAAAATATTCAATTTGAGGCTGCTATCGATGCCACACTAAGAGCAACAAAGCTAACCACAAAGCCCAATGAACTTGGTTCTGCACTATATAACCTCGGATGCTACAACTGCATTGCTGGAAGACATGATGAAGCGATCGAGTATCTCGACAAAGCCTTTCAGATGGATGAATCGTTTAAATCTTGGGCTCTTGATGATCCAGATCTCAAATCCCTAAAGACAGATGAAAGATTTCAGAGAATGGTGGAATCAGATTAAAAAAAGAAAGATGGTCGTGTAGTACCCACGACCAAATTGACATGAGTATTGTTCTCTAAAGAGATGGATGACAAGGTACTTACCTCTGGAAAGATGATCTATAGACTTCAGACCTAACCTGTGACTTTAGTTGTTGTAGTTCTTTCAAGTCTGGTTCAGGGCTTATCTTCTTCCTTAGTTTCTCGAATGCCATTGTTTAAACACCATGCTATGTGGTGTATAATTCGAATATCTATTGGCGTGTACAAAGTAGTATCAATTCTACCATACTATCTCTTGTTTTTTGAAGAAAAAAGAATCAGTAGGTTACGATTATTGCATATCGGTAGTAATGGAGCAAAGTTCTGTATCTGGCTCCAAAAATCCGTGCTTAGAAGGTTGGTGATCATTATCGTACCTTCGCGATTGGGAGAGGGCTTCTCTTGTGTTCGGAGCTATTCATCATTCTGATAACCTTCTGAACCTTTGATTTTTCGATTCCCCATTTGATGATATCGTCCTCGCTCATGCCTCTCTCAAGTTTCAGATAGAGAATGGTGTCAAGTTCCGCATATGAAATTCCAATCTCTCCCTCATCTGTCTGACCTTTCCATAGCCCAGCTGAAGGCACCTTTCGAACAATCTTGTCTGGAATTTCCAGAACTCGAGCCAAGTCCCACACATTCTCTTTATAGAGGTCTCCAATTGGAAGGATGTCAGTCCCACCATCTCCGTACTTTGTGAAGTAGCCTAGCATTAACTCAGTCTTGTTTCCTGTTCCAAGGACAAGAAGACTCTCTTGATTGGCTTTGGCATACCATGTAGCCATCCTGAGCCTTGCAGTCAGATTTCCAAAAGATATCTTATCTAGGGATAATGGGGTATATGCTTTCACCGCATCTTTCAGTTCAAACATTTCAAGCCTCATATGAAGGGATGCCGCCAATTCTGTGGCATCTTTGATGTTATTTGCATCTTTCTTAGCATCAACTGGTAGCATGAGACCTAGCACACACTCAGGTCCAAGTGCTTCGCAAGCAAGTGTTGCCACAAGACTTGAGTCGATTCCTCCACTGAGACCCAAGACGACTCCCTTGACTTGTATTCGTGCAACATAATCTTTGATGAAGTTGACAATCAATCTTCTAGGTTGTTCGTAATCTTCAAACCTGAGTCCATCTGGAAGTTCCATTGAGTTCCCTCAGGTGAGAAACCTCAGTGTGCCTTTTGTAGCTTACTTGACTGGCAATGTTTGCCGCCTGCTAGCAATTTGCGGCAAAGAAGATGGTCATACTCCTAAAAGGAGTGTTTCAATCAGGAAGAAGAAGAACGAGGCATTTCCAATGTACAGGATCATTACTGTCAAAGCACCAACAATCCTTTGCCAGATTTTCCTATCCTTAGCGAAATCATAGAAGATGAATATTGAAAGTCCAAGTACTAATTCTGGGATTATGATGTACCATGCAAGATTCCCAATCATGCCAGTGACAGTTGCAGTCCATGAAGGCAAGTAGACCAATGTTAGTTCAGCAATTGTGAATATCAGGACTGAAAGAATCGACACTATGATATATGCATGACCAACCGATTTGCGTCGCCTCATTTCTTCTCCGATGAATAGGATAATGAAGAATGGAATCACCCATAGTCCAGCCATATAGATTGGGATGGCACCTCCAATCATGGGGAAGCCATCATCTGGAAATCGCAATGCTCCAAGAGTCTCAGCAAGATACCAATCTGGGAACACCATGAGTATGCTCAAGATGAACACAAAGACCCAGATGCCTTTCCAGTCATCATATCCTTTGTTAATGAATTCCACAATTATCAAGACATTATAGATAAGCACCAGCAACAGCATTTTGCCACTAGTTGTTGCAGTCGGAATCGGGACCAGCAGAGTCGTAGCCGCAAGTATTGCAAAGATAATGTGAAGCAATACAAAGTCCTTGATAGATTGTTCACTGGATATTTGCATAGGATTGGTATTGAAAACATGGTCTATAAATCCTGAGGAAAAGACGTGCCAAGACTTATCTTTCCTCAGGAAGCAGACACGCCAAAGCTATAGTTCTGCCTTCTTATGAGAGACCTATAGCACGCCATTAAGAGGAGATTGTATTGTCAGAAAAAATCGGACAGCTGGATCTCGTCTTTGTTGTTGATAACACCGGGTCTATGGGTCCATACATCAACACAGTGAAGACCAAGATTCTTGAGATTATTCGTACTATCAAGAAGGAAGAACTATGTCACAGACTTAGAGTGGGCTTAGTATGTTATCGAGACCACCCTCCAGAAGAAACCACCTATGTCACACAGAAGTATGAGTTTTCACCAGATACGTCAAAGATTGAGAACTATGTTATGCAGATGAATGCCTCAGGGGGTGGAGACGGACCCGAGGCTGTATCAACAGCGCTTCAGGTAATGAATAAAATGGAGTTTCTGAATGAGTCGGCCAAGATTGCAGTTTTAATTGGTGATGCCCCTCCTCACGGAGTTGAGGATGGTGACCGCTGGCCCAAAGGCACTCCTGATGGGGCTAAGTGGACAGAAGAGGCGAAGAAAGCTTTCAGAAAGGGAATCGTCATTCACACTGTTGGTTGTTTCCCCGAGATTGCCAACTATCAAAATGCAGTGAAGACCTATGAACAGATTGCAATTGACTCTCAAGGAAGATTCTTCCCATTGGAGAAGGCTGATTTGCTTGTCAATATCATCACTGGTATTGCTGTTGAAGAAATCGATAAGCTCGCAATCCAGAAGTCTATCTTAGAAGACATGGGCGTCAGCATGAAGGAATTTCCTGCTGATGAAGAATTCACAGAAGAGAAGATCTCAGAGATTGTTGCCAGAGTGCAAGCAAAAGGTGTCAAGAAACGAGCGATGGCCGCACGACCATCTAGTGCCCCTGCAGCAGCGACTGAAGATCTCATGATTGAAGAACAGGAGATTGATGAGGCGGATATTCGCGAGGCTGTAAGACAGTTAAAATCAAAGTCACGCAAGTAGTCTGGGGGGTTGTTCCCTACCAATAAGCTCCTCACTGTGCACTAATGACTACTTGCTTTCTTCCTCACTGCTGTTCTCTTTTCCCATCTCCTCGAGTTCTAGCAAGGCTCTAAGTTGGTCCTTAGAGAGCTTCTTCAGTTCTTCGAGACCGATTGACTCTTTCACTCTTTCTGGAAGTCGTTCAATGAGCTCATTCTTGGTTAACCCTTTGACCTCTGTTGATTCTCCAATTTCCTCTTCTTCTATGGAAAATATCTCCATCTCTGGAGGCTTTAGCTCTTTTTCTGAACCATAATAAGGCTCGACATCAAATGAAGTATCAGTATCAATTGCCTCATCTGCAATCTCAACCAATGTTTTGTCATCCTTGTGTCTATCACGACGACTACTGGACACTCTTGTAATACCCCTCGCCATTTTGGAAGACACATATGGGACAACCACCAAGAATACAACAGGCATCAGGACGATGACTCCAAGAGAATAGCTCTTGAGGAAATCCATGGTTAGTACAGAGGTTCCTGCGAGAACAACAAGGAACATGAAGAATTTTGTCCGGATTGATGACCCAAGTTTTTCTACTAAATCCACACATTCTTGTTCTACCACAATGGGTGGAGTGCCAAGTACAGCCATTTCCCTAATCCTCGCAAGTCCCTTGCTTATCTCTCTGTAGAGATTGACAACGACTATCACAATAGATGAGATGTAGGCTGCGAATATTGTCATCATTATTGTTGGGAGCTTGAGTTCACCAAGGTGGAATACATTACGGAGAACGTAATAGTCCAACCATTCAATATTTGCTCCCCAGTCAAAAAGCTGAATGATAACAAATGGGACAAAGATTAGGTGCCAGAGACCAAGATACATCCTTCTCCTGCTTACAGCTTGTGATTGGAGAATTGTTGATGTGGCATCTCTGTAGAGCCATATACCATAAAGGATTAGTGAGATGCCCAGTAAGAGCACGCTTTCAAGTACTGCCAAATCATAGTTGCCTGCCCCTGCTGATACATATGAATGGAAAACAGTCAGTGTGGCAAGCCCAACCACTCCAAGATAGAGGTAATCCAACCTCCTGATTCCACGAATCAGCTGTGCTTGAGATCCACTTGTGATTGAGAGGCCTGATGAAATCTTGAAGTAGAGAAGTAAACCGATGAAGCTAATCAAGAATGAACCCAAGGCAAGAATCCCAAAGTTCTCTATTTCCATCGCTATTTGTGGTGCGGGTACTTTGACAAATGCGGTTACAACTCCAACGCCTGGATTGCACCTAACACCCTCCGCACTGACAACGATATCGGAATCGCCAAAGCCCTCTCCAGTCACAATGAACCTGGCAAAATATGTCCCTTTTTGCGTTGTTTCTGTTGCCATTTCAGTGTGATTTCGAAATGTTATTGAAACAGAAAGTCCAGACATTGGATTCCCATATTTGTCAGTGACCTCAATTGTGATGTTTACATATTCTCCCTTTACAGGTTCTTCAGGGGCATATTCAATGTTGAAAACTAGGTCTGCAAATATCTCAATAGAACCTCTGATAGTTGCATCTTGCGATAAGAAATCATGAGCGACCATCAATGTGTAGTTATACAGACCTGCCGCCCAGCCGTCAGTTGATACAACTATCGAGTAGGTACCATTGCCTAGGTCTGAAAGGATGTAGAATGAATCGTGAATTAGTACTGAAACTTCCCCTCCAATCATTACATTTCCAAGCATATCTTCAAGATTTAAGGTAAAGAGGATGTCATCAGTACCTTGCACATACTGGCTGTTGTTAAGCGGAGAGAGTACTGACGCGATTGTATCACTATGGACGTATACGTCCACAATGAGAGTTTCAGTTAGAAAATGCACTCCTGAAACAGTGATATTGAGCGTATATAATCCGGGCACAACATCTGGAAGTATTTGCCAAGACTTGAGTGATGAAGTAGAGGTGCCTGATATGCTATATATACCCCCAAAATCAAAGATGTAATCAAAGACATAGATCGGATTGCCCCATTGGTCAACAACACTGATGTCAAAAGTTACATTCTCGTAGTTTAACACCACTGTTGGATCTTTCACAACTGTGATGTGAGCACTACCAGTGATAGAGAAGTGTACATACGCTATGTAGGTGTCCATAAAGCCTTGTGAGGCTGTGATTTTCACAGTGTATTCTCCAAGTGGTAACTGAGTCGTAGAAATTGTGACTGTATAGATTCCTGGAGATGTTTCTGTTAACGCGTATGCGCTGCCCAATAGGTCTAGCTCAACATCAGCTCCAGTTATGTTAAAGAATAGCTCATCTTGCACATGCACTGTAAATTGAATTGGGTCGCCTTGCGAAAACGCAGCATAGTCTGTTGGTGTGAGGATACTAGCAGAAACCACTCCCTGAACATCGATGCTGAAGCTAAATATCGAATGTAATAGGTATGTCCCATTCAAAGTCATGTTCAGGAAATACTTGCCTGGAGTAAAACTAGGATCAACTGTCCATGATAATCGATACGACGATGCAGTTCCAGTCTGATTGTAAACTCCTGCAAAGTCCAAGGTATAGTTGAAACCTGACAATGGATTTCCATATTGATCCGTCACTGTGAAATTGAATGTGACATCATCTTTGTTTTGCACAGGGACTGGTGAAAATGATAGCTTGACATCCGCATAGCCCTCTAATGATATAATCATCGAATATTCCTTGGTGTCAAGATATGTGTGGATAACTCTAATTATTGGATTATACTGACCTAGTGGGAATCCTGCAGTTGGTATATTTCGAGAGTAAATTCCCGGAGTCCCCTCATTCAGAGTGTAACTGCTCCCATGGATTGTAACACTTACTTGACAACCCGATATATCATAACCACCCAAATCTTCTACGAATACTGTGAAATTAATTTGATCCCCTTGGGCAATTATAGAGCTATTCATCGGCGATAAGATACTTGAACTCGTATTACCCATCACATCTACCCAGATTGTGTATTCATAATGAGCAAGGAAATCGCCATCTATAACAATGTCAAGAGGATAGGATCCTGGGTAGAGATTGGGCAAGAATTCCCAACTCAGTTCATACCAATCTGATGTGCCTATTTTGGAATACGTCCCAGCAAAGATAAGTGTGTAATCAAAGCCTGAAAGCGGGTTGCCGTATATGTCAATGACTGCGAAATACATAGTCACATTCTGATGGTTCCACACTGGTTCTGGTATCTCTGCATCAACCGCGGCTTGACCATATATGGTTAGGATGGTATGCAAATCAGCTTCAATCAAGTATGGATGGTCTGCATAAACAATCAATGAATAGTTGCCTGGAGAATATCCCTCTGTGTCTAATGTCACTGAATATGTTCCGTCAAAGTTGTCAATAAAGGCAAGGCTACTTGGACTAAGCATTGTAACAGTTGCACCAGTAACTGGATTATCATCCCAATCTGCTAGTGTGAGGGTGAGAAATGTTGAATCTCCCTGATTTAGAATCCACCCGAATGAGGATTCAAGAGTCATACTTGCCCACGAATACACGTAGAGGTCCTGATAATCTGACCTTGGCATACCAAAGTCAGATCCAACATATACGATAAAGCTTTGATGTCCAATTGCCAATGATGCATTCAGTTCAACTTTGAATTCAGCACCTGCTATGTACTGCGCTGTGAAGTTACTTCCACCCAGTTCTACAGTTGCCCAGGCACCATCAGGAAAAGCACCATATGAATCGTAGACGAATATTGAAACCGTAAAGTTTTCCCCTGCATTGACTGTGGACGCATAATTGACAACAGGATATAGGTCACCGACGATAGCCATGAAGAATTCACCAAAGGTCCTTCCCTCAACATACGAATGCTCTACAGTGATTTTTGCTGAGTAATTACCGACTGGCAATGCAGCTGTGGCATTCAACTGATATCTTCCTAGTTCAATCTCACTAAGCACAAACTCAGTACCATCAAAGCCTATTCTCACATCTGCACCACTGATTGAATTCCCGTATGTATCTGTGATGTTAAGCCAGATTATGAAATACTGATCTTGATTCACTTGAGTCGGGGAACTTCTTTCAATATTCAGAGAGTTAGTATAGATGGAAACTGAGCTTGCTTGAGTCTTGATGGCTGTTGCATAGCTATGATTTGCAGAAACTAGGAGACTATAGCTTCCAGGAGCTTTAGTAACACTTGATATCAATATGTAGTAGAACTGACCAACATGACTTGCTATGTAGTCTGCCCCACCAAATGTCAATATTACATCTGCGTTTGTGACCTTTCCACCCAGGCTGTCTGATACTGTGATGTTAACTTCAAGATCATTACCTTGCAGCAACTCTGGTTCTCGAATAATGGAGATAGTCAAAGGAGACTCTACTCTCAATATATCCACATGGAATTCTGAGAATGAGTCATAGTAATCATGGTTTACATTGAGTGTCATGTTTACCATACCAATTGGCCAGTTTGGAGTGATAGTTGTGGTGTAGAGCTGCAACATTTCATCATAGACTAGACCTAATGTTTGTTGGGTAGTGCCACTTCCAAACTTATATTCAACCAACAGTGAAGCCACTGCATCTGATATAGGTTCATTATATGCATTTAGGACTGTGGCATTAGCCCATATGCTACTACCTTGTAGAGTTGTACTTGATTCAATATTGAAAGTAGTATTCAGAATATAGAGGAGATCAATGTTACGAATTGTAGCCAGACTATATCTGGCACGCAATACTGGAAACGCAGCTATATCTTCCCCAACGCCAACATCGACATTACCTACTCTAACCATATTGAATATCATTCCAATTTCTGCCTGATAATCAATATTGCCCTGAAAACTGATGGCCGTAAGAATGTCATCCGATGTTGCGATGAGAAACTCTTCTTCACCATCTCCATCATAGTCCAATGTGATTGAACTGGTTGGAAATGCCTCACTGACAAACACAGACCACTGTCTGGGTGTTGTAAAAGCTAAATCGCATAGAGATACATTTCCTGACTCCTCGAAGACAAACAACTCTTCAATCCCATCTGCGTCTATATCATATGGATATACTCCTTTGGTGTGATCTCCGATTAATTCCATAAATGGGGGATCACCTACTTTTAGGGTTTGAAAATCGACTAGACAGAAATAATTCGTGGGTGTATCGCCTGACCAGCCGGCATATCCAACCAAGAATTGTTCACTTTGGTGTGTTGAGTTCTTATATGGAATGATTCCAAGAGGAATATCACCCAGTGTTGAACCCGGTGAATTGTACATCAGCGTCTTTAGTTTTGTTAGGTTATACGCTTGATAGATCTCTACTGTACTACTATCTCTTAGAACTGCAATTTGAGGTCTGGTACCCTCAATCGTAGCATGAGCCATCCCGACTACTTCATTATTAGTTTGAAGCGTGCGAGTGATAGAAGATGAAAAATCATGCTCTATTCTCCTAATACTCGGCATCGAGTAGTTGCCCTCAATATAATGAATTTCATCAAATCCGTCCTGATCATCATCAAACACACTAATTGGACTATCTTCTAATCTTGGTATTTCTTTGTAAGTTACGTTCTTCCATGATGTCATATCAATACCATGAAACACATAGAAGACTGTGTGAGTTGAGTTGTACTTGGCGACAACAGGATCCAATATGCCATCACCATCGTGCATCCCCGAGTAGACCTCAAACCTATCATACGAATTCACACCGTCAATTATGAAGTCTGAAATAGCAGTTCCGTTAGGTGAGAAGGTCCGAAGTGCTGCAGTCCTTGTAGTAGATGCGATGGTGATGATGTGAATGATCTCATCGCCAAGGGTATTATTTCCTTTAGCCAAGACATGGCCCATTGCATGGTCGATTGTAGCATTGAAAAAGAAGCCATCTGCAAAATGATCGTCGACATTGAGGGTTTCTGGATTTGTTTCATTCCCATAAGAGAAGGAATTCAGATATGCATCGATAATCTCAATATAGTAGAGATACTCTCCTGCTTGTAAATCCGTAGTGATGTAGATGTATTTGTCATTAGGTGCCCTAATCATTTCATTTGCCATGTATGATGTAAATGGCCCCTCACCTGCAGCTCGGATGTTAATTGTAGCACGTTCAACATGGATGTTATCAGTAGCTGTGAGTTCAATCTTCATATATGTATCATAAATAGTAGGATGGGCAGGATACAATGGATCTAAGGCAACATGTGGCGCTTCTATGTCACTCAAAAGAATGGAAACAGTATCCATCAATGTGATGATATCTTCTCTCCCATCTTCGTTGATATCAAATGTACTAACTTGATGAAATGGTCCTGGGAGCCTGTTCTCTTCGTATCCTATGGCTCCATTGCTCCCTCTTATTAATGTCAATTGTCCTCGTGGACCCTCAACAGCCAAATCTGCGTAAGCATCTGAATCTAACACTCCCACGTCAAACGCTCTCTGCCAATAGCACGAAATCTCCTCTTGTGAGTGTCCAATCATCATGCCGGAATCGCCATCGAAGAAGGTTGCTAAATGCCACATTGTTGGAACAACCACAAGGTCATCAACGGAATCATCATTGAAGGCGGCTGCTTTGATATAGGTGTCTCCATAATAATCAGGCATTTTCTTTACAAATCTAGCAGACAGATTATTACCAAAAATTGCTACAAGTTCACTAACACCAAGCTCTTGATTCATCAATGTGATTGCCAAATCATCTAGTCCGCTTCGCAGAGAGTGAAGTATCATATCACTTGCGACTGACATGCTTGGATACTCACTCCACTGCAATGGTGTCCCATCACCCGCAATGGTTTCAATATTGACTTTTTGAAATCCCCAATCAGTACTTAGAATTGCTATCTCATCTTGGGATGATACTGAGAAGTTACCTGAAATGGCTCGTTTTATCTCTGGCATGGGGTTGTAGAGTCCAATAGGGCTGCCATCATTCAGATTGATCATAGAAATCAAATCCCAGTTATAGACTGCAACATCTGTCTGTGTGTCAGCAGTGAAGTTGCCAAAGATAATCTCACGAGGTCCCTGCACAGGACAGTCATAGCTTGTAACTGAACTCGCGTCGAAGTCAGCGATAATCAGTTTCTCACTTGCAGTGGTTGAATTAAACATAATGAATAGGAATTCGGTGTTTCCATCATTGTCTATATCAGCTCCTGTAAGTGTTTCGTGAAAAACATCTCCCTCGCCAATGAACAGTGAGTCATTTAATTGGTTGATGGGGTCTTTGAATCGTATTGTGTCGTCATGAACATAGGCAAATCCAGAACCTATGGGAACTGTACCCAGAGCAATCGAATAAACTTGATACGGAAGCTTAACTCTAATGAAATTGGATGAGGTTGAAAAGCCACTATCTATAGGGGTGATATAATCACCTTCCATGGGCTGCACCACACCCATGTCTGATGATGGGACTAATAGGAATATCAACGTGATAAAGACTACACTCAACTTCACTATAGACGAATGTCGTCCAGAATATTCTCTTGCAGTCGGTCTAAATCTCGATGGGGATGATGTCATCTTTTCGAATCACCTATGTATCTTTAACATCCATGACTAGGTGTAGGATTTTTGGAGCGGCCTCATTATGGCATTCCAATCATTATGATATTCGTAGTATGCGTATTTAGGATTCTTAGGATGTAATAATTGAAAATCATGGAATTTTTGAACCTTAGAGAAATCCAGTTTATAGACTACAAAATGAAGCTGGGTTGGTGGCCAGTGCCGATAGGGCAAATGGTAGGAGGGGGGGAGTTATGAGGGCATGTTACAGAAAATGTTGCCCAATCAGCCGCCTGTCCACCGTTCATGCATGGGACGAAGTTCCTAATAAGCCTCACCATTCGAGGTATCGAGCTAGTAAAAGAGCTTGTCCTATAGCATAATGCTATTCAATGAATTAAATCGAGTATCTATCATGACTAACAACATTGAAGAACATAGATACGACATGAACAGCAACTGGGTCCGAGACAAGATCGTCACAATTGAGATTAAAGGTAAGCCTGACCTTCAAGTGGCAACACCTCCTGATTTTTGGTCTGAAAGTCCTAAGGAACTCATCTCACCAGAAGACCTCTTTGTGGCTTCAGCTCTCTCCTGCTATGGAGTTTCTCTCTCAGGAGTGGCGAAGCGTTTTCATGGGACCTTCAAAGACTTCAATCTATCTGCAACAGGTAAACTTCAGAGGGCTGAATTTGGATGGGAGTTTGAACAGATAACAATCAATGCTAGAATCATTGTTGAGACCGAGAAAGATCGCAAAAGGATGGAAAAGGCTGCTGAGCGAGCGCATCAATATTGTTTGGTTGCAAACTCTATAAAGTGCCCAATTCATCTTAATTATGAAGTATTCGTAGACAGAAGTCTTCAGACTCAGGCGGGTCTGACATCAAGCACTATTATGGACTAGTCCTGCAGCTGTGGGAGAGAGATCTCAGCAGAATACTCCTCTCCACAATCACAGCTAAGATTCACAGACCATCTCTTTGGTACAGGGACATTGAACTCCTTGACATGGTCTTTAAGACTGTCCCTGACTCCTGCGATAAGTTTCACATAGGCTTCAGAGAGGGCTCGAATCTCATCTGGGAAATTAAGATCTGAGAGGAAATACCTGAAGGCACTCTTGCACTTGGGACAAGATGTGTGTAATAGATGCGTGACATCACCACAGTTTTCACATTTGATCTCATCCCGGTTCATCTTTGGTGCGAGTGGAACATCAAGCTCCAAATCATTAGATTGACCACAAACATAGCAGTAGTACCGTAAAGGAAGTTTTGGCATGGGCTCATCCTCTTATCATCTGTCAGCAGATGATATTGTATCTATTGCTAAAAGTATAACGTGTATCTTAGGGCAAAGGCTCAAATGCATCCGGAAAATGAGATTATTCAGCTAGCAATACCGATTTGGCTGTCATAACATTCATGTTACCAATGTTTTCAGCCACAATATTGACTCTCTTGCCAATTTCCAATGTTTCAAAATTAGTAAGCATTGCAATCTTGACTTTTAGCTGTTCATGCTCTTCTGTTTCAATACTGATGAATCCATAAGGTTTCTTTCCAAGCCTTCCAAGTTCTGCGGATATGATTGAGCCAGTGAATGTCCTTTCCATATTGATTCGCCAAAATAAAATCAAGTGAATGCTGTATAATGCAAACTATCAGTGCAATCGATGTGCTGAGAGTGCTACGCAGTTGCTGGGACTTCATCTGATGGGGTATGCATGTTTGATTTTAGCTGAATTCTCCTTGCAACGATTATGCCTGTGTTGGGTAAATTGTGGACCTCCACTACAACCTCATCACCAGGCGTAAGTGTTTCGTGCTTCGTATAGGCATCGACTTTGACCTTGACATGTGTCTTGTCAGCTAATTCAATACCAATATACCCATAGACAATCTTCTGGTTGGCAAACTCACCAAGGGTTGTCGAGATGATTTTTCCTTCAATTATGTCGGTCATATATTAACAATTGTTAATAAACCTCATAAGGTTACGGGTCGGGCTACACCCTAGTCATCTACCTCTTTAAGATCTCGTTTGTACACGCCAGTGTTAGCTACGTAAGTGTCAAGATAATCATCTATTGCTGCCCTTGCTTCTCCCTCAGGATCAAGATCGCGCATGTACTTGGCAGGGACTCCTGCATAGATCTTATTGGGTTCAGTTAAGGTCTTGTTGTGTAGGAGTGCGGAATTGGCTATCATTACCCCCTCTGCAACTTTGCTTCCAAGCATGAGGACTGCCCCCATTCCAATTGCTGCATTATCTCCGATGCTCTCAGCATGGATTGTTGCATTATGACCAATATTCACCCGTCTACCTATCTTGGTCACAAAGCTAGTATCCGAGTGGATAACAGCTCCATCCTGCACATTGGTTTCATCTCCTATCTCTATCCTCCCCCGGTCTCCCCTGATAGAAGCCATTGGAGCAACAAAGACCCGTTCTCCGATCTTCACGTCACCTATGACAGTGGCGTGTGGATGAACGTATGCTGATGATGCTATATCGGGTCGTTTCTCACCAAGTGCGTAAATCGTCATGCTGCTCACCTTTTCGATAAAATGGCAACATAGGCAGGTTGGTTAATCTTACCGGTCCGGTATATTTCTTCTATCTTCCAACCGTTCTGTTTAGCTAGCGTTTCTAGTTCACTGGGAGTGACTAACCAAAGGTCCGACCAACTGCTGATTTTTTCCTTGTACTTGACTCTTATTCGCACAAGACCCGGTGGTCTGTTCCTAGCTCTGTTCATTGCATGGTACTTCAAATGATCCTCGTTGTCGGTGTTTTCTGCATCCGCGCTTCCCGCAAGAATGATTGCTTCAGGCGTTGTTATCCTATGCAGTTTCCTTAACATGGCAAGTGTTTCATTTCCTGCAATACCAAGGTTGTTCCCAAACATGACCACCGTGTCGAAAGTTCCCTCTTTGAACTTCAGGTCTGATGTAGACATAACATAGGCTTCTTTGAAACCCATCATCTTGCAGGCTTTCACAGCCCCTTGTGCAGTATCAATACCAACAACAATATGCCCACGAGCCTGAAGATACAGAGCAACCCTCCCAGCCCCACTTCCGATGTCCAGGACCTTTCCCTTTGCATGCGTGATTGCCAAACGCTCAACTTCAGACCACTCGGGAAATATCTGTGTATAATCACTCACCTCTAGTGTTTCAAGTCTACCGTCATCTCTCTCGACTATGTGTTGACCAGAAACACCTGTAGCGGCATCTCTCATGATTTCACTCCATGGATCCAACATGAAAGAACCATCACACCTCATACGGAAAAGGGAATCGGTTCTTAGAATCTGAGTGAGTAACCGTTATATCAGATTGCATTCAATGATAGCCATTCGCCTTTGGGAGATAGCAACTCATGAGTACGTCAGAACCTACAATGACCATCTCAGTGTATGGTGGAAAGCGAGATGAAGTGAAAGAGTCGATTGAACGAAACCTCGTACTATCAGATGAGAGTTTCTATCAGACCTGGCTCAGCATCAATGTGATGAAGCAGTTGGGTTTCTTGTTCGAAGGAGGTGTAGAGAGTTCTGGCGGTATCATTGAGATGATAGTCATGTTTGTCTTTGTGGCTCTAATTCTTGCTGCATTTGCTTTCTGGCAGGTAGTAATCTTCATCATTGTGATACTGGTTCTCGCCCTCTTCAGTGGAGGAGCATCCTTCAAGTTCATCAGAGGCACGTTCATTGAAGCCGATCACTCCAAGATGGACCTTGATAAGCTGGAGGCTTTCGTGAAAGAACAGATACAGAAAGGTCGCTTTGTAAAGGTCGAATCAGAAGTCGTAGGAAACCAATTGAGTGACTTCACAAAGAGAGCAACGAAAGCGACCAGAGTCTTCCGGAATGGCATTAAGGTTTCATTGGCCATCTCAACTTTATTTCTTATAGTGGAAGTGGCCTATCGTCTGTTAGTTGGTCATTGGCTCTCAGGTCTTGACCCAGTCACGGGACCTCAAGAAATCTGGGTCTTGATTGGATTTGGTCTCATTTTTCTGATTGGTATAATCGGTATGGATGTTGGTGTGCTAATGAGACGAAACCTGAGTAAGTCATTGAGTAATAACTAGATGACCTCAAAGACTATTGCCCAGAACTCGCGTTCTGAAACCCCGGTTCTGAGATCTTTCAGATTCCCTTTTAGTTTGTCAAAAGCCACCTTAGACTGTGTCTTCTTGCGCTCCTCGTGTGTACGTTTCACACGTTCAGTTATCTCTCTCGCCTGTTCAGCTGTGGCGCTCACGCCTCCCATCTTCAGGAGGTACTCCACAAAATGCCTACCCACAAACTTTCCAAGGTGAAACTCTCTACGTCTGCCCACGAGGGTGGGGCTTATTGGTTCATATGTCATTGAGTGAGTGAGCTGACCATGTGAATGAATGCCACTTGAGTGAGTGAATGCATTGTCACCACTGATTGCTTTATGGAGTGGCAAAGGAACCACAAAGTGGCGTTCAACTAACTTTGATAGACCATAGAGTTTCTCCGTTTCAATACCTGTATCTATTCCATAGAGCTCCTCCAGAGCCATGACAATCTCTTCGAAGGCGGCATTTCCTGCTCGTTCTCCAAATGCATTGACACATACCTGTGGGTAGGTCACGCCTTCTTCTATTGCTGCTAGAGTGTTTGCTGTGGCGAGACCGAAGTCATCATGGCAATGTACAGCCATGGGAACCTTGTACTTTGACTTCTTCCAGAGTCGTGTTTTGACCTCCCTAATGATATGTTTCATGACCTCTGGACGGACAAATCCCACCGTGTCTGCAACACAAATCCTGTCAGCTCCTGCATCAATCGCTGTCATATAGGCTTTGCAGAGAAAATCCATGTCACTTCGAGTGGAATCCTCCGCGATATAGTCGATGATGAGGCCATGTTCTTTCCCATATTCAATACATTCCCTGAGTCGTACGAGCATTTCATCTCGAGTCATCCTGAGCTGATACTTGAGCCTGAAATCAGAGGTAGCAATGAATATCGGGACTTCCTGCACACCCGCCTCAATACATGCTTCCACATCGGATATCACAGCACGTGCTGGTGCTGCGACCGAAGCCCTGCCAAGTCCCTCTTTTGCTATAGCTGCGACAGCTCTTTTCTCCTCATCACTTACAGCTGGAAAACCTACAGCTACTATAGCGGTTCCTACCTCATCGAGTTTCTTTGCTATCTCTATTTTCTCATCAATTGTGAGTGCAACACCTGGTGTCTGCTCACCATCCCTCAAAGTCTCATCCCAAATATGGACTCGTTTGGGAAGTGAATCTGATCTTGTTTCTGGTACTTTGTTATAATTGACGGCAAGTCCTGCTTTCTCTAGATTTTCCATTGCTCTTGCCTGCCTGTATAGTTTTCAATCACTTGAATCGGTAAAGACCAAATGTTGGCGCATTCTCTAGAATCTTGTCCAGCATAACTATTTCCTTCTCGTACTCTTCCGCAGTAATTTGGCCTTTGTCCATAGTAGACTTGGCTTTGTTCTTTTTGTAAGCAATCTTCGCCTGTTCAATATGTACAAGTCGGAGCGATGTCTCCATCTCGGGCGTTGCACCTGTCTTGCTTCCTATCCCTTCGAGCATGGGTATCCAACAGATCTCTTCCACATGGAAGGCGAATTCAAGCCCTCTTTCAAGGATTCTCTCCCAGACTGGGCACCTCTTCACAGTGATTGACTTATTATCAAGCACAACATCAAGGCCTATAGCTGAGAAGAGCCTACTCGCAATCTCTGCAGCAGCTGAAGGTCCTTGGCCCTCAAGTCTTTCAGCGATTTCTTGTCCCATCTGTTTGAATCCTCTGGCATATCCCTCATACATGGATAGAGGTCCTGTGTTGTTTCTGAGACCCCACCACAAGCCATCAAGAAATGCCACGAAACTTTTCCGTAGAATCTCTAAGTCGTTCACTTCCTTCCCCCCTTGAATGGTTCACCCCATTTGTTCAGAAATGCTATCTCCCCTGGCGTCTGTCTTGGAGGTCCCAGTGTCCTCTCGTATAGTGCGTATCCTAGGGTTAAACACAGTATTGGCACCCAATGTGGAAATGGAATGTTCAGTTTTTCTGAGATCGCTCCTACATCATCAAAGTGGTCCAACTGGACAGAGGAAACGCAGCTTCCAAGCCCTAGAGAAGCAGCAGCTAGAGCCATGTTCTGCATCATCATTGAGCCAGCTATGACAGCATGCCGGGGTGAAGACCATCCGTAAACACCCCCCGTACCACGGAGTGTTGCCTGTGAGTTACCGATATGCGTTTGGTCAACTGCCAGCACAAGCAGGACAGGAGCTCCATTGGTTTCAGGCTTGCCCTTGATGTATTCAAAACGAGCTCCAGTGATAAGGATATCAATGGTCCGCTCAAGACTAGCCTTGGACTCAATGTAGCTTAACCTTCGTTCCAACTCCTCCCTCGGTGTTGCACGACCAAAGAGCTCAATTGTCCTATCTACAGCTTTCTGCCCAATGAATTCCTGCAGTTGCTTATCCCGTACAATAATTATCCTCCAAGGTTGCTGGTTCTCAGCACTCGGTGCATATCCTCCTGCTTCAATCACTTTGTACACTAGTTCATCAGGGACATCTTTGGATGTATCGTAGTCTCGTATCGCTCGACGGTTCTTTATTGTCCGAAGTGTTTCGTTATCGTCCAAGGTTATGTATCTCCAGACAGTGGTGGCTTCGTCGGAGTAAATCGCGCTTAAGTAAGTAACCCATTGACTGATTATTTGAGTCAAAACAATGTGAACGACCGTGCAGCTCTGCACGGTCTATCCAGATTCACATTTTTGGTGCATCGCGTCCGTCATACTTGAACCTGAAGCCAGTGTCAAGATTGACGCTTTCCTTGAGGATTACATTTCCAGCTACAAGTCGTTGAATCTCATTTGTGCCCTCATATATTTGGAGAAGCTTTGCATCTCTCATTAGTTTCTCCGCAGGATACTCCTCAATGTATCCATATCCTCCCATGATTTGAACACACTCGATTGCATTTTGCATTGCAGTGTCTGACGCAAAGAATTTGGCGAATGCAGAGTCCTTGGAGTTTGGTTGGTCTTGATCCGCCAACCATGCCGCGTAACGTGTTTGCCATCTGGCAGCCGATGTCCTAGCTCCCATTTCTGCTAGTTTGAAGCTAATGCCTTGGAATTTGCCAATCGGGCTCCCAAACTGGTGGCGAATATTCGCGAATTTGGCTGCTTCGTCAACGGCACGCTGCGCCACACCAGTAGATATGGCGGCAATACCTGCTCTTGTCTTATCCAGGGTTGTCATAGCAATTTTGAAACCATCCCCTTCTTTCCCAACAAGACAATCTATAGGTACTCTTGCATCCTCGAAGAAAACCTCGCATTGAATGGAGTTGAGCTGACCCACTTTATTCTCAATATGACCAATTTTGACATTCTTGCTCTTTGGTACCATAAAAACTGAGAGTCCTTTGTGTTTCAGGTCTGGTTGAGTTGATGCAAATACCGTGAAGAGTGAAGCAACTGACCCGTTAGTGCTAAAGCATTTTGTGCCATTGATTATATATTCGTCGCCATCACGTTCTGCTAGTGTGGCAACTGCTGCAGCATCTGACCCAGCTTTTCTCTCAGTCAAACAGAACGAACCAAACTTCGCGTCCTTTCCAGTTATTAGTGGCTCAACATATGTCTTCAGTTGCTCTGTGGTTGCACCGATAACTAGAGGTGCAAATGCAAGGTTATTGCACATGATTGATGTAGCAATACCTGCACAACCATAGCCTGTTGCCTCTGAAACCAGGGTTTCTGCAAGCAAAGACAGACCTGGTCCACCTGCCTCAGTTGGGATGTGAAGATTCATCAGACCCGCTTCATAGGCTTTTTGAACAACATCCTTGGGAAATTCATTCTTTCTCTCGAGCTCGTGGGCACGTGGAGTGATATGTTCATATGTGAACTCCTTGGCTCGTTCCCAGAGCTTCTGTTCTTTTTCAGATAGTGCGAAGTCCATTGCAATCGCGATTGGTCAATCTCTCCGACTTATTATGTCTTCGGACTGGTAGCTGGGTTAGCTCAAATCTCCTGAAAGGCATCGGTTACTACCTTTTTATGCTGGTGCAAACCTATCCAAGTTCCAATCACAGAAAAAGAAATTCCTGTCATGAGAAAGATGAGATCTATGATGTAGGACCTTGTTAGCATGTAAACAGTTTCAGTATAGATGACAAAATCAGGGAGGAAGAACATTATACCCAAGGAGTCAAACTCGGGGATGACAACTAGTCCTACTTCACCTGTAAAGAGAGGATAGAGTAATGGAATGAGACTGTAGGTGGAAAGCAGTCCCATTGCTGCCCCTAATATTATTGCAACGAAAAAAGCCTGATTTCTCTTATCCAATAGCCTTCCAATAATATATCCAGTGATAATAGGTAGAATCAAACCTGATACCCCCTTTTCCAAGATGATTTTGTTAACAAAAGCCTAGCTAATTGCGTAAACACCCTTCGAATAATCTTCAAAATGCATTATCATGGAGATGAAGGAAAAAGCTCTCACGCCCTTACATTTTTGTACTTGTTTTTTGTGGTGGATTGCAATCATGAAGGTGGAATTACAAGGTGCCGCTTAAGAATACAAACATCGTTAGTGCAGCTCAGACTAAGTTCGGGGCGCTTGAGGGTGTGACCCTGAGAGAGATGTTCTCCGAAGCTGTGGATAAAGCTACCATTGATGCTGGTATCCCCAAAAAGGATATTCAAGCCGCTTTTATTGGAAGCTTCATCCCTGAGATGCTGATACACCAGGGACATACTGCTCCACTTCTGGTTGATTTTGCAGGTTTGAAGGGGATTCCTGCCACACGCCATGAAGCTGCGTGTGCGTCAGGAGCCACAGCATTGCGTGCTGCAGTGATGGCAATCGAATCTGGAATGTATGATACCGTTTTGGTCGCCGGTGTGGAGAAAATGACCTCTGTATCAACTAGCGGTGCGACCGAGGCATTGGCTGCTGCAGCAGATGACCAGTTTGAATCAAGCATTGGTCTGACGTTCCCAGGAGTGTTCGGGATCGCAGCTGTGGCACATATGCAAAAGTATGGGACGACTGAAGAGGATATGGCACTTGTTGCTGTCAAGGCACACAAGAATGCCTCCACTAATCCACTAGCACAATTTCAGAAGGAAATCACACTTGAAAAAGCATTGACGCCTCGGTACATTGCATGGCCTTTGAAACTCTTTGACTGCTCTCCCATATCTGATGGTGCCGCAGCACTTGTGCTGACATCAAATGACAAAGCAAAGAAGTACACAGATCTCCCAGTGAAAATAATTGGATCCGGCCAAGCCTCCGCATCAATGAACCTATGCAATCGTAGTGACCTTACCTCCTTTAGTGCTTCAGTTGAAGCGAGTAGAGCCGCATACAATATGGCTGGTCTTGAGGCAAAGGACATGGACTTTGGTGTTGTACATGATTGCTTCACAATTGCTGAAATCATTGCTACTGAGGACATTGGGTTCTTCAAACCTGGGGAGGGTGCAAAAGCTGTACGTGATGGTGTGACTGCACTTGATGGTGACCGACCAATCAATCCCATGGGTGGTCTGAAGGCTGTCGGTCATCCTGTTGGAGCAACAGGAACGAAACAGGCAGTGGTAGCATATAGGGAACTGATTGGCGACGCAGGACCAAATCAGGTGGCAAAACATGATACTGCGATTGTCCATAATTTCGGGGGGACTGGAGCCTCTTGTGTGGTTACTATCATGAGGAGGGGTGACGCATGAGCGAGAAACCTACTGTTGAAGAATACCTCAAGAACATTGAGGAAAGAATGTTCAGAGCCTATCGCTGTGTAGATTGTGGAATGGTCATTGCTCCACCATCAGGAACCTGCTACGGTTGTGGTAGCAGCAAGATGGATTGGACTAATGTAAGTGGCAACGGGAAACTTATTTCATTCACAGTAATCCACATCGCTCCAGATGAGTTCTCAGAAGAGGCACCATACTATGTCGCCATCGTAGATCTTGAGGAGGGTACGCGGATCAGTGCTCGACTTCTTGGATTTGATCCGTTAAAGCCCGAAGAGGTAAAGTTAGGAATTCCTCTCAAGCTGGACTATGAAAAGGGAAAGTCTGGGAAAACCTATCTCGCATTCAAACCTGCATGATTTCAATAGGGGTTTCTCAGATTGAGAAACCCCATTCTATTCTTTCTGCAGAAGCTCTATAATGTCCCAAGTATCACTCAGAGATGAGGTCATGGTTCTTTGGTCGATAAACACTTCACTGATAGACTACGAATTCAGGTTCCCCTACATGAGCTCAGATTCGATGAGCATGAACGGGGTTTCACAGTCGAGTTTGACAAACATCTATTGCAAAAGCATCTTCCGCGGACTCAAGGAATCACCAATGGTGACAAGGCCCTTGCCAATACATTGAACACAGTGATACCTGACGCAACTCGAGAGGCTCTTCGTGTTACTGACTTCATTGGAGTCTTTGGTAGGGTTGTAAGACAAAAGGGTCCTGGGGGCGGAGTCTGCCTTCAGTACTTCTACGTGTGGGACTATCAAGCTGTGCCTGCTCACGAAGCTGATTATGAGCCAATCTTCGTCTATCTTGATGGGTCGAGAAGGTATGCCATCTACGATCTTGTACACTATTGCTCTCGTCATGTTGATCTCACATCAAAGATGTCCTTCCGCATGATTCCTGGTTGGCATTCTTTTCTTCCAGCAGAGCTCAAAGACTCAGAGATTGACAAGGGTCTTGATGTGAAACCACTCTCAGACACCCATCTTCAGTCTTGGTGGTCTATCCCAAGCGAGGCGGCTCGATTAAAGGTCGAAGGATTCATTCGTGACCCTTTCATACTAGAAGCTCCAGGACACTTTATGGATGACCCTGATGAGAATGCTCAGACCATGTGTTGTTCTTTTCTTCAGATTGAACGCGCACTCAAGGAGTTTGAGGACCCCCGAAAGGCTATGATGGAGGGTGCCAAGAGAGCATTCACAAACTGCGTGGGATTCCTGGCACTCTACCGATTGGGAGCATATCTTCAGTTACTTGGTGAGATGAGTGACATTGGAATGGTTCAGATTCCTGTATCACTTAGTGCCATCAATATTACTTCGATTGGGAAGATACTCCAAGACGGATTTGTGTCATTAACAAAGGCTGGTAAGAAACTCCTTGAAGGTGTTCACTCTTCTGGTGAAGAAGAATTTGATTGAGATTTGGTTTCACTTGCGACTAGAGTATTCCAATCAACCCTAACAAGTAGGTATATGGCAATAATCACAAGAAGCACACTTGAAACCTCAATGATTCGAGAAAAGAGTCCCAACGGATTTACACTGCCTAAAATCGAGCCCAAGAACTCAAGTCCAACTCTGCCTGACCAAGCAATAACCATCAGAAACATCGTTTTACCAATGAACTGCGGCAATGCTACTCTCCACCAGCAATATCGGGCTGCTCCCAGTGGAACTACTATTACATCATCCGGGATTGGAGTTGCTGCGAGAAACCAGACAACAAGGGGAGTTGCTCTAGGGTACATGTCTACAAATCTCTTGAACGAGTTCGTCTGACTATCATCTAGTAGACTACCTCCTGCATATCCGATCAAATATCCCGTCATTTCTCCCAGCATTGCTCCCATACCCGCTATTATTCCAATCACCCAGGGGTCGAAAATGAAGAGTAATGTTATTTCATCCCTAAGCCCTCCAAGTATGAAGGCGATACCAACATAAGGAAAGGGAAACAGAATTGTTGCATTTCCGATGGCTGATATGAGGAAGGCTCCAAGGTAACCTAGTAGGAGCGAAGTTTCTAACAGCCAATTGTAAAAGACACCGAAAGGACTGACAAGATCAGGAAATATGAAACTGAGAGTCAAGTATGCGAGAAGGGAGATGACCGACAATATCAGCAATCTGTCTGAATTTCTCATTATGCCTCAGTCCATCAGTTGGAACCCTGATGGGAAATAAGAACATTACCTACAAATGAATAGTAACTTTAAGAGGTGGACAGAACACCTTAGTGCAGAGTGTGTGGATATGAGAGT
>Ga0180437_10003106_pt1 | contig 25200 bp, 36 predicted proteins | sample SS_ome_4_FD_132410 | JGI IMG/M metagenome (GOLD analysis project Ga0180437, IMG submission 132410) | Hypersaline lake sediment archaeal communities from the Salton Sea, California, USA - SS_3_D_1 metaG | ecosystem: Environmental > Aquatic > Non-marine Saline and Alkaline > Hypersaline >... | reverse complement strand
TTCGCGGACCCGGACGGCTCCGAATGGACCGATCCGACCGTGGGCGTCGAGGCATTCCCGGCCGACGAGCAGGTGGCCTTCGAGGCGCCCCGGGCCCTGGTGCGACGGGACCCGCGCGACGGCTCCCTGGTGGACAAGGTCTACGCCGCGGCCCGCGCCCGAGGGTCGGCCGCCATCTTCGAGGTCCGCGAGCGCCACGCCTCGGGCGCGGTCTCGGGCGACTTCAATGTGGCGGGCACGAGCTTCCAGTTCGCCAAGATCGGCGTGCTGGACTCGGCCCTGTCGACGAAGAGCGCCTACCCGCTGACGACCCTGGACCTGGCCGCCACGCCCGACTCGCAGTCCGACCTGACGGGCTCCTTCTCGACCACCGACGACCTGACGGAGCTGGGCACCAACCTGCGGAACCTCGTGCTGGTGGGGGACGAGTTCATGCTGGTGGAGTCCGCCTCCAACAGCGGCGCCGTCACCCGGCTGGCGAACGTCTACCGCGGCGCGCTCGACTCCGTGCAGGCCGACCACGCGGTGGGCACGCCCGTCTACGTCCTGTCCTCGGGCGCGGCCATCACGGACGACTCGATCCCAGAAACGGACAACGTCGAGGTGAAGCTGATCCCGGTCAGCATCAACGCCGAGCTGCTGGAGTCCGCGGCGACCACCATCACCTTCACCATGGACAAGCGGGTCCGGCGCCCGTACCCGCCCGCGCTCCTGACCCTGAACTCCGTCGACTGGGACACCACCGACGTCTCCCTGGAGTCCGGCGGGACCGGCCCCGAGGACTTCCACATCGACGTCGACCTCCAGCGCCGCGACTACCGCACCGCCGACCTGGGGAACGAGATCACGGCCCTGACCGAGGACGCGGCGACCACCTTCTCGGACTTCCCGAGCGCGAACTCTACCGAGCACCTGGTGACGGTCGTGCATGACCCCGGTGGCGCCGACGACGCCGTCTACACCGCGGAGGTGGTCTCCGGGACGAACTTCGCCCTGGAGCGCCTCGTGCTGCTCCAGGCGCTCGACGGGGCCGTCCCGTCGGCCGACCTCCGCATCTCCGTCCAGAGCCGCCACACGGACGCAGGGGAGACGCTCACGAGCCGCCAGACGCTGGTCCACGACTTCGACATCGCGTCCGCCCTGGAGGGCCAGTTCGAGTTCGGTCTCCTTTCGCAGAACGAGACGAGCGCGCAATACACCGCGGACGCCGCAGGCAGCCACGGCTTCACCCTGTCGAGCGTGTTCAGCGCGGGGGACGTTGAGTATCGTATCGACACCGGAGGCGGGTTCGGCGCGTGGACCACGCTCATCAGCGCGGGGAACACCTCGGGGTCGATCGCCGGAGTCGCCGTTTCTGACGTCATCGAGGTCCGCCACACCTCGTCCGACGTCGCGATCCTGAAGCAGCTCGACATGGCTGCGCCTGGCGCGGGCACCGACGCCTTCGCCATCCTGGAGTCCTGACCTCATGACCGATCCGCAGAAGCCGCCGCCCGCGCACCTGCCGCCCACGACCCTTCCCGCCACCGTCGACGTCGAGCGGATCGTCCGCACGAGCGTCCACGAGACCCTCGTGACCCTGGGCATGGACGCCCGGAACCCGATCCAGCTCCAGCAGGACATGGCCTTCCTCCGCGAGATGAGGCAGGCCCACCAGCGGATCCGGTCGAAGGGAATGCTGGTGCTAGTGGGCATCGTCATCAGCTCCCTGGCCGCCGCGACGTGGCTCGGGATCAAGGCTTCCTTGCATTCCTAGCCTCTCTAGGTGAGACGGAACGGCGTAAGCTCCTGCTGCGCCCAGACTTGCGCTCGCCTCGGTCGCCACTAGCTAAAAGCTGGAGGCGAGCCCAGTCGCGGCAGAATAGCGGCTCATGAGTGGTTTTTTGTAACCCAACAACTTTAGTAACAAGAATAATAGTTTTGCCGCGACCGGGCTCGCCCCTCTCTGGTCCCGGCATGAGACGCTGTCGAATGGGGATTCGGCAGGGTGGGGTGGAGGCCCTGGCCAGAAATGTCCGGGGCCTCCTTTTGCCTGCGCCCTCGGGCGGGTAGGCTCTGGGCGTCGAGGCGCGAGCCTCTTCATGGCACGGGCCCCGCGATCTTGCAGGTGACGCGGGGCCCACTTTTCGCCTGATCTCTCGCTTGGTAGGATGGCGCCTCGTGCGGGGCGCGCTCGGTGACCCGCCCGGCAGGAGGTGATGGATCTCGGCGCCCGGCTACGGCCGGGCGTCGTCATCGAAGCAGCACCCGGCGACGGGCTCGCCGTCGGGCGGACCCATGGACAGGCTGCCGACGTGGGCCGGGATGCCCTCTGCCCGAAGTGCCTGGCAGGCGGCACGAAGGTCCTGCGCGACGGGCTCGCCGTTCACTTCGACCGCTCGGGCCCAGGTCCCGTCGACCCAGGCCCAGAGCGCGTCAGGCTCGAAGCGCCCCATCAGCCCCGGAGGCCCCTCCGAGCCGCGCTCTCCTCCAGGCGCTCGATGACGCCTGCGTGTTCGGCCAGGCACTCGGCCCAGGCCTTGGCCTGCTCCACGTCGCCCTCGGCCATGTAGGCCTTGGAAAGCTCCAGCGCCGCGCGGCGCATCTCGCCCCGGAGGGCGATCTGGCGCTCGTCGATCTCGGCGATGGGCCGCCGAGCCTCCCGCGCCTCGACGCGCTGGTCGAGGAGAAGGTTGAGCGAGCAGGCGAGTTCCGAGTAGCTGGAGCGAAGCGCTTCCATGGTGATGCCCTCCTGGGCTTCTGGCCGGGACCATTCCCGACACGCCAGCATCATACCACGCTCGCCGCGAAAAGGCAAGCGACTTGTCCGAAGTTCTCACAAAAAGACAACCAAGAAGAAACCGGATCTACCGCTTGCTTTCTCGCGGGTAGCGGGTATGATGGAGGCATGAACGAAACGACCCACATCCGAGGCCGCGTCATCAACGCGACCGCTCGTGCGCTGCACATCGAGGTCCGCATGATGGTCGTCGATCCCATCGGCTACGGCCGAGTGGACTACACTCGCAAGGCATGGATCCCTCGACGCTTCGTCGAGGTTTCCGGCGACGGGTGGGAGATCCCCACATGGATCGCGAAGGACCGCGGCCTCCTCGTCCACACTGCTCCCGGCTCCCGCTGGGGAATCGACCACGTTCCTGCCTGAGGGCACCACCATGAAAATCAAGAGCACCGACGTCCAGTCAACCTGCGAAGGCGGCTTCCGCCTCACCCCTCGCGCCTCCCACGGCGGCCGAGCCTGCTACAACTTCTTCGGGAAGGACCAGAATCTCTGGCGCCACCAGACCCGCATGAGCCCTGGGCTCGATCGCGACTGGCAGCGCACGAAGGTCTACAGCGCGGAGCGAGTCGTCCGCCGAGGCGCGCCCATGAGCTACGCGGACACGCTGCGCTTCGTCGCCAAGGTTCTGAACTCCGCGACGTTCCAGCGACGCTGGGGAGTCCGCACCCTGGAGGTCCGCGACGGACGCGGCCGCACTCGCGCCGCAGCCTACGGCTCCAGCTACATCACCCTCCCCGACTGGGCCCGGACCCGCGACGTCGTCCTGCACGAGATCGCGCACACGCTCTGCCCGAGCTGGGAGCAGCACGGCCGCCTGTTCGCCCGCACCTTTTTGGAGCTGACCCGCCTGTTCCAGGGCAAGGCCGAGCACGACGCCCTCCGCGACTCCTTCCGCGAGCGTGGCGTCCGCTTCACGCCTCGCCGGAAGGCCAGCTTCACCGTCACGAAGGCGAAGCGCAGGTCGCGCGCCGTGTTCGATCCGTTCGACGACCTGCTGCCCCGCGGATGAACACCCGCCGCTTCCTGAGGGCCAGGCCACCGAAGCTCCGGGTCCAGGTCCAGCGCGCTCTGGACTTGGGCCTGGTGCTCCGGCTCACCGGGTCAGGCCACGCGGCCCTCGTCCGCCCCGAGGGCGGGCCGAAGGTCTTCGTCCTGGCCTCGACCCCGAGCGACCGCCGCACCGTGCTGAACGAAGCCTCCCAGCTCCGCAAGGCCCTGGACCAGTTAGAGGCACCCTGACAGAAACCCGGTCCTCCGCTTGCTTTCCTGCGGCGGACCGGATACTCTTCTCCCGTGTGCGAGGCTCCCCCCCCTACTCCGCCGCAAAGGACCGATGAAGGACACAACCCGCAACATGCTGGTCGCTCTCTGCGACCTGCTCCTGATCGCCGCCGCCGCCTGGGCCATGGCGAGCCTCCTCCGCACCCTGGGCTGATGACCGAGCGAACCTACTGGGGCGACCACGAGCCCTACCCGTTCCAGCGGGAGGTCTGGGAGCGCACGCGCGACCTAGACGAGTTCGGGCTCTTCTGGGAGATGGGCGCAGGCAAGACCCTCGCGTCGATCATGACGGCGACCTGGCGCTTCGAGCGCGGGGACATCGACGCCCTGGTGGTCCTCGCCCCGAAGGGCGTCTACCGCAACTGGGAGGAGACCGAGCTGCCGAGGCATATGCCCGAGTGGGTCGACTGGCGCGCGCACTCCTGGGTCTCGAAGAACCCGATGCCGAAGAAGGACCAGCGCTCCTTCGAGGACGCGATCCAGCACGAGGGCCTCGCCATCCTCGCCATGAACTACGAGGCCACCATAACGAAGCTCGGGGGCGCCGCGCTGAAGCGCTTCCTGACCGAGCGGCGCTGTATGCTGGTCTGCGACGAGTCCGCGCGCCTGAAGACGCCCGGGTCGAAGACGTCTATGCGCGTCGTCGCCGCGGCCAAGTACGCGAAGGTGACCCGCATCCTGACGGGCACGCCCATCGCCCAGGGACCGTTCGACGTCTACGCCCAGCTTCGGGTCCTGGACGCGGACTACTGGACCGCCCGTGGGCTGAAGAACTTCCACCTCTTCAGGCAGCGGTTCGGCATCTTCGAGCGCCGCCAGTCCGGGTCGCAGCAATGGAACCAGCTCGTCCGCTACCGCAACCTGCCCGAGCTTCAGGAGCTGGTGGCCGAGGTCACAGACCGCAAGCTGAAGTCCGAGGTGCTGCCCGACCTGCCTCCCAAAATCTACTCCCAGCGCGAGTTCTCCTTGGACCCGAAACAGCGCCGCCTCTACGACGAGCTGCGCTCGGAGCTGCGCGCCGTGCTGGAGTCCGGCGAGGAGGTCAGCGCGGACTTCGCCCTCACCCGCCTCACGAGGCTCCAGCAGATCGCCTGCGGCTTCACCGGCACCGACGACGGCCCCGACGTCCCGGTCGGCGAGAACGTCCGCCTGGAGGCGCTCCTGGAGCTGCTGGAGGAGGTCCAGGGGAAGGCCATCATCTTCGCTCGCTGGACCTGGGAGGTCGACCAGATCGTCGCAGCCCTGGGCGACACCTGCGTCCGCTTCGACGGACAGGTCGGCGACGACGAGCGCCAGGCCGCGATCCGCGCCTTCCAGGACTCGGACGACGGACCGCGCTGGTTCGTGGGCAAGGTCTCTGTCGCGGGCGAGGGCATCACGCTGACCCGAGCGGGCACCGTGATCTACTGCTCAAACAGCTATCGGCTGGACCAGCGCCTCCAGTCGGAAGACAGGGCGCACCGCGCGGGGATGCCCAGCCGCGCCGTGCAGTACATCGACCTCGTCGCCCTGGGCACTTACGACCGCCCCATCCTGAACAGCCTGCGGAACAAGCGCGACATCGGTGCAGAAGTCACCGGGGACTGCTTGCCCGACTGGCTTTGACCCGGTAGCATCCTTTCGCCATGACCGAGACTCCCGACTATGGTGCCTTCGACGCCGCGCCGAGCACCGCCTCCATGTCCGACCTCGCCGGACTCGCCCGCGAGCTTCAGGACGCCGAGCTGACCCGCGCCGAGCAGGACGCTGCGCTGAAGGTCACCGACAAGCGCATCCGCCACCTGCGCGAGCACGCGATCCCGGACCTGATGGCCCAGCTCGGGCTGTCCGAGATCGCGCTGGAGAACGGCTCGAAGCTCACTGTGTCGACGAACGTGCGGGCGTCCATCCCGCAGGCCCGCAAGGCCGCCGCGATGCGCTGGCTTCACGAGCACGGCCTCGGCGACGTGGTGAAGCACCAGGTGGTCGTCGACGCCGGGAAGGGCGACAGCTCCGACCTGATCGCGAAGATCGAGGACGCGGGGTACATGGCCCGCGACGACCAGAACGTCCATCCCATGACGCTGAAGAAGGTGCTCCGCGACCTTCTCGCCGAGGGTGGCGACTTCCCCATGGAGCTGTTCGGCGCGTACATCGTGAACGAGGCCAAGCTCTCGAAGCCGAAGAAGTCCACCGGCGACTTCTGAGACCACCATGCACATCATCCACATCGGCGACGTCTCCGACGTCCTCCCTACCCTTCCCGACGAGCACTTCGACGCGGTACTCTGCGATCCGCCCTACGGCCTCTCCTTCATGGGGAAGGCGTGGGACAAGGGAGTCCCGAGCGCCGAGGTCTGGGCTCTCGTGCGGGAGACCCTGAAGCCAGGAGCGCATCTCCTCGCCGCGGGCGGAACGAGAACCTTCCATCGGCTCACCTGCGCCATCGAAGACTCGGGATTCAAGATCCGCGACTGCCTTTCGTGGATGTACGGGACGGGGTTCCCGAAGTCGCTCAACGTCGGGAAGGCGATCGACAAGGCGGCGGGCGCGGAGCGTGAGGTGACCTCTTCGGGCGCGTCCAACTGCCCCGACCTCGCTGCCGGGCGAGAGTGCTCCCGCTACACGACACGAAGCGAGAACTCGCAGTCCGGCGCCACGAAGCACACGCCGGGCACCGCTTCAGCCACCCCGCTCGCAAAGCAGCTCGACGGCTACGGCACCGCCCTCAAGCCCGCATGGGAACCCATCGTCCTCGCCATGAAGCCGACGGACGGCACGTTCGCCGCGAACGCCGAGAAGTGGGGCGTGGCGGGGTTGAATATTGATGGGGGAAGGGTGGCCGCATTGGACGGCTACACCGAGAACGCCGTCACGCAGGGGCTCAATACGGCTCGAACGTCCTACGCTCCCGCCGCGGATCGTAGGACGTTCGAGCCGTCGCAGCAGGGCCGCTGGCCCGCGAACGTCGTCCTCGACGAGGAGGCGGCGGAGATGGTCGGCGAGTCGTCGCGCTTCTTCTACACCGCGAAGGCGTCGAAGGCCGAGCGCGCTGGATCGAAGCATCCGACGCTGAAGCCGCTCGCTCTGACTGAGTACCTCGCGAAGCTCCTGCTGCCGCCTCCGCACTCCGACGGCTCGCCGCGGAGGATCCTCGTCCCCTTCTCGGGAGCTGGTTCCGAGATGATCGGAGCACTCCGCGCGGGATGGGAAGAAGTCGTGGGCATCGAACTCGAAGCCGAGTACGCTGCTGACGCCGAGCACCGCATCGCGAAGCTCGCCTGAACCGAACCGTCCCTCGCCCCGGAGGACGTGAAAGTGTCCGCGGCATTCCTTTACCCACCCGCCACCATGGCAACCCGAAAGAAGACGACCGCCGTCGCCAAGACGGCCACCACCTCGACCGACCTCGCCACCCTCGACTACGGCCAGCACGCCGGTCAGGGCTGGGAGGACGTCAACGCCGACGACCTGTCGATCCCGTTCATCAACCTGCTCCAGGCGCTGTCCCCCGAGGTCAACGCGGAGGAGGGCGACGTGGAGTTCGTCGAGGGCGCCAAGGCTGGCGCGTTCGTGAACACCGTCACCCGCGAGCTGCACGAGGACGTGAGCTTCGTGCCCTGCCACCTGGACCATTGCTTCGTCGAGTGGGTCCCCCGGAAGGAGGGCGGCGGCTTCGTCGCGCGCCACGAGATCGACAGCGACGTGGTTCGCGATGCCAAGGCCCGCAGCGAGGATGGCATCCGCCTGACCGTGCCGGTCGAAGGTCAGAAGATCCCCAACGACCTGCTCAACACCTACTACCTCTACTGCCTGATCCTCGACGAGGACGGCGAGCAGGCGACGGGCATGGCCGTGATCTCCTTCAACATCACGAAGGTGAAGCCCTTCAAGCAGTTCCTGACCCGCCTCCGCACCATCCGCGGCGGAGCCAAGATCCCGCTCTTCGCGCATCGGGCTCGCATGTCGAGCGCGCGCACGAAGAACGCGGCCGGGGAGTCGTACTACATCCCGACCTTCGCGCCCGCGGTGGGCTCCACCTACCAGGACTCCCTGCTCCTCCCGACGAACGAGGCCCACGCGGACATCCTCGCGCAGGCGAGCGAGTTCGCCGAGCAGGTCCGCTCGGGCGCGGCGAAGCCCGCCGAGGAGAAGCCGCAGGGCAGCGGGAAGGCGGACGTCGAGGACGACGCCTTCTGATCGACCAAGCTACCTTGGGACCGCGTCAGCTTCTGCGGACGTGCGGGCGGTCAGCGCCCAGAGCCCGGGCATAGTACAACCGGCCCAGCGGGTGGAAGGCCCGCACCTCCAGCTTCCCAGTCCCCTTGACCGCCATGAATCTCTCACGCCAGCAGTTGGCCGCCGTCGACGCCGTAACGGCATGGTTTCGGGACGGCGCGGACGAGCAGCAGGTCTTCCGCCTGTTCGGGTACGCTGGAACGGGAAAGACAACAATCGCCCGCCACATCGCCGACGAGATCGGAGCGCGCGTGCAGTTCGCGACGTTCACCGGCAAGGCGGCGCACGTCCTCCAGTCCAAGGGCTGCGCGAATGCAAGAACGATCCACTCGCTGATCTACCTGCCGAAGGTCAAGTCCGCCCAGCGGCTGCGGGACCTGCGCCGCCAGGTCCGCGAGGCCGAGCCCGGCCCCGAGCGCCAGGAGCTGGAGCGCCAGCTCGCGGAGGAGGAGGACAACCACTCCCGCCCGAGCTTCACGCTCAACCTGACCTCCGACCTGACGCGCTCGGACCTGCTGATCCTCGACGAGGTGTCGATGGTCGGGAAGCAGATCGCCGACGACCTGCGGAAGTTCAAGGTGCCGATCCTCTGCCTGGGCGACCCGGCCCAGCTCCCGCCCGTGAAGGACGAGCCCGAGCTGATCTCGGCCGAGCCTGACGTCCTGCTGACGGAGATCCACCGGCAGGCGGCCGAGTCCCCGGTCCTGCGGATGGCGACCTCGCTGCGCGAGACCGGCGACTACGGCGGCGGCCCGATCTACGAGCGCGGCGGCATGGGTATCGAGCAGGTGGCCGCGTTCGACCAGATCATCGTGGGCACGAACGCCACCCGGCGGCGGTCCATCGACAAGCTCCGCGCGTTCCACTGCTACACCGGCACCGTGCCCAACGTGGGCGAGCGGCTGATCTGCACCCGGAACGACCACGAGCTGGGCCTCCTGAACGGGAGCCAATGGATCGTTCGAGAGGCGTTCGACGATGGGGCGGATCGGATTCTCTTCTGCCTGGAGTCGGTCGAGGATGGTACGATGCTGCGCTGCGAAGCGCACGCGCACCCGTTCCGAGGAGAGGAGATCCCGTACTTCGAGCTGCGCGAGGCCCAGTGCTTCGACTTCGCCTACGCCATCACCGTTCACCGAGCACAGGGCTCCGAGTGGCCCCGCGTCTGCATCATCGACGAAGCCCACAAGTTCCCCTCCAGTATGCGCCGCTCCTGGCGCTACACGGCAGTTACGAGAGCGGCCGAAGAGGTCGCGATTATCCGCTGATCCCATGCAAGGCCCGACCAACCCCGTCTCCGAGTTCATCCACGCCGAGAAGTACCGCGCCAAGGGCGAGTCCTTCCTGGAGTCCACGAACCGCATCGCCGCCGCGCTGACCGAGTCGAAGGACGAGTTCCGCGCGTTCCGCGAGGTCCTCCGCGAGATGCGCTTTCTTCCCGGAGGCCGCATCCAGGCCGCAGTCGGTAGCCCGAAGTCCGTCACCGCCTACAACTGCTTCGTCTCCGCGACGATCGAGGACTCCTTCGTGGAGGGCCAGCAGTCGATCATGGGCGTGGCGACATCGGCCGCGACCACCATGCGGATGGGCGGTGGCATCGGATACGACTTCTCCACGCTGCGCCCGCGCGGCGCCCGCATCCGCAAGCTAGACTCGAAGTCCTCGGGCCCGCTCGCGTTCATGGGCATCTTCGACGCCATCTGCCAGACCGTGCAGTCCGCGGGCCATCGGCGCGGCGCCCAGATGGGCGTGCTTCGAGTCGACCACCCGGACATCGAGGAGTTCATCCACGCCAAGCAGAACAGCGGCAAGCTGACCGGCTTCAATATCAGCATCGCCGTCACCGACGAGTTCATGCAGGCGGTGTCCTTCGGCCGCACCTTCGACCTGCGCTGGGGCGGGGAGGTGTTCGACACCATCGACGCCCGCGCGCTCTGGGAGAAGATCATGAGGAGCACCTGGGATTGGGCCGAGCCCGGCGTGCTCTTCATCGACCGCATCAACGGAATGAACCCGCTGGGCTACTGCGAGCACATCGCCGCGACGAACCCCTGCGGTGAGCAGCCCCTGCCTCCGCACGGCGCCTGCCTGCTGGGCTCGTTCAACCTGACGCGCTACATCGTTGAGGACGCGGGCGATGCCTTCGGAACCGGCAACCGCCGAGGCTTCGACTGGAACCAGTTCCGCGAGGATATCCCTCGCGTCGTCCGTGCGATGGACCGCGTCATCGACGTCAGCGACTACCCGCTGCCTGAGCAAAAGCAGGAGGCCCACGAGAAGCGCCGCATGGGCCTGGGCGTGACCGGGGTCGCCAACGCTATCGAGGCCCTGGGCCACCCCTACGGCTCCGAATCGTTCTGCGGCCTTCTCGCGGACATCCTGGCCGTACTGCGAGACGAGGCTTACCGGGCGAGCGCGTACCTGGCCGAGGAGCGCGGCGCGTTCCCCATGTTCGACGCGAAGCTCTGGCTAAACTCCGGCTTCGGCAGGAGCCTGCCCAATGGCGTGCGCGCCGTCATCGCGGAGAAGGGTCTCCGAAACAGCCACCTGCTTTCCATCGCTCCCACGGGAACCATCAGCCTGACCGCGGACAACGTGTCGAGCGGCATCGAGCCGGTCTTCTCCGTCTCGACCCGCAGGACGATCCAGACGTTCGACGGCCCGGAGGAGCACGTCGTCGAGGACTACGGATGGGCCCGCTGGGGCGTCGAGCCCAGGAGCGCGGCGCAGGTCACCGCCCAGGAGCACGTCGCCGTCCTGGCCGTGGCCCAGCGCTTCATGGACAGCGCCGTCTCGAAGACCTGCAACGTCTCCCCGGACATGCCCTGGGACGAGTTCAAACAGCTCTACCTGGATGCCTGGCGGTCGGGCTGCAAGGGCCTGACCACCTTCAACTCCGGCGGCAAGCGCATGGGCATCCTGAAGGAGGAGAAGCACCAGGAGGGCGCCTCCTGCCGCATCGACCCGGAGACCGGCCGCCAGCAATGCGAGTAACCTGGGAGCCCACCCTGGCCGAGTGGCAGGCGGAAGGCTGGAGGCGGTTCGGACCTGAGACCGACCGTTGGCTTTTCGTCTGTCCCTCTTGCCGAAACGTGCAGAGCCCCGCAGACTTCAAGCGGCTGGGCATGTACGACCACCAGGTCGCTCGCTTCGCCGCGCACGCCTGCATCCGACGCTGGTCGGATGGCGGCTGCACCTTCACCGGAGGACCCGTCCTCCTGATCGTCGCCCTCGGCGACTTCCGCCCCACCCTACCCTTCGCCCATGCCCGCCCCCGTCATCCAGATCCACAACCCGACCGGCCTGGCCGGTAGAGTCGCCACCGTGCTCCCGGGGAGCATGGACATGAAGACCGGCCTCGAAGTGAAGCTGGTCGACTCCCGGGACCAGGATCTCGCCTTCGGTGAGGTCCTCGACGTCTGGATCGGCGCGCTGGCGTCAGTGCCCGCGCTCGCCCTGGAGCTGGCGCACGACCCGCTACAGCGCACCTTCAGCGGCATGATGCTGCACCTCCAGTCGAGGTTCGAGGAGGGCTCCTCGCTGAAGGAGGACAGCCGCGTGACCGTGCTGGTGCTGAGGGTCAAGGACTCGACCCTGATCCGCCCGACGAACCGCGACATCTCCCGCCTCTCGTGAAGGACTACCTCCTGAAGAACAGCGACGGATGGGCGGTGGCCGTCGCCTTTGACCTGCGGAAGTGGTTTATCGGCGTGGGCTTCCATTCCGAGGTCGGCCTCCGCACCGCCGTCATCCAGATCGGCCCCGCCTCCCTTCACTTCATGCACCTGGTGGATTTCTGATGAAGACATTGCTCGTCCGCAACGTCGACGCCGCCGAGGCGGCGCTCGCCCAAACTCTCCACGGCCACGGCCACGGCGAGTTCTGCACCCTCCCCATCCCCGCCTGCGTCGCGATGACCTCGCCCGCGGAGTGCGCGAGCTTCCGGCACAAGCAACCGAGCCGCCTGCTGGTCGAGGTCGCGACGACGATCGTGGCGGCCATCCCCCGCGAGGCGCTGGCGCAGTACCGCGAAGGCGAGGGCGTCGTCATGCTCAACGGCCACACCGTCGCGAGCCGCATCGACGTCGACGGCCTGCTCCAGACCACGACGTTCTCCCGCTCCTGGAACATCGCCGAGCACGACCTGACGATCTTCGCCATGGTCCATGAGTACCTCGCCGCCGAGATCAACGTCGCCCCTGGGCTCCTGTTCTGCACCTTCGTCACCACCTGGACCGGCGAGGAGATCGCCGACGAAGACCTTGCCGACCCGGCGCAGGACCGCTACTCCCGCGGCCAGGTCTCGGCCAAGGTCCCGATGGTCTCGATCCCCGTGGGCCGGTGGCGCCGCGAGCTGGAGACCCTGATCCAGCAGAAGGGCCAGGGCGAGTACCAGGACCCCTGGCTGGCCGGAGTGCTGGCCCCGGCCTTCCGCCTCCAGGACGTCGAGGACCCGGACGCCCGGCGGGCCATCGCCACGGACATCGTCGCCCAGGACTGGCGCCAGGCGATCATGGAGGCGGAATGCACGAGCTGACCCCGGCCGAGCGCCTGAGCCTGCTCCGCGAGGCGGGCCACGTCGAGCGTGCCCACACCCTCCCGCACCACGGGAGCTACAGCGTGGGGAAGCACTCCTTCGACATGGCCCTGCTCCTGCTCGTCCTCCACCCGAACCCGCGACCCGAGCTGCTGAAGGCCGTGCTGACGCACGACCTCGGCGAGCGCTTCACGGGCGACATGCCGCACCCGGCGAAGCGGCTCGACGGCGAGATCGGCAAGCGCCTGGACCGGCTGGAGCGCCTGACCCTGGAGCGGCTGGAGGCCGACTACGTCTCCCTCCTGACGGCGGACGAACGGCTCTGGCTCGTCAGCCTCGACCGGGTCGAGTTCATCCTCTGGTGCAAGGACCAGATCGCCCTGGGCAACGCGAACGCCGCCGCACCCTACGGCGCCGCCATCGCCGAGCTGACGATGAGCGAGATGCCCCCGGAGCTGGAGGAGTTCGTGCAGACGCACGTCTGGACCCGGCACCCGGACACGTTCCCCGGTTGAGACGCTCGCAGAAAAGCGAGTCCAGCGTTTGCTTTCCTGCGCCTGGCCTGGTATCCTGTCAGCGTCATGGAGAACGAAATCAAGCAACACGCGCTCACCAACGGCCTCGGCGACTCCTACCAGGTCACCGACGCGGGCGGCCCTGACGTCAGCACCCACACCTTCGAGGGCGCTCGCCTCACCGACCAGCGCCTCGTCCCCCGCGAGCGGGCCCGCGCCGAGTGGCGCCGCCTCAAGAGCCTGGGCTGGACCGAAGAGAACGAGGTCGACGAGGATCCCGGCATCGACGAGGAGGCCCTCTACGAGGCCATGGTCGACGCCCAGATGTCCCGCATCTACGCCTGCGAGCCCGACTGGGCCATCTGATCGCAATGAACCTCCCGCCCCGATCTCCCCACACCGACTGGAAGCTCCCCAAGCTCGGGGAGCTTCCCGCCTGGCCGAAGCACGGCCGGGTCTGCGTCGACGTCGAGACGAAGGACCCGCAGCTCCTCACGCTCGGGCCCGGCGTCCGCCGCGCTGGCAGCGAGATGGTCGGGGTGGGCTTCGCCATCGAGGACGGGCCGTCCTACTATCTGCCCATTCGCCACGGGAACGGGATCAACCTCGATCCCGGGAAGGCCCTGGCGTACCTGCGGGATCAGGCCCGAGCCTTCCGGGGAACCATCGTCGGGCACAACCTGAGCTACGACCTGGACTGGCTCGCCGAGGACGGCGTGGTCTACCGTGAGGCCGCGTGGTTCCGGGACACCATGGTCGCCGCCTCGCTCGTGAGCGAGCTGGAGCGCAGCTACAGCCTCGCGAACGTCTGCGCCCGCGAGGGCATCCCCGGGAAGGACGAGTCCCTCCTGGAGCAGGCCGCCGCCGCCTGGGGCGTCCACCCGAAGGGCGGCCTCTGGCAGCTCCCGCCGGAGTTCGTCGGGCCCTACGGCGAGGGCGACGTGGAGGCCCCGCTCGCGCTCCTGAGGCGCCTGGAGCGCCACCTGGACGACCAGGATCTCCACGAGGTCTGGGACCGCGAGTCGAAGCTCCTGCCGGTCCTGGCGAAGATGCGCCGCCGCGGCGTGCTCGTCGACTTCGACCAGCTCGCCCGCGTGAAGGAGGATGCCCAGAATCGGGAACGCTCCGCCCTCCACCGGATCAGCACCCTGACTGGGCGCCGGGTCGACGAGTCCGACACGAACCGCACCGCCACCTGGGCGGAGGTGCTGACCGAGCGCGGCCTGAAGCTGGAGCGCACGGACCCGACCGAGAAGCTCCCCGAGGGCCAGCCCTCCGTCAAGTCCGACTGGCTGGCGGATCAGGACGACGACGTCTGCCGGGCGATCGTCCAGGCGAAGAAGTGGAACAAGGTCCGCACGACCTTCGTGGAGTCGATCCTCGCCCACCAGATCAATGGCCGGATCCACGCGACATTCCGCCAGATGGTCGGCAGCTCCGAGGGCTCGGACGACGCGAGCGGCGCGAAGTTCGGCCGCCTGTCCTGCTCGGACCCGAACCTCCAGAACCAGCCCGCCCGGGACCCGGAGATCGGCCCGGCGTGGCGCGCGATCTACAAGCCGGACGAGGGCGGCAAGCTCCTGTCCGCGGACTACAGCTCCCAGGAGCCGCGCATCACCTGCCACTACGCCGAGGAGATCGACGCCCCCGGCGGGAAGGAGATGGCGCAGCGCTACCGGGACGACCCGTTCACCGACTACCACCAGGCCGTCGCGGACATCATGGGCGTCAAGCGGAAGCCCGCGAAGACGATCGGCCTGGGCCTCGCCTACGGCATGGGTCAAGGCAAGCTGGCCGAGTCGCTGGGCTACCCTACCGAGGTCAAGAGCTTCCAGAAGGGCGGCCGCACCATCACCTACCTCGGCGCTGGGCCCGAGGCCATGGAGCTGCTCAACGCCTACCACGAGGCCGTCCCCTACGTCCGCGACCTGTCGAAGCGGACGCAGCGCAAGGCCGAGCGGATGGGCTTCATCCGCACCTGGGGCGGCCGACGCTGCCGCTTCCCCGTCTCGCGCTACGGCCGCGGCTTCGACTTCACCCACAAGGCCCTGAACCGGATCATCCAGGGCTCTGCCGCGGACCAGATGCGCCAGGCCATGATCGACGCCGACGCGGCCGGGCACCAGCTCCAGCTCCAGGTCCACGACGAGGTCGTGGAGACCGTCCACTCCGAGGCCGAGGCCCGCGAGCTGGGCGAGATCATGAGGGACGCCATGGAGTTTCGCGTGCCCATGGTCGTCGACCTGGAGTGGGGCGACAACTGGGGCCACCAGGAGCTGATGGGCCAGGTCTCGTGAATCGCTACATGATCGACTGGAAGCGGCGGCCCGGTATCTACGAGCCTGGCGCGAAGGGACCGACATGATGCCCGCTGCCGCCGGAGCGCTGGGAGCGCTTCCGCACCTACACCGATCGCCGCCGACGCGACAGGGATTTCGACCGCCTCGCCAAGAGGGACGACGTCATGCTGATGAAGAGGGACCGATGAACGACAAGTGGGACAGGCGCTTCCTGCGTCTCGCGGCGCACGTCGCCGAGTGGTCGAAGGATCCGTCGACGAAGGTCGGCTGCATCCTTGTCGACGATGACCGCCGAGTCATCGCGACGGGATACAACGGCTTCCCTCGTGGAGTGACCGACACCCGCGAGCGCTACATGGACCGGGAGATGAAGCTCCAGCTCGTCGTCCACGCCGAGGCGAACGCCCTGCTGTCGGCGACCGTGCCCACGGCGGAGGCGACCGCGTACTTGACGCACCCGCCCTGCTCCTCCTGCACGAAGCTCCTGATCCAGGCGGGCATCGCGCGCGTGGTGTTCCCTCCGCCCACGGAGGAGATGCTCGCCCGCTGGGGCTGCGACTTCCAGGCATCGGGCCTGATGCTCCACGAAGCGAACGTCTATGTCGACGAGGTGCATCCGTAGCAGTTAGATTTTTGATGACGAAGGAGTCAACGCTCGCCCGGAAGATCCGCAAGCTGCTGCATCCGCTGGACGCGATGCGCGTGGAGAACCCGTGCCTGCCCGGAACCCCGGACATCGAGTTCATCGGCGGATGGGTCGAGCTGAAGAAGCTCGACGCCTGGCCGAAGCGCCCGACCACACCAGTCCGCCTGCCGCACTTCACGCCGCAGCAGCGAGTCTGGCTCACCCGCCGAATGGAGAAGGGCGGGCTCTCTTTGCTTCTCCTCCAGGTCTCTTCGGAGTACCTGTTGCTCTTCGGAGACCAGGCGGCTACGCTTATCGGCGAGGCCACGGAGTCCGACCTTCGGGCGGCCGCCATCCAGGTCTTCAACCACCGCACCCTTACCACCGACCTACTCCCATGCTTGCAACGTCTGACCTCGCGAGGCACGAGCGCCTCCTGATCTGGCGCCGCCGCGCCGACCTGAACCAAGCCCAGGCCGCCGACTACTTCGACATCACCACCTGGGCCTACCGCCAGGCCGAGAACGGCGAGGGCGACGTGCCCGCCGTCAAGATCGGGAAGCTCGCCCCGAACGAGGCCGCGGTCATCCTTCGCCGCCGCGAGGGCATGAGCCGCACGGCTCTCGCCAAGGCGCTCGACGTGTCGCCCTGGTGGCTGACGCAAATGGAGCGCGGACAGCAGGACCCGCAGCGCCTCATCGACTACTGGTCCGAGGTGAAAAGCCGATGATCGAGCCCCGCCATGAAGAGTCCGTCCGCTGGCTGCGCTTCGTCCACCCGGACGAGCGCTGGCTGCTGAACACCATCAAGGTGGGCGGAGGAGTGGGCGACCTGCACGGAACCTTCCGCGCGGGGCAGGAGGACGAGGTCCACACCTTCCTGGAGAAGGCGGCTGAGGCCGACCTGAACGTCTACTTCAGCGTCAACCCGCCGAGCCGCGACATGGCGAAGAAGGCGCTGCGAACGGACATCGCCCGCATGTCGTTCCTCCACGTCGACCTCGACCCGCGCACGGGCGAGGACTTCGAGGCCGAGCGCAAGCGCCTGATGGGCCTGCTGACGACGAACCTCCCCGAGGGCGTGCCCGCGCCCTCGGCGATCGTCGACTCGGGCGGAGGCTTCTGGGGCTTCTGGCGCCTGGACGAGCCCTTCGAGATCGAGGGCGACGAGGCCCGCTACGAGGAGGCGAAGCTCTACAACCTCCAGCTCGAACTGCTGTTCGGCGCCGACTCGTGCCACAACGTCGACCGGATCGCGCGCCTGCCGGGCACCGTGAACTGGCCCGACAAGCGCAAGCTGAAGAAGGGCCGCACGGCCGCGCTCTCGACGATCGTCGACATGAACGGAGCGAGCTACCCGCTGTCCACCTTCACGAAGGCGCCGCAGCTCCAGACCGCGCTGCCCAAGGGACAGCGCCTGTCGACCGGCTCGACGGTCAAGGTCGACGAGAACGTTCGGCGCATCATGTCGCTGGACGAGCTGCCCAACACCGTGAACGACTTCTGTAAGACGGTCATCGCCCAGGGCTTCCACCCCGACGAGCCCGACCGCTGGGCCGACGAGGGCCGCAGCGGCGCGCTCTGGTACGTCGTCTGCGAGCTGGTGCGCGCGGGCGTGTCGGACGACATGATCTACTCGCTCATCACCGACGCCGACTGGGCGATCTCCGAGTCCGTCCTGGACGGGACGAACGGCCGCCCCGAGCGCTACGCCAAGCGCCAGATCGAGCGGGCCCACGAGTTCGCCGTCGACCCGGTGCTGATGGAGCTGAACGGCCGCTATGCCGTCGTTCAGAACACGGGCGGCGGCCGCTGCCGCGTGGTCTACGAGGACCCGGACACGAGCGCGCTGGTGTACCAGTCGCCGTCCGACTTCCGCCAGTTCTACAGCAACCGCAAGGTCGAGGTCGGCGACGGAGAGAACTCGAAGCTGGTGCCCGCAGGCAAGTGGTGGCTCGACCACCCGCAGCGCCGGAGCTTCCGCTCGATCGTCTTCGAGCCGGGGAAGGAGACCGCCTCCGACGTCTACAACATCTGGCGCGGCTGGGCCGTGAACGCGCTGCCCGGCGGCTCGTGCGAGAAGTACCTGGCCCACGTCCGCGAGAACATCTGCTCCGGGAACGAGGAGGTCTTCGAGTACCTGCTCGACTGGATGGCGCTCGCCGTGCAGAAGCCCGACCAGCCTGGGCATACCGCCATCGTGCTGCGTGGCTCGCAGGGCGCGGGCAAGGGCTCCTTCGCGAAGCACTTCGGGAAGCTCTTCGGCCAGCACTTCAAGCAGGTGACCGACGCGAAGCACCTGGTGGGCTCCTTCAACGCGCACCTGCGGGACTGCGTGCTGCTGTTCGCGGACGAGGCCATCGCGGCCCACGACCGGCGCCACGAGTCCATGCTGAAGACCATGGTGACCGAGGAGAACCTGATCGTGGAGGCCAAGGGCGTGGACGCCGCGGTGGAGCGGAACTACCTGCACCTGATCCTCGCCTCTAACGACGACTGGGTGGTGCCCACCGGCATCGACGACCGGCGCTTCGTCGTGCTCGACGTCGGCGGCGCGCACATCCAGGACGGCAGCTACTTCGCCGACATCGCGCGCGAGCTGAGCAGCGGCGGCTACGAGACGCTGCTGCACATGCTGATGACGCGACCCGTCGCGAAGTTCGACCCGCGCTCCCGCCCGCGCACGGCCGCGCTCCAGGACCAGAAGGCTCACTCGTTCTCCCCCGAGGCGAAGTGGTTCTTCGACGCGCTCCAGGTCGGGGCGATCGACGACGCCAGCCTGGCCGACGGGGCGCTGATCCCGACCGGGTCCCTCGTGTACGACTACAATATGGCCGTGCCCTACGGCGACCGGATCTCCGTGACGGCGATGCGCCGCTTCCTGGCGAAGGCCACTAAGGGCAACGTCGCCTATCGCCAGGCGAGTGGGCTCGACCAGGTCGACCTGCCGCCGGTCCATCCGCAGTCCGGCGAGGAGCGCACCACGCCGCGGCCGAACTGCTTCGTGCTGCCGAAGCTCGCCGAGCTGCGGGCCCTGTTCGACGAGACGCACGGCGGTCCCTACGAGTGGGAGGCCGTCGCGCCCGAGCAGCAGAAGGTCGAGGAGCCCTTCTGATGGCCGAGGAGTCGAAGCAGAAGAGCCGGGTGACCTACAGCCGGGAGATGCGGGCCGCCGCGAAGGAGGCTGGGCTCCAGCTCGCCACCGTCCACGTCGAGGGTGGCGACGGCTCGAAGCATGAGCGCCAGTTCATGGTCGACCCGCGCGGCTTCCGCTTCCTGCTCTGGGCGGCCGCGCTGGTGGAGAACCGCGAGGAGCTGGGCATCGACCTGGAGGACGTGGTCCGGTCTCGTTTGGAGGCGCTCGCGGAAAAGCCGGACGGCTGACTTGCTTTCTCGCGTGGAGCGGGTATAGTACCAGCGTCATGAAGAACACCGAACTCACCCCGAAGATGCAGCAGATCCTCGACCTTGTCACCAAGCGCGGAGGCATGTTCGCCGGTCACGATGTCGATGACCGCGGCTGGCAGATCAACGTGCCCGCGTCCACTCTCCGGGCGCTGGAGAAGCGCGGCCTCATCACTCTGAGCATCAGCCCAGACGGTGGCATGATGGCTCTTCCCGTCAAGGTGGACTGATCCAAACGGGGGACGCCGAAAAGGAACCGGCTCCCCCGTTTGCCTTTCTGCGGCAAGGCGGTATAGTACCAGCGTCATGAAGAACGACCTGCAAACGCTCCGCAAACAAATCCGCTCCACCATCCGCGCCGCGCGCACGGTGCTCTCCCTCGGCGGCCTGGAGGTCGACGACACGCTGATCGGCGACCTGGAGGAGAGGTCCGAGCTGGCCTCCTGGCTGGGCGACGACGACCTCTCCCGCCGCGCCGAGGCCGCGGCCAACCTCCTGAACATCAGGGCCGCCGAGATGGCCCTCGCCAAGGTGCTCGCATGAGCACCACGGCTCGAATCCAGGAGGAGATCGTGGCCGCCCTGGCCGAGGTCCGTCCGCGGATTCCCGAGCACCTCGGGGAGCTGCGCGCCTACATCGTCGACCGGAGATCCGCGGAGATTCATCTCGGCGGGAAGATCGTCGCGGCGGGATTTTTCCCGAGCGAGACACCGACCGTCATTCGCTGCTTGCCGGGGCTCCTGTCCCACGCCGTGGACGCGACGGAAAAGAAACTGGCACCGCGACTTGCTTTTCCGCGGAAGGGCGCTATACTGTGAGCGTCATGAAGAACACCACCGAAACGAGAACCCACGCCTACCTGAACACCGAGCTGCCCCGCGAAGGCGACGTCGGGCGTTACGCCCAGATCATCATGAGGACGGCCGACTCCTGGGATAAGGTTGTGAGCGGCATCGACTTCGAGGTGACCTACGATGATAGCCTCGGCATGGGCGGGCACCATGTCCGGGTCACCTGGCAGCACGCCGGAGAGTACGCCCGGAAGACGCACCACCCGGCGAGGTACGCCTACCAGGCGACCGTCGAAGGCTGCCGCGAGACTCGCGTTTACACCGAGCAGCTCACAAGCCGACGCACCACGCCCTCCGGTGGCTGGCGCTACCGCTCGCTCCACCGGGACCTCCTGGTGGTCCAGCTCGAAGACGGCGAGATCGAGGAGCTGCTGGGCCGCCTGAACGCTGCGCCCTACGATGGGCGCAGCGAGATCCTGCGGGACTTCGCCCGCGAGCTGACCGGCCTGTCCCTGAACCACGGCCTGAGAGTGCGCTGATCCGGGACGGAAGGAATCCTCGGGAATCCCGGGGATTCCATTTGCCTTTTCGCGTGAGGGCGCTATACTGTCAGCGTCATGAAGAACACCGCGCAGCACTACACCCTCGTCAGCCCGAACGGCGACTACGTCCGCTTCGTCCCCCGCACCGACGGCACCGTCGAGCTGTGGTACGCCGACGACTACATGGGCGAGTCCGCCGACGTCGACGGCATCGAGGAGGCCCGCGAGACCTATCGCAACCTCCGCGCCCGCGGGTGGGAGCTGAAGACCGCCTGATCCCAACCTGGGACGGAGCCGGGAAACCGGCTTCGGCCCTTCATTCTCGACCACCATCCTGCCGATCTTTCCAGTACCATGGAGGACATCATCACCAGCATCCCGCCGTTCGCTATCTTCCTCGGTGGCTTCGCCGCAGCCGCCATGCTCCAGGCCACGATCGGATGAACTACGACGAATGGGCCAGCACCACGGGCCCGAAACGACCGGGCACGCGCTGCTCGATCTGCTCGAACCCGAAGGCCGCAGCCGACTTCGTGCGCTTCGTCGAGGACGTCCAGTCCGGCAAGGTGGTCCTGAGCCTGAACAGGTTCCACCGGACCTACCTGGCCCCGACCTACGGCATCCGCGCGAACTCCACCGCGTACAACCACCTCCACGCCTGCCTGGGCATCGCCGACCTGGCACCCATCCATGAGTGACGAAGAGACCGGCTACGACAAGTGGCTCGCAGCACCCGACAGCGTCCGCCTGAACGAGGCGGAGCGCCGCCGCTACCAGGACCGCAAGGCCCGCGAGTCCGCCGAGGCGGAGCGGGAGCGGAACGCGAAGCGCGAGGGCGAGCCCACCGTGGAGGAGCTGGTCGCGGACATGATCCGCGTCGCCGAGGATGAGGAGCTGAACCCGCGAGGCTGGCGTGACCGCACGCTGACCCGCAAGCGCTACAAGCGCATGGGCTCCTGGTACATCGAGCACGTCGAGCGGCAGTTCGGCACGTTCGAGCACGCGAAGGAGGTCGCGGGCCTGGTCGACAAGATCGGCACCCGCAGGTGGAAGAGCGCCCGCGCGGAGCAGTCGCGCCGCGAGCACGCCGCCCGCTACCAGGAGCGGTTCATGCACCCGCACCGCTACGACCCGAGCGACCGCGAGGCGAAGGACGTGGAGCTGATCCTGTCGATCAGCGACACGCACTCCACGTTCCTGGACCCGTTCACCTGGTACTGCTTCAAGCGCGCCGTCGAGCACCTGGACCCGGACGTCATCTACCTGAACGGCGACATCCTGGAGGGCGCGGCGATCTCGCGCCACCCCAAGATCCCAGGCTGGTCGGTGTCCCTGGAGCTGGAGTTCGAGTTCGCCCGCACCATGTTCGAGCAGCTCCGGGCCATCGCGCCCGACGCCGACATCGTATGGGGCTCCGGGAACCACGGCCTCGACCGGCTCGCCATGTACCTGGCCCAGGTCGCGCCCGCCCTGTCGGGCCTCCCCACCATGCGATTCGACAAGCTCGCGGGCGTCGATGACCTGGGCATCAAGCTCGCGCAGCAGGGCACCATCGCCTCGCCGAAGGATCAGGAGGACGACCTGCCGGGCACGCTCTTCCATGGGTTCTACACCGTCTACCACGGCACGAGCCTCGGCCAGACCCCCTACCTCCAGGAGCTGCGCTCCGCGGGCCGCTCGGGCCAGAGCGGCCACGTCCACCGCGCGGGCATGGCCTACTCCACCTCCGAGTCCATGGGCGCGCACTCCTGGATGTCGACGCCCATGGGCTGCACGGAGCGCGCGGGCAAAGCCTACCTCTTCAAGAAGCGGAACAGCGGCTGGCAGAAGGGATTCGGCATCGCCTTCCTCCACCCGCGCACGGGCCGCGTGCAGCAGTACCCGGTGGTGACGAACGACGGCTTCTGCACGTTCGAGGGCCTGCACCTGACGGACGACCGTTCGGGGGAGATGCCCGACTGGCGGCGGAACTGGCTGGACGAGTGAAGCTATTCCTGAACGGCGAGATCACCGAGGAGCGCTTCGCGCAGCTCGCGCAGCAGCTCGTCGTCGGAAGCTCCGCGCTGGACCTGCTCGTCTGCTCGCCCGGCGGTGACGTGGAGCTGGCGTTCGGCCTGCACGACCTGATCGCCGCTTCGCCGCGCATCGTCCGCACCTGCGCCGTGGGCCGGTGCCAGTCGGCCGCGCCGCTCATCGTCGCCTGCGGGGCCCCGGGCCAGCGCACGACGATGCCGAACACCGTCTGGATGCTGCACTCGATCAGCCTGGAGGAGGCGGACGGCACGCTCGACCACGTCGAGGCCAACGTGACGTGGGGCCGCCGCATGACGGAGACCTATGCCCGGCTCCTGGCGCGCTACAGCGCGCGGAAGGACCACCGCTTCTGGCTCCGGCGCATGACGGGCACGGACACGTTCTTCGGCGCGGAGCAGGCCCTGGAGTGGGGCCTGGTGGACGAGATCATCTTCCCGGCCTGAGACTCTCGCAGAAAAGCGATGCCTCCCGTTTGCCTTTTCGCGTGAGGCGGGTAGTATGGTGGCGTCATGAAGATCACCGAAACGTACACCAGCGCCTCCGCCATCCTTTCCCTCGCCCTCGACCGCAAGGTCGGCATGAACGACCGACCTGTCTTCGAGTGGAAGCAGCAGCCCGACGGCGAGTGGTGGAGCCGCGAGACCGGAGAAGGCGACGACGCCTGGGGCGGCTACGTCCTGGAGGAGCTGGCCGACGGCACCTGCCGCGTCATGAGCTTCAGCTTCGAGATGGAGGCCGACGACCTGGCGAGCGCCTGGCACGCCATGGAGGTCTGGGCCCGCCTGATCGACCTCGGCCTGGCCGGGCAGCTCGGGGTCTGATCTCGGAGGGGGACGCCGGAAAGAAACCGGCTCCCCCGTTTGCCTTTTCGCGTGAGGCGGGTATCCTGTCAGCGTCATGAAGAACACCGCCCGCAAGACCTGCCAGAGCTGCTGCCCCGCGAACGAGAACTGGACCAACGTCCACGACCGCGCGACCTCCGAGGACGGCTCGCCCGTCTGGCGCTGCCGCTGCTGCGGCACCGAGCAGCCCCGCCGGATCCGCCGCTCCGCCGTCGCGCTTCAGCGCGAGCGCAACCCCGAGGCCGCCGCTCGCGTGGATGCGCTTGCCGCGAAGATTATGGCCGAGATCGAGGCCGACTCCTCTTTCTGAGAAACCACGAAAGAACAAGGCCAGCGCTCCAGCTCGACCGGGGGACGGCCGATACCATGGGTGCGGCAATGGTGCCGCCCCGCCAAACCACGCCATGTACCGACTCTTCGACCTCGACACCCTCGCCACCTTTACTGTCGACAGCCTCGATGCTGTTGCGATTGCGCTCCACGGCCGCCAGCCCGGCGACTTCCTGGTCGACGTCCTGGACGAACTGGACGGCGCCCTGGTATATCTTCCGCTGATCGAGCTGGACATTCAGTTCGCCGTCGAGCGCGACGCCCTCCTCCCCCACGTCGTGGACGCCTGATGGAACGCCTGAGCGAGACCCTGATGGACGCGGCCAACGTGAGCCGCACATTCACCCAGCGCGCGCTCCTGATCGAGTGCGCGAAGAAGGCTCGGGAGCTGGAGTGGCAGGCGGACATGCACGACATGCACGAGCACTTCGGCCACCGCACGGCCGACGTCCCGGGCCTGCCCGAGGACGACGACTGGTGGGCCCTGCGCGCCCGCCTATTCGACGAGGAGGTGCTGGAGCTGCGGACGGCCATGCGCGACCGCTGCATGTCCTCCATCGTCCAGGAGTCCGTCGACGTCATCGTGGTGGTCCTCGGGACCATCGTCGGGATGGGCGTCCAGCTCGCCCCGATCTGGCGGGCGATCTTCTCGGCCAACATGAAGAAGCGGCCCGCCCCCGACGGCGGGAAGTGGATCAAGCCCAAGGGCTGGCAGAAGCCCGACGTCCGTTCCCTGCTCGTCGAGCAGATGCCCCCGAAGTTCTGATGGTCCACGTCACCCTGCTCAACGGTCCGCCCCGCTCGGGGAAGGACACGCTCGCTAGGCTTCTTTGCGACGAGGCCAGCGGCGACATGATTTTATCCTTCGCCGACCCGTTGAAGGTCGCGACGCACGCCGCGCTCGGTCTCTTCGGTCCGACGGGCAAGCCGCTGCCCGCGGACGCCTTCGAGGACGTGAAAGACATCTATGACGTGCCGGGATTCCTCGGAGTGTCGCCG
>Ga0180437_10003105_pt1 | contig 25208 bp, 35 predicted proteins | sample SS_ome_4_FD_132410 | JGI IMG/M metagenome (GOLD analysis project Ga0180437, IMG submission 132410) | Hypersaline lake sediment archaeal communities from the Salton Sea, California, USA - SS_3_D_1 metaG | ecosystem: Environmental > Aquatic > Non-marine Saline and Alkaline > Hypersaline >... | reverse complement strand
TGACATCACCGCCTCATTTGAAGGTTCTCCGGGCGCATCGTTCACCATCGAGGGGCAGGATGCCGGAGAGCACGGACTAACGGTTGGGGCCGGCATCTCATTCCTTCACAAGGGCGGCTGGGGGGTTGGTCTCAAGAGCGACGGCGAATTCCGAGAAGACTACTCGGCCGGAGGAGTCGCAGGCGAATTCCGCTTCACGTTCTAGGGCGCGGGGCATGTGACCTGTTAGGGGAGGAAATGCCTGAACCTGTCTTACGTCCTACCGGTGTTCCTCGGACAAGCCCTGGCTTCCGAAGGTGCACCCTTTATGTCAATCACGGGCGACCCGTCATACGCGTCAAGGTGTTTCACAAGGATGTAGTTCCCCTTAATACCGGTCACTTCGACTACGGAAACGCCGATCGGGTTTGGCCTCATCGGGCTTCTGACGCTGAAGACTCCCTGCATCGGCAGGTTCCTATTCCCGCGCGGATGGACCCGGAGCATTTCCCTGTCTTTGCTCTTGAGTTCATGCATCCAGTAGAGCACCTGGATCTTGCCACCTGCTTCGAGGCCAGCCAGAGCGTCTCCGTACTCAGGCCGGATCTCAATCCGAGACACGTCTCCCTGGAGCGTGTGCACCCGGCCGATCGGGTCTATGAACATCTCCTGCTGCCCCATCGCGATTCGACCACCATTGGATTACTGGGTTCGGTACGACCATCAGCGCCGCGTCAGTTGTAGCCCCCTGACTATGACTGCTCCGGGCCACTGATTCGCTTGCCGAGCGACCATTGAAGCGGCGGTGGCGAGCCAGTTCGCCTCCTCGACAGTCAACCGCGCGCCTGAAACCCCGATCGCTATCGACCCGCGGCTCTGTTTCAGAGAGTCGGCGCGCATCTCAGAGATAACCACTGTTAACTCCATACCCGACAGCTTCTGCAGACGGTCGTGAAGCTCCGTGGCGCTGGCATTTGCATCGTGCGGAGGAACAACGACCACTGCCTCCTCGGATAGCTCGCCCGCGGCCGGCCACTCGGCGGCCAAACGATGAAGGCTGATACACACCCCGGGCTTCGCTACCGTCCGCTTGGTTTCCCGAAGATAAAGCTCGCATAGTCTCGCTGACCAGCCGGTATCTGCCGATATGTCGAGTGCCTGAGCAGATGGCTCAAGCTCGGCGAGACAAACCGTACACCCCTCGGCTCTGCTTACTGCTTCGCATCCAACCACTATGACGTCGCCGCTGCGCAAGTTGAGCCCCCGCGCCGACGCCTCTTGATACACCAAGTTTGCGAGGTCCTCACCCTCCCGGATACACTGCATGTTCGGCACTGCGTAAAAGCAGGTGGTCCAGATCCCCAGCTCTGCTCCCCGCCGTTCCTCGTTCGCGCCCATTTGTGACCTCCGCGATTGAGAGCAGAATACGTTATGAGTAGTTCCTCAGGCATCGCAGCCGTGAATCAGTACGGGCGAAACCTCCTTATCGCAGCCATCGCTGCGGTAGCGCCATCACCAGCGGCCGTCACTATCTGTCTGAAAGAGTTCTTGCGAACGTCCCCAACTGCGTACAGACCTTGTTGAGAGGTCTCCATTGCTGAGTTGGTAACAACCGCGCCTGCTTCATCAAGCTCCGCCAGACCTCGAACCGGCCCGGAGTTGGGTCTGTAGCCCACGAATATAAATACCCCGTCTGTCTCCAACTCGGATCGCTGCGACGTTCTCACGTTCTTCAGCATCACTCTTTCGACCTTGTCCGCGCCGGAGATCGATTCGACCACAGACTCCAGTGCGAAAGACAGGTTGGGCAGGCTCCTTACCTCGTCTTGGAGAATCTGCGTTCCGCGGAACCTGTCCCGCCTGTGAACCATGGTGACAGAGTGTGCGAATTTGGCAAGGTGGATCGCCTCCTCCAAGGCCACGTCGCCGCCGCCAACCGAGACAACATCCTTTCCCTTGAAAAAGGGCGCATCGCAGGTGCCGCAATAGCTCACGCCCCGACCTAGGAACTCACGTTCTCCGGGAGCGTCCAGCTTCCTTGGAGTCGATCCCGAGGCCAGGATGACGGCCTCGGCTTGGTACTCCCCAAGAGTCGTCTTCACCAGGAACCCGTCACCGGATTTCTTGATGGCAGATACCTCGGCAGTTTCCATCTCTGCCCCGAAGCGGAGGGCTTGCTGGTGCATTCTCGAAACGAGGTCAGCACCAGAGATCCCTTCAGGAAACCCGGGGTAGTTTGCGATCTCAATGGTGTTAATCACTTGCCCCCCGGGGAGTGCTCGCTCAAGAGTCAGGGCCTGGACCCCACCTCTGTGCAGGTAGATGGCTGCAGAAAGACCAGCAGGGCCGGCGCCAATAACTATCACCTGATGCGTTTTGTCCGCCAACGACCTCGCCCCTGCAGAGTAGGTTGGTTTGCTGAGTACATTATAGCGAACCACAGACTGACGATCCATGTCATGCCCTTACCGGCTCCGGTTGAGGAAGATAGGTGTCGCCGGTCGCTCCCATCGGAAAACTTCCATGCCAAGACTCTTGAAGAATCGTGTTGACAATAGGTTTGGGCTTAGATACAATGTTTTACGAATCCAACATCTCGTAGCAGGGAGTGTGATCCGATGGCTGAGTCAGTGCAACTGAGTGCTACCCTCGAAGACTATCTTGAGGCCATATCGCGGGTCATATCAGAGCGCAAAGTGGCGCGCGTGCGTGACGTTGCTGCTGCGATGAGAGTGCACAAGTCTACGGTCACAGCGGCTCTGAAGAGCCTATCCGAGAAAGGTCTTGTAGAGTACAGCCCGTACGAGGTCACCACGTTGACGGCGTTAGGTCGGAAGGCGGCAAGCAAAGTGCTGCAACGGCACGAACTGATCCGTGAGTTTCTGACCGACGTACTATTGATAGATGAAGACGTCGCCGATGCTAACGCGTGCCGAATGGAGCACGCCATGGATGCGGAAGTTCTCGAACGGCTTGCGATGTTCGCAGAGCTAGCGAAGGAAAACCGCCACAGCGGCACAGAGATTTTCGAAAGCCTTGAGCGCCACGTGAAGCAGAGCGCAAAGTTGCAGAAGGGTGGAATGAGCAGACGCCGGCGGAAAGCGGATTCCAGGAAAGCGATGTTGGCAGAGAATAGAGGAAAATGATGACGCCAAGCGGATGTCACTTCGAGGAGATGGAGAAGTGCGACGGTTCATGCTGAAGTCCAAGATTCACCGTGCGAAGCTGACAGGAACCGAGATCAACTATGAGGGAAGCATTACTGTGGACGCGGAATTGCTGGAGAGGGCGGATATCCTCCCTGGCGAACAAGTTCACGTGCTGAATTCTAGCAATGGAGCGCGTTTTGTGACTTATGCTATCGAAGCGCCACATGGTTCGAGAACCGTGGTCTTGAACGGGGCGGCAGCCCTGCTCGGTAAGATCGGCGACGAATTGATCATCTTGTCGTACTGCGGCCTCGAAGACCACGACACGCGACGATTTAGGCCAAGGATTGTCATTCTGGAAGGGCAGAACCGGGCGCCAGAGAATCAGACGGGCGTGCTGACCGTAAATGGAGGAACGTAAGAGATGCCGATCTACGAATATCGATGTGAGAAGTGCGGGCGCGTGACACAGTTTCTCGAAAAGGTGGGAGGCAGGAAAGACCACGTCTGTGGCGAGTGTGGCGGCAAAGACCTTAAGAAACAGTTCTCCTCCTTCAGCGCAAAGGTGGCGGGCGATTCCTCCTCGACAGGCGCTTCCGCGTGCCCGACTGGAACGTGTCCGCTTTCATGAAAACCGTCCAACGTCGCAAGACTCACACAAGTGCCCCGGAGAACTTCTACGAGCGGATTAAGCCGAAGCTGCTCTCTCGTGTGGGGAGCGAACTCTCGCTTGCGTATCGGGTGTTGGAGCTTGGGTGCGGTGGTTGTGAACTCGCAGAGATGCTGAACCAGAGGTACAGGCAGCGAGTAACGGGGGTAGATGTGAATGACGCAAGCTTTCCGAGGCGCGATGACCCCGCGAGAGCCAGAAGCCCTCTCCGGTGTGTCAGGGCCAATGCGGAGCAGTTGGGATTCCTGCGCGAAGGTGCGGTCGATGCAGCGGTGAGCGTGTGGGCGCTGCACGAGATGGACCACCCTCTGGCTGTTCTCCGCGAGGCGTACCGGGTGCTGCGGCCGGGAGGGGAAATGCTGGTTGTGGACTTCCCTCGCGGGTCGCTTGCCCAGACTCTTTGGAATGAGAGATACTACTCTCCAAGCGAAGTCGGTCGCATGCTTGCGAAAGCGGGGTTCAAACAAGTCCGAGTGAAGACGATTGAGCGCAGGCATATACTCTGGGCGACGGCATTCCGCAAACCCGCTGAGGTCTTGGCGTCATGAAGAAACTTTCTGTTTGTGGGAAGGGCGGGACCGGCAAAAGTACACTCGTTGCCTTGCTGGCCCGAGAGCTGTCGGGCGAGGGAAAAGAGGTCGTCGTTATTGACTCTGACGAATCGAATTCCGAGTTGTACCGAATGCTCGGTCTCAGGCGGCCCCCAAGCCCGTTGCTGGAACTCGCGGGAGGCAAGCAGAACGTGATAAGAAATATGCGCACGAGCTTTTCGCCCGGAGGGGGCCAACCGCACGCAGCGCTGTTAAAGCAAGAGCAGATCAGAGTGGACGACATCCCCGGTGAGTACCTCGTCCGGCGGGATGGCCTGGGGCTTGTCGCCGTAGGCAAGATACACCAAGCCCTCGAAGGATGTGCCTGCCCGATGGGCGCGCTGAGCCGCGAGTTTCTCAAGAGGCTTACACTTGCAGAAAACCAAATGGCTATAGTCGATATGGAAGCGGGGATAGAGCACTTCGGCCGAGGTGTAGAAACGAGCGTCGATGCGGTGATCGTCGTCATTGAACCGTCACTGGAGTCGGTGACTCTGGCGGTGAAGGTAAAAGACCTGGCGACGGCAGCCGGAACACGCTTCGCGGGCGTCGTTGCCAACAAGATTCCCTCTGGCGAAGTTGAAAGGCATCTCATCTCCGAGTTGAACAAGAGACAGCTCCATCTGCTGGTGACTGTCCACCGTCACCAGGAAATCGCGAACTCCAGCCTTATGGGCCACGAACTCCGCTGCACGGAGGCTACTGTCGAAATTGCCCCGCTGCTGCGCTTGCTGACAACTGTCTCACTTCCCACCAGCCGTTCAGGGGCACAGGAAACTATCTGCGAAGGGGGGTATTAACAGTGTGTTTGGCCAGACTTTACCTGGACGTCGGCGACAAGCCGGACTGGCGCGACTTGCTCCTCTCCGACGTAATCTGCATCGAATTTCAGGACAATGGGCTGCTGGTTACAGACCTGGTGGGCGAGAGCAAGTTTGTCGGAGCCGAAGTCAGATCCATCGATTTCCTGGAGGGAACCGTGCTCCTGAGCACGGTCAAAGGAAGTATCCGCCCCGCCCCGGCCGCTCACTCAACACGAGAAGCAAGAAGCCGTGGGGCATCGGAATGAGTCGCAACCAGGAACTCAGAGCGCTCAAGGCTCAAGCACAAGCCATCAAGGACCAACTCCGGAGCGTTAGTGCCCGCATCAGGCACCTGCAGGGCCGGAGACATTCGGCTATGGTTGCATTTGTAGATTCTTACAAATGTGCCGGATGCGGGCTCTGTCAGCAGGTCTGTCCGACCTTTGCGATCTCTATCGACAGGGTTGCGACGGTCAACGCGCAGAGATGCGTGGGCTGCGGCAGGTGCGTTGCGGCGTGTCCCCGCGGCGCGATCTCTCTCCAGCAAGTACTGGGGCACGTTGGCTCAACCTCGATTGCAGACAATGAGCGGGAAAGTTGAGAAGAATGGGGCCAGCCGGACGCACACCCCAACGCCAAGAATTAGCGGGACACAGTGCCCTTTCGCATCGTCTGCTATGCCGAAAGACGGGGCGCTACGTCTCTGTAGATAACCCACGGTGCCAGAAGCCGGATGAAGCAGGCAAGTACCGAAGCGAGTGCATGATCTGGGCGATACAGGAAGAAGAGGCCGTCCGACGGACACCAAAACCGAATCTTACGGCCGCTTCGGGCTTCGACGATAGCACCTGATGGGTCTACGAGGGTTGAGACGGGAAGGAAGCATGATGGCAGATAAAGTCTCGTTCAGCGGCTACAGCGTCGTCTCGTGCGGAACGATGCGGCCCGAGCTTGAGAAACTGCGCGAAACTGGGTTCCTCGACGCGAAAAAGGTCCTTTATACGGCGCCCGGATTGCACGAGCGGCCACAGGAGCTGGAGGCCCAGCTCGCCCGTCGGTTGGACGATGCAGGCAAGTTGTCCGACAACGTCATAGTGGTATACGGAGAGAAGTGCTTCATCGACACTAGGGATCCGTCCAGGGTCACGGATACATTGATCCAAGAGAACTGCCCCGGGGCGACTAGGGTGAACGCGTCCAATTGCGTTGACATGCTCGCCTCCAAAGAGGAGAGGGGGACGATAGCTGGCGGCGAAAGAGTTTATTGGCTCACTCCCGGATGGGTTCAGCATTGGAGCTTCATTTTCAGGGACTGGGACGCAGCGATGGCGAACGAGACTTTCCCTCAGCACGACAAAGCGATTGTCTTGGATGGGATCGGCTTCTTCAATGAGTATGTCGAAAGATCCCCTGAGCGGATTCTGGAGATTTCCGACTGGATGAAGCTGGGCATTGAATCCCATGCGGTGTCATTCGAACGCTTGAAACGACTGCTGGTGGATTGCCTCCGTTCGAGGTAGCGGTCATCGTCGCACGAGAACACATCAATGAAATCATCCGTGGCGAAATGGATGCAGCAGAGCGCCGTAGGCTTCTTGAGGAGAGTAGGCTTGCGCGAAGGAGATGTGGTGCTCGATTTCGGCTGCAATAGAGGGAACTACACGATTCCCGCCGTGAGGCTCGTTGGTGAAACAGGGAAGGTGTACGCACTTGACAAGAATGAAGAGCCCCTCCGCCGGCTTGCGCAGGCATTGAAGAGTGAAGGACTAGCCAACGTGGAAATAGTGTGCGCCTCCGACGACAGCGACATGCCGCTCAAGCCGGCGTCGGCGGACATAGCGCTTCTCTACGATGTCTTCCATCGCGGCTACCTTCCCGACGCCGTACAACGCGAGCGATTGCTGCGGCGCATCTTCGCCGTATTGAAGCCTGGAGGCCTGCTGTCGTGCTATCCGACCCATCTTAGGAAGTTCCACATGACTCTCAGCCGCGTGCTGCAGGAGATAGGCGCCGCAGGCTTTCTTTTAGAAGGTAGCTCCCGCAGAACCTTGGTCCACGACGACGAGCTCGTCCGAGGGCGCGTTTTCACTTTCCGAAAGCCAAGCCGCAACGAGCTGCCTCATCAGACAATTACCGAACACGAAATTGGAGAACCCGATGCCGGACTATGCTGACATATTCGTGATCGGAACCGGGCCCTCTGGCATGGCGGCGGCACGAACAGCCAGAATGGCGCGGCCGGAGCTGTCGGTCACGGCGATCCGGCGCGAGCAAAGCTACGTGCCCTGTGCGCTTCCCTACGCGCTGGGCGGCGTAATCGAAGTGGACTCTTACCTTAAAAACGAGGGAAAGCTTCTCAGCGAAATAGGCATAACAGCGCTCCAGGGCGAAGTCAGACGAATCCTTCCAAGGGACAAGGAAGTTGTCCTCGACGGAGGGTCGACCTTCTCGTACGGCAAGCTGATCGTCGCGACCGGCGCGGAGCCGGTTCGCCTTCCGCTGCCTGAAACCTCTGCCGAGAATGTTTTCACGCTTCGCACCCCAGCCGACGTCCGCAGCATACTCGGCTTGCGCCGGCCGCACATGCGCGTCAGCGTCGTCGGAGGTGGGTACATCGGGATCGAGGTCGCGTGCATGATGCGCCTCGCCGGGGACGAGGTGGCCCTCGTCGAGATGATGGATCGGCTCATGCCCAGGACTCTGACGCCGGAGTTCTCGAAGATGGCTGGGGAGAAGATGATGGAAGCGGGAATCGCGGTGCACCTGGGGGTCGGCGTGAAACGCTTCACGACGGGGAACGACGGCAGAGTCGACGGGCTCGTGCTGGCGGATGGGGCCTGCATCCCCGCGGACCTCATCATCCAGGCGGCGGGCGTCAGGCCCAGACTCGCGCTCTTCGAGGAAGCTGCGATAGATACTAAACCCGATGGTGTGGTCGTCGATGAGATGATGCGCACCAGCGCTCCAGATATTTACGCCTGTGGCGACTGCACGCACTTCCATTGCTTCGTTACGCATGAACCTGTGCAAGGCAAGCTGGCGACCAATGGCATTTTCCAAGGCAAGGCCGCCGCACTTAACGCAGTTGGTAAGAACCGTGCCTTTGAAGGATTCATCAACGCGTGTAGCACCGACATATTCGGGCTCTGCATCGGAGCCGTCGGCGTCAGGGAAGAGGACGCTAAGGCGGCAGGTATCGAGACTGTCTCAGGTACCGGAGCATCCACCGACGCCTATCCCATGTTCAAGGAAAGCCACGAAGTGACGGTGAAACTTGTGTTTTCTCGTCAAGCGCAGCAGATCATAGGCGGCCAAGTGGCGGGTACTAGCGCAGTGGCGGAACGAATCGACCTCATAGCCCTGGCCATTCGCCAGAAGCTGAAGGCGGCTGACTTGGTCAGATTGAACCATTGCGCCCATCCGGTTCAAAGCGGAGTCCCGGCACACAACCCCATTATCATGGCAGCGGAGGATGCCCTTCGCAAACTCGTCATGTGAACCCCCTCGTTGAGCTCGGGTTCGAGGTGACTGGGCCGGGAGTGTTAGCGCAACGCAAGATTGTAGCCTCTTGGAGGGGCGTATCGTGGAAGAGAAAGAGCTTGAGAAGGAAATAGCGGCGATGGCAGATAGAATAGAACGACTCAGATCCTCAAAACCGGCTCATGATTTCACCGGTTCCTACGAGATGGAACTCCTCCAGCTCGAGGAGCAGTTGGACGAAAAAAGAGAGAAGCTGAATAAATCCGCCCGGAGAGCCGGCGCCAGCAAGCCCCGTGACGATGAACAGGAGGTCGAGCGTGAATATCGCAGTCTCTAGTGGCAAGGGAGGAACGGGGAAGACATTCATTGCAACTAATCTGGCGGCCGTGCTCGCCGAGCAGGGCGAGGTCGTTACATACATCGATTGCGATGTCGAAGAACCCAACGGGCATCTGTTCCTGAAGCCTGTCATTGACCAAGAGGAGACAATGACGGTCCGTGCACCGATAACGTTCGACCAGGACTCGTGCATTGGCTGCGGGAGGTGCGCGGAGGCCTGCAATTACAACGCCATCGCTGTGGTCAAAGGAAAGGTGCTGCTTTTTGGTGAGCTGTGCCACGCATGTGGTGCGTGCAGCATCGTATGCCCGGTGGGAGCTGTCATCGAGGGAGACAAGGAAATCGGCACACTCATGCACGGGAGAAGCGGATCGATTCAGTTCCACTATGGGTTGCTGAAAACCGCCGTCGGCGGGATGTCTCCCCGGCTCATAGCAGCCCTCAAGACATATGCAGACTCCGGGATTACGATGCTAGATTCCCCGCCGGGCACGGCATGTTCAGCCGTCGAGACGGTCAAGGGAGCGGACTTGTGCATCCTCGTCGCTGACCCGACCCCCTTTGCCATCCACGACCTGAAGCTCTCGGTGAACATGGCCCGACAGGTGGGACAGGAACCGGCGGTCATAGTCAATAGGGCTGGTCTCGACGATCGCGACCTGAAGGAGTACTGCGCCAAAGCGCAGCTTGAAATGGTCGGCGAAATCCCCGATGACCGGCGGATAGCTGAAGTCTATTCGGTGGGAGATTTGGCTGTCGACAAGTTGCCGGAGTACAAGCCGCTCTTTCAAGAAATAAGCAAGCGTGCACTTGGTCTGGCCAAGGAGGAGCGGCCCGTCAAGAGCGATCTTATCGAGCCTCCCTTCGTTCCCGGCGGGCCGCTAACCCGCGCGAAGAGCCCTGCTACGGCTCCGCAGAAGAGACCCGATGAAATCGTGGTGATAAGCGGCAAGGGCGGAACCGGCAAGACCTCTCTCGCCGCCTGCTTCGCTCAACTTGCGGAGGATGCCGTCGTTTCCGACTGTGATGTGGACGCCTCGGACCTGCACCTGATACTGAACCCAGAAGTCCTGGAAGAGGGTGACTTCAGCGGAGGCGTATCGGTGAAGATTGATACTGACAAGTGCACTCAATGCGGGAAATGCATGGAAGCCTGCCGCTTCCGCGCGATCACCCGAGACGGCGATGGCCGCTATATGGTTGACGAGACGGCATGCGAAGGGTGTGGTGTCTGTGCGCTTGTCTGTGAGGACGGTGCTGTCTCGGTTAAGGACGCCGTCAACGGGAAGTGGTTCATCTCGAAGACCCGTTTCGGCCCCATGTCCCACGCTATCCTCGGATATGCGGAGGAGAACTCAGGCAGGTTGGTCACGGTCGTGCGTCAGTTCGCCAGCGATCTTGCTCAGGAAGCGGCGAACGGGGCAGACGGTTCTGGGGAGGTTCGTGCCTGCGACAAGGTGCTGATAGACGGCGCCCCTGGAACAGGCTGTGCCGTCATCGCCTCCATCTCGGGTGCACGATATGCGGTGGTGGTAACTGAACCCACTGTATCCGGCTTGCATGACTTCATGCGCGTTGTGGATTTGACTCGCCACTTCGGGATACAGACAGGCGTTATCGTCAACAAGTCCGACCTGAACAATGACATGACGCAAAGGATCTGCGCTGCGGCCGGCCAGGCGAGCGTCACAGTGCTCGGTACAATCCCATATGACGAAGACTTCACTCATGCGCAGATTTGGCGAAGGACTCTTTTGGAGCATGCCGACGGACCCACCAAGCGAACCGTTGTCGGCATCTGGGGGAAGATCCGCCACGCGGTCCAAAGGAGTTGACGACACCGGCGGGCAACTCGACACACGGTTCACGGAGAAGCCATGATCGACCCCAGAAGGCCAAACATGGCGATGCCTAAGAGGGCCTCCGCCACTTTCGACTTCGATCTTCTCGCCGAGGATTATGACCGATGGTACGAGACATCAAAGGGTCGAACGTACGATCGGCTGGAGAAAAGAGCCGTGGCGCGATTGCTGCCGCACTCCAGCCGTCGACGCAGGTTGCTTGAGGTCGGCTGCGGCACGGGGCACTGGACTTGTTTCTTCAGCGAGAAGGGCTTTCGCATTGCCGCCGTTGATATTTCGCCTGCCATGTTGGGCATCGCCCGGGGCAAGGATATTAGCGGGCCGTCATTCTCAATTGCGGATGCACACTCGCTGCCCTTCCGGGATAGCCAGTTTGACGTCGCTGCGGCAATCGCCACGCTGGAGTTTGTCCGGAATCCCGAAGTCGTTGTCGATGAAATGGCGCGCTGCTTACGAAAGCCGAAAGGTGTTCTTTTGGTGGGCGTCTTGAACGCGTGGTCAAGACGCAACCGTCGAAAGAAATCTTCTGGCCAGCTGCCATACAGCGCCGTGCACCTGTTCTCGCCCCGCGAGGTGAAGACGATGCTGGCTCCTTACGGAAGGACGGAAGTCACCGTGACCGCATTCGTCCCCAGTGCACCGTGGCTTTTGCCCCTCGCGCCCCTGGCCAATGTTCTCCTGCGAATGCTTCACTTGCCGTACGGTGATTTCATCGTTGGGAGAGTGGAACTATGAAGCTCCAAGCCGAAGTCAGCCTCTATCCGTTGCGCACGAAGGGACTCTCTAGCCCGATCAATGCGTTCTACACCTCCATGGCGCGCACGGGGGTGACCCTCGATCCGGGTCGTATGAGCACGCTGGTCAGTGGAGATTCAGCCCAGGTATTTGCCGCAATTCAGCGTGCGTTCTCGGAGGTGGCGGAAAAGCAGCAGCTTGTCCTGGTCGTGAAAGTATCCAACGCATGTCTCGAGCCCAAAGAAGTCCCTGATGGCCATTAATGTATTGCTGTCATATATTCTTATCAGCGCGCGGAGCGGGCTCGGGTCGACGGTAACGAAATGAGGAGCAGACGGCATGCCGACATACGAGTATGAATGCACCGCGTGCGGGAAGCGATTTGAAAAGTTCCAGGGGATAAAGGATAAGCCGCTGAAAGCCTGTCCTGAATGCGGGAAGCGTGTACGTCGCCTGTTCGGAACAGGCAGCGCCGTGATCTTCAAAGGTACTGGCTTCTATGCCACGGATTACGGCAGGTCCTCCCGCGGCGGCACCTCATGTGACCGCAGCCGTCCCTGTTGCGGCCGTGACACCCCTTGCGACTCACCTCCATGTGATGATTAAATAGGTACTCATTCCCATAAGCCAGCTGAGAGGTCCGCAGACAAGTCGACAGGGATACGTACCATGCCGCGCAACGGTAAGCGCAGAGACAGTGCTTCGAAGGAGAGGCCGGCCACAGATCGCGACCCCTTCTTCGGAAGGATGAATGCCCCGACCGCCTCCGCGTATCTCCGAGGGGTATGTGGGGATGAGATGGAGTACTACCTGGACATCCGCGAGGGCGTGATCCAGGATGTCAAGTACTACACGGAAGCGTGCGAATCGGCAAGAGTGTGCGGACAGGCGGTTGCGGAGGCGGCCAAAGGAAAGAGCGTCTCCGATGCGCTGGCGATAAACCCCAGAGACATCATCCACTCATGCAAGTGCCTGCCGGAAGAAGGACGTCACTGCGCAATTTTGGCGGTCACGGCTCTATATCGCGCCATTGCGGATTTCCTGCTCGCGCCGTAGCGAGCCCGCCAGAGTCCGTAGCCGAGGACTAGGGAAACAAACGCAAATCAAGGAGGCAAGGGATGCGGATCGCTTTACCTCTCACCACCGGGAAGCTCTCCACGCACTTCGGCCACTGCGAGCAATTCGCCCTCATAGATGTGGACGATGCACAGAACACGATCTCTGGGACCGAAATAGTCGAAGCCCCGCAGCATGAGCCTGGACTGCTACCACAGTGGTTGGCTGACCGTGGCGTCAATGTGGTCATTGCAGGTGGGATGGGCATGCGAGCACAGACACTCTTTGCAGCACATGATATCGACGTCGCTGTCGGAGCTCCCGCTGAGGACCCAGAGGCTCTGGCCTTAGCATATGCGAATGGAAAGCTGGAAGGAGGCCTGAACATCTGTGACCATTAACCTAGAGCATTCACCGATGAGGGGTTGAGTTTCAAGGTCTGGTTTGGTCTCTTTTGGGGCAGTTGCGTACGAGCATGGCAAAGGGGAGCGTAGGCGAGGGCGGCCAAGTCCGGAACGAGAGGTCTTTCTATCGTTCCGAGAGCATTTTATGAATTCCTTCGGCGGCGGTCTTGGCGTCAGCGATAGCAGTCACGGCGTCCATATTCGAGTTGACTATATCGCCACCGGCAAAGACCCTCTCGATTGAGGTCATCCCGTTTTCATCGACTTCGATCTTCCTGCGTTCTGTGAACTTCAAAGAGTCGGCTAGCCTCTCCGGGACGAAAGATATGTCATAGGTTTGCCCTATAGCTTCGATGACCATGTCTCCTTCAACAAGCCTGGTCTTGTCCTCATAGAACGTGGGACTGAACCTGCCTTGTTCATCGAATACCGATTTCACCGCCTTGCACTCCAGGCCCTTCATCCGACCGTTCTCAACGACGATTCCCTTCGGTCCCCACGCGGGGTTGAAAACGATGCCTTCTTCTTTCGCCTCCTGGACCTCCTCCTCGGAGGCCGGCATTTCGTCCCATGACTCGAGCGAGACGCTCTTGGTGACGGTTTGCTCGTCAGGGTATTGCATCTGCTGGAGCCGGACGCACGTGCGGGCCACGTCCATGGCCACATTGCCCCCGCCGATGACAATGATCTCGCGTCCCACCTTGGGCTGTGGGCCGAACTGCGTTTGTCGGAGGAAATCCAGTGCCATAACGGCCTTGTCCTCATTGTCAATGCGGGCCGTTCGGCTCTGGTGCAGGCCAACGCTGACGTAAACGGCGTCGTAATCTCGGAGTAGGTCGCTGAACTGCACGTCCTGCCCGACCGTGGTGTTGAAACGGAACTCGACCCCCAGGGAGGCGATGAAATCAACGTCCTTGTCAAGGGCTTCCTGCGGAAGCCGGAAGCGTGGCGGTCCTACCCTCATCATCCCGCCGCCTGCCGGAAGAGATTCGAACACGGTAACTGCGTGGCCTTTCAATCGCAGGTGGTAAGCCACAGCGAGTCCGCTCGCGCCGGCGCCTATGACTGCCACCGTCTTACCGGTCGGCGGCGCGGGCTCGACTTCAAGCGCCTCACGGTAGTTCGCTACGCTGTCGGCGGCGTATCTCTTCAGCCACCGGATGGCAGCCGGCTCTCCCCTCAGCCCCAGAGAGCAGGCATCTTCGCAATGCTTCATGCAGATTCTGCCGCATATGGCCGGCAGGGGGTTATCCTCGAATATGGTCCTTAGTGCAGCCTTGGTGTCACCTTCGTTGATAGCCTTGACGTAATCGGATATCTTCAAGTGCGCGGGACATGCTTCTTCGCACAGCTTGCACTCCAGACAGCGTTCTGATTCTTTCTCTGCTTCTTCTCTGTTGTAGCCTGTAACCTGCTCGATGAAGGACGATTTTCGTTCCTCCGCCGGAACCTGGGCCATTGGCACGCGTTCCGGCTCGAACAGCGCATAGTCTAGATCCGACGAGAAGCCCTCGTAGTCCCTTCTGCGATGAGACAGGCTTGCCTTCAGGATTGAGTATTCCTCCGACGGCAGGAAGGTCTTCGTGTCTCTCTTGTCATCCTGTGGGACGAACACGAAGGTACCCGTATCAAAATGAATGTGGAAGTAATCTCTGGAAAGTCGCAGTGAACCGGGAGGGCAGATGTCGACGCACAGCCCGCAGAAACAGCATCTGCCGTAATCCAGTTGCGGTCGTTCGTTCTTGTTGCCGGGTTCGGGCGCGATCTGCGGCACCTCGATCATTGTGATCGCCTCATTCGGGCAGATGTCGGCGCAGTTCCCGCAACCCGTGCATTTGTCCCAATCGTTGAGGTGAAACCCCCGGTATCGGAGCGCGGGCTCCTTCCGTTCAAAGGGGTATCTCAAGGTTACGGGTTTCTCAAGCAGATACCTGATCGCCTTGAAGGGGCTCAACAGACTTGGCTTTCCCATTTTCGTCCTTCCCCTATCTGTCTATTTCGGGAGCGACGACATAGAGGCTTATCATCGTGTTCCCGACGTCCGCGATGCTGGCGCCTTCGAGCGCCTTCTCCAGGATGGTAAGTCCGTGCGGATATGAGGGGGTCCTGAAGTGAACCCTGTAGGGCTTGTCCCCCCCGTCGCTGACCAAGTAGAGCCCCAGTTCTCCGCGCGACGATTCGCATCTGACATAGGTTTCGCCCCGCGGGATTTCCCACTTGAATGGGTTGGGGCCCCTGTTGAAGACCTCTCCCTCGGGCATTGCGTCGAGGAGTTTGAATATCATGTGGACGCTTTCGATCATCTCATCCCTGACCACCCAGATCCTCGAATAGGCGTCGCCGTCTTCCCTTGTAGGCACCTCCCAGTCGACCTTGTCGTAGGCCGCGTAGGGCTCGACTTTCCTGATGTCGAATTTCATACCTGTTGCCCGCAACACCTGTCCTGTTGCGCCCAGCGCTTTCGCCTCTTGTTGGCTTATTCCTCCTATGCCTCGGGCTCTTTCGTAGAACAGACGGTTGTTGAAGAACGTGGAATCGTAATCGGGCACACAGCGACCGATGGAATGGAGCGTTTCGACGACCCTCTCCTTGAAGCCCTTCGGGAAGTCGCGCCTTACGCCGCCCGGCCAGATGTATATGTGATAGACACGCCCTCCAGTCAGTTCCTCGAAGAGGTCGAGCACGAGATCCCGGTGGTACATCGCCCACTGCGCAGGAGTGTCGAACCCGAGCATGTTCGAATAGGCCCACAGGCCGAAGAGGTGCGAGGCAACACGGGCCAGTTCGAGGAAGATGCTTCTTATGTAGTGCGCACGCTCGGGCACTTCTATCCCCGTCAGTTTTTCGACCGCCCTGGCGTAAACCCATTCCATCGAGTCGGGCTCTATTACGTTGACCCGGCACACTAGGGGGAAGTTCTGAATCCAGGTCCTCTGCTCCATCAGTTTCTCAAAGCCGCGGTGGAGATAACCGGGATTGGCCGTAGCCTTCAGCACTCTGTCTCCGCGAACCTTGAGCGTGATGCTGAAATTCCCGACCATACCGAGGTGCTGTGGACCGAAGTACAGCTCCAGTTCCCGCTCGGAATCTGTGCTCGCTGTTTCCGAAAGCTGTGCCATAACTGCTGTTCCCCTCAAGCCTTCCTCAGCCATCCACCGACGGAATTGAACCAAAGGTATCTTCAACGTACTTGCGCATGTCGAAGTCTTTTCTAAAGGGTGGTATTTCGTACTCTCTTTCCAGGAAGAGCGGGATCAGCCGAGGGTGGCCCTCAAAGTTCACTCCGTAAAGTTCGTGCAGCTCGCGCTCATAGGGTTCTGCGTTCTCAAATACGGCGATTGCAGATTTCACCTGGGCGTCTTCCCGCGGAATCCTCGTTTTCAACAACACGTGGAGCCTTTGCTCAGGACCGTGCTCAGTATCGTTCGGCATGTAGGAGGTCAGAACATACACCACTTCGAGCTTCTCCTGCTCGATCCAGTCCACGCAGGAGATAAGTGCCAGGTGGTTGAGCCCGCTCTCCTTGAGGTATCTCAGAATTACAGGAATGCTGTCGCCGGGGACCAACACAGAGATCCTGTTCTGCTCCAGCACTCTCACTTCCACATCCTTGAACTTAGATTCCAGGTCCTCTTGCAGGGAGGAGATCATACGCTCACTTCCTCTGCTTTGCTCTCGACTGGATATAGAGGCGGCCACTCGATGTCTCTCAGGATCATCTCCTGGTTCCTCCTGTAGGCGGCGTAGTTCTTCTTATATCTGAGATATCCGTCCGCTTTCCCCTTATCGATGAGCGTCCACAGGTGAGTTACACCGATGAACACTGCTTCGGGCCGCGGCATGCAACCGGCAATCCACCCGTCCACGGGGATGTACTTGTCGAGGTGCTTTATGGTATTGTACGAATCCCAGTACATTCCCCCGTTTATCGGACATGATCCAAACCCGACGGTGTATTTCGGGTCCGGCATTTGCTCGTAGGTCCTTATGATAGCCCTCAGAGTCTTGAGGGAGACATACCCGGTGATCATGAAGAGGTTCCCCTGCCTGGGGGTCGCTACGGGCAGGACGCCAAACCTCTCGGCGTCCCATCTGGTGGTTATGACAGGTGGAATCTCAATTATCCCACACCCCGTGCAGAAGTACACCGCGTGCAAAGAGTACTTGTTGGCCATTTTGGCCGGGCTCTTCAGCCACTTTGCGATCTGGTTTCTGTCCATAACCGGGTCTCTCTGTTATCGGCGTTCCGGAATCTGTTTGTCATTTGGATACAACCGTAATGATCATCTGCAGTAACGCCAGGGCGGTCGGCCACTTCCAGCAGAACTTCACCGCATCCTCGATCTTGAGCCTGGGCAGGACGGCATTGATCATCTCGGCGGCCAGGAAAACGGCCAGCATTTTCAGCAGGAAAGTTGCGAGATTGACACCTCCGCCCAGGAAGAGATCGACGTAAAGGGCAATCACTACGAACAGGTGCATCGCCTTCTGCACCGCAATCAGGGCCAGGTAGCTGCCACCGTACTCCGCCAGCGGGCCGGAAGCGATCTCCTGAGGGGCAGTCGCCACGTCGAAGGGCCTTATGCCCAGCATGGCCGGTAGTATCAGGAACCCCGCCACTGCCGAAAGAGGCACCGACAGAACTCCCCAGCCCGCCTGTTGCTGCCGTGCGACCACCTCCGTGAAGGAAATCGTCCCATAGTGCGACATCACCGCCAGAAGCACAAGCAGGAAAGGCACCTCATAGGCCATCGCCAGCAGCATCTTGCGGCTCACGCCTATGCTGGCATTCGGGTTCGCCGACGCACCCGCGCCCAGCGCAAGACCGAGTGGACCGAACAACATAAGGTACGTGACAACCAGCAGCCCTCCCGATCCGCAAAGCGGACACAGCACTCCGTGGGCGAAGGGATGCAATTCCCGGGAGACTTCCGTTCCGCCCAGCGGTATGAAGAGCACCGTCACGAAAGAGCCGGCCACCGAGAGCACCACGCCAAGCTCAAAAAGGGCGCCATGCGATATGCTGCGTTGCGACATCAGCCTCACCATGTCGATCACGGGCTGGTAGATCGGGGGGCCGTAGCGGCGGTGGATGCGGGCTATGATCTTGCGCGAGAGGCCCAGAAACAACACACCCACCACGAACGCGATCAACGGCGATAGCACTATCTGAGCAATTCTTGTCACCATACCTGCCACACCAGTTGCACAAGGATCAGAAAGGCCAGGAACGCAACGATGTAAAGGACATAGGTGCCCGCGTAGCCGGTGTACATGCGCCTGACAATGTCGAACAGCCCGCTGGCCCTATCCGCAATCCAGTAGTAGAACTCATCCACCCGATCCTTCAGGTAAGGCGAGATCATCCTGTAAAGCGGATTGTAGAACTCCACGCTGTGGTGATACCTATCGACTGGAACGTAGGCGCCCGCCGCGTAGCTGTCGTCTTGAGCGACCCGCCGGCCCTTCGGTCCCACCCGCATCACCAGGAAGACCACCGCGAAAGCTGTAACCAAGGCGACGCAGATGTTGAGCATGTTCAGCGCGCCCACGTCGCTCGCCAGCCCCCACAGGGTCAATTCCAGCGGCGCAAAACCCATCTCACGCTGGACGCCCTGTATTGCCCGGAGGGGAATGCCGGGCAGTATACCGAACAGAAAGATCACGAAGCACAAGAACAGTATGGGTATCTGCATGGAGAGCGGAGACTTCTCAACTCTGCTGTATTCCTGAGGAAGCTGCCCCAGGAACATATTATGCAGGAGCTTGTAGACGGAGAGAATCGTCCCCCACGTGCCCACGAAAGCCATGAACGCCAGGAACGGTCGGCCCTCCGTGATGAGTGTCTTGTAGATGAGCCACTTCGAGACAAACCCGTTGGTCAGAGGGATTCCGATGAGGCCCATGATCCCGACCAGGCACCCCAAGAAAGCCACGGGCATCCTTTGCATCAGGCCACCCAGGCGGTTGAGGTCGCGGACACCCCCAGTCCGGTATTCCACGGCACCGACAACCAGGAAGAGCAGCGCGATGTACGAACCGTGGTTTATAGTGTGGAATATGCCGCCAGCAACCCCCGGACTCGTGCCGAAGGCCATGCCGAGGATCAGGTCCCCCCCTTGCCCGATGCCGTGGCAGGCCAGAAGCCTCTTCGCGTCGTCTTGGAGCAGGGCGATGAAAGTGGGAATGACGATCGTCAGGGCGCCGAGCCAGGAGAACAGAAGATGGAAATCCCAGGCCCCCCGGCCGAGCTCCAGGATCGTCTTGACCCCCACGAGAGAATACATTATCAGCAGGAATCCATACATGCCCATTCGCACCAGTACTCCGGAGAGTACGGCGGAAAACGGGGAGACGGCCTCCGAATGCGCATCGGGCATCCAGGTGTGAAGCGGCAGAATCGCGAACTTGATCCCAAACGCGATGCCCATCGTAAGAAGAAGAAACACGATGTACCCCGCCGACGCACCAGCAAGAAGCCCTCCGAGCTGAGCTATCTCCAGTGTCCCGTAGTGCCCATGGAGCGACAGTATCCCCACCAGCATGGCGCACGAGCCCACCAGCGACATGACGATGTACTTCATGCCCGCGTGTAACGCCGGGCCCCGCTTGTAACTGATGAGCAGGTAAGTGCTCCAGCTCATGGTCTCCCAGAAGATGTAGAACGACAGGAAATCGCCACTGAGCACGACGCCGAGCATGCCAGCGTTTACAAGGAGCATCATCGAGTAGTAGAAATTCAGCCGCTCCTTGCCTTTCATGTAGCTGAGCGAGAATACTATGGAGCCCGCATTGATGAGGGCTATATAGACGGCAAAGAACCATCCGAGGGAGTTGAGCCGCAGCGAGAGCTCGACGCCGAGAAAGTCGGGGACGCAAATGAGCTGATCCCATTTCCCGTGGCCGTAGCCTATCACCCCGACCAGAACCAGAGAGCTCAGCACAGCCAGCACGTCCCTCAGACGCGGATGTACCCTGCCCGCAAGGTAAACCAGCCCGGCGGCTGCAAATGCGAAGACCAGTATGATCGCTGGCAGCATCCTCATACCCCCAGCACGTGTCGAATGTAGGCCGCTCTGTCCAGCAGGTCCGCCGCCGCCGCTCCAAGGTAGCGGGTCAGCACGTACGGACAGACACCCACGGCCACAATCGCCACCGCAAGCACACAAATCGGCACCAGCGCGGAAAGGGGCGCTTCGACATCCTCACCCAAGTTTGCCCCCGCGTCCTCCGGCACCGCCTTGAAGTACAGCCCCTGCACAATGCGGAAGAAATACGCTCCTTCCACCACCGTTCCGAACAGGGCAATCGCTATCAGAACCGTGAACAGCGTATCCGCCTTCGCCAACGCGGCGCTGATGATCATGAACTTTCCGGGGAACCCGATGAATGGCGGAAGGCCGATAAGGGAGAACGCCGCGATCGTGAAACACAGTGAACTGACGGGCATTCTCCTTCCCATTCCGTGCAGTGATGAGATTTCCATCGAGCCTGTTCGGTAAATCATGTAGCCGGTCGAGAGGAACAGTAGGGCCTTCGCAAACGCATGGCTAACAACCAAGAAAAGGGCCCCCTCGACGCCCCTTGCGGAAGCCAGCCCAAGCGCGAAGACAATCAGGCCCATCTGCCCGATGCTGGAATAGGCCAGCAGCCTCTTGATGTTCTTCTGTCTGAACGCCGACATCTCGCCCACCAGAAGCGTCACGAGACCCACCACGGCGACAAACACGAGGATGGCGTCGGCGCCGTAGACCGTGAAGACGACCCTGGCGACGGCGTAGATGCCCGCCTTGATGGCTATTCCAGACAGGATCGCGCTGATGGAGGAGGGGGCTGATGAGTGCGCATCCGGCAGCCAGGCGTTTAGTGGGAATACCGCCGCCTCCACGCCGAACCCTGTGACCAGAAATGCCATCGATATGAACACCGCCATAGGACTGACCGAGGTGATGTTGCGGGCTATGTCGGCCATACTCAACGTGCCGAACAGCCCGTAAAGAAAACCTATACCTACCAGAGCGAGACTGGAGCCGACGGCTCCCTGAATGAGATACTTGGCCGCCGACTCGATTCCGGGTTTGTCCCCGCGGTAGCCCACTAGAGCATAGGAGGAGATGCACAGGATCTCGAAAAAGACGAAAAGGTTGAACAGGTCGCCCGTCAGGACAACTCCCGTCGCCCCGGTAAGGAGCAGCAAGTACAAGGCATGATATCTGCTTCTGGCTTCCCTGCCCATGTACCCGATTGCGTATGCCGCGATAACCAAGCCCACCAAGGAGATGAGGACGCTTAGCATCATCCCCAGCGGTCCCGCTACCAGGTGGATGGAAAAAGGTGGGGATAAGCCGACCGTCTTGGCGACGATCGGTGCTTGAAGAGCGTGCGGTAGAAGGCGGATGGAAACAACGAGGTTGAATGCCATCGCGACGGCAGGGATGTACTTCGGGAGCTTCTCCGAAAGAAGTCCCAGCAAAGTTGTGAGAAAGGCAAGGCCTAGCGGCACTGCTATAAGGATTATGGGGCTCACCATTTCAGGTCCCTGATTTTGCGCAGGTCCAAAGTGCCGTAGTGTCCATAGAGGCGGATAGCCACCGAAAGTGCTAGCCCTAGCACTGATACCCCAATCACGATAGCGGTCAAGACAAGCGCCTGCGGGACGGGGTCGACCATCCCCTCAGCCGTCGTTGTCGCCCTCGAAAAAATAGGAGCCGTTCCCATGCGAATGTAGCCCACTGAGATAAGGAACAGGTTTACACCCGTGTCAATGAGGTTGATCCCTATGATGACCTTAACAAGATTGCTCTTGACCAGGACCACGTACAGCCCGATGAGTATCAGACCGAAAGAGCCAAGGTAGTGAATGTAGTTCTCCAAGAAGCTCATTCCCCTTCTCCAGCCAGGGTTCCCACGATGCCACCCAGTTCGGAGCTAACCTTGAGTCCGATGGCTATGTAAATGATGGGAATCACCCCGGCGCTGAAGAGGGCATAGGTCGTTCCCCTCGGCAGAAAATTCAGCAGGAAAGATCCGCCTAGAGCTAAACCGACCAGCCCCGTAATCACAAAGACCAGCCCCGACAAGGACTCAGTTGCACTGAGCTGCTTCGCCCCCACTGCCCTCCCGCGGCAGCCCAGATAGATGAGGACGAATCCTGAGGCCGTGACGGCTCCTCCCTGGAACCCCCCTCCGGGTGTCAGGTGGCCGTGCGCAAAAATGTAGGCGGCGAAAAGCAGAATCAGAGGAAACAGAAAGCGGCAGCCGGTGAACACAATCAAGCTGGCCTGTTCGACCTCTCCTTTCGGCTTCCTTTCCTGTTTAGTGCGGAGCAAAGTGGCCACGCCCAAGGCCGCAATGAAAAGAACCGCAACTTCACCCAGTGTGTCAAGACCCCGGTAGCTGACAACCACTGAAGCAACGACGTTCGCGGCACCTGTCTCCTCTAACGCACGGTTGTTATAGTATCTCCCGAAGTTGACGTCATCCTGCTTCAGGCGTCCCTCTTGCCTTGCTGCTTCGGCGCCAACCGGTGCCTGAGAGAGAGAAACAATGATCCCGGCGGCGACTATCGCAATCAGCATAAGACTGACGACCGTTCTCATCTCACTCCCGTCTCTCTGTCCGGTTTATGGCGAATATGAAGATTGCGGCAGTCAGCCCGGCGCCTATGGCTGCTTCCGCCATCGCCACATCTGGCGCGTGCAGGAAATAGAATATTATTGAAGCCATCAGGCTCACCAACGCGCAGGCTATGACGGCATCCATCAAGTCTTTGGCTCTTGCCGCGCGCAATGCAGCTACGATCATTACCAGCACCAGAAACGTCTGGAAGGCGATCATTCGGGCTCTTTCCTGTAGCCAGCGAACTCCTGGGTCTTGTCCACTACACTCCCTTCCCACAGTGCGACGTTGCTCTTGCGGGCCGCGCGCCCCAGCGCATGGCTGGATATGGGGTTCGTCAGAAGGATGAAGAATGCTATGAGCAGGGCCTTCAGAAGCCATCCTGGCTGCATTATCCCCACTCCGATGATGGTCAGAAATGCCCCCAGGGTAGTACACTTAGTACCCGCTTGCAGTCGGTTATACACGTCGGGCAGTCTGAAAACGCCCAGACTTCCCAGGAAGAGGAAAACAGTCCCAACTCCCGTAACGATGCTCCCCACGACTGCCACTAAAGTCCCCTTTCCAGATACCTGGCAATTGCGACCGACCCTATGAAGGTCAGCACTGCATACACAAGGGCAACATCCAAGTACACGTACCTGCGGAACACGAATCCTAACAGCACAAGGAGCGCTGTGGTGATCGTCGCGGTGGTATCGACGGCCACCGCGCGGTCCACAGTGGTAGGGCCCTTAAGCATGCGCAGCAGGCACAGTAGAATGCCTGCCCCTATGATGGCGAGGAACACCGGGTAACTCATTCGAAAACCACCCTCAAGTATCTCTCAAACCTCTTGCCTATCAGATCGGTCGTACTTTCGGTTTCCTCCGCCTTGACGTTTATCCAATGGATGAGCAGACTGTCGCCGACCACATCGAGCGTGAAGGTCCCAGGAGTGAGCGTGATGGAATTTGCCAGGATCATCTTGGCGATGTCGGATTTCAGATGTGTCTTCACGACCACAATGCCCGGGTTTATGGGCATGCGCGGATGAACCACTCTGTAGGCCACATCGACATTGGCCTTGACTATCTCCCAAAGGAGAACAGCCAGATATACAAGAAAGAATCCCAGCCTCTTGGCGCTGAGCGGTGGGAGGCCCAGCCTCGAGTAATGCGAATTGAGCCATAGGGAAAGGACAATACATATCGCTATCCCAACCACTAACTCCTGGGGCTCCAGACTCGAGGTGAGGGCAACCCATGTCAGGAGGGAAAACACCAGGAGATACAGGAAGCCTCTCAGACGAGCTTTCGTCCCTAAGCTCTCCTGCACCATTCGTCCTCTCCCCTAGAGGTAATAGACCAATCGGGCCATTTCGGTGGCGAGGTCTACGCAAGCGACTCTCACGTCATCCGGCATGTTCAACGGACACGGTGCGAAGGACAAGATAGCCTTCACCCCCCCCTTGGCGAGCCGCTGCGCCACTTGCGGAGCAGCTGAAACCGGCACAGCCACGATGCCCACCTTTATGCCTTCGGCCTCTATTCTCTCCTCAAGATTGCCCATGTCTTCGATCGCCACATTGCCTATTCTTTGCCCTACTTTGTCGCTAGAGCTGTCAAAAGCCGCAACGATCTCGAATCCTTCTTGCCTAAGTCCAGAGTACATCAGCAACGCTTTCCCGATATTGCCGACGCCCACCAATGCAACTTTCACAAGCTTGTCCAGATTCAGGATGGAACGGATCTCTTCGACCAATCGGTTGACGTCATATCCTACGCCGCGCTTACCGAACCCGCCAAAATAGGAAAAGTCCTTACGTATTGTGGAAGGTTTGACCTGAGAGGCCTTCGCCAGGATTTGAGACGAAACCGTCTGTACCCCCTCGTTTGCCAGACACAAGAGTGCGCGGAGGTAACCGAAGAGTCGGCCGACTGTTTCCTCTGGAATTGGTCTAGATCGCATTCGTTATTGCGCTCACATTCTCAAACGCAATCTTCTAGCGTACACCCTGGGGGGCTGTCAAGGGAAAATTCGCCCTCGCAAGTTTTCCTTTGTGGCGGGAGCTGCGCGTTGCCGCAAATGTCCTACCGGGGCGGGGATTTCGCACTGCACGCTCGATGACTTGCGGAGGACTTTCGTGAGCTACTTGGCGATGGCCGGCGTGAACGAAGCAATCGTCCAGAAGCTGGCAGGGCATTCGCAGATCTCGACGACAGTGAACTCCTACACGCACATCTTTCCCGAGAGTCTGCGGAAGGTCCAGGCGTCGCTTCCGTATGCGTCTGGAGAGACCGTGGCCCCGCAATCGCCCCGCGTGTCACTTCCTGGTGAAAGGGAAGGGGAGACGTGCAAGGCGGAAGGTGTTGATGCGGAAGGACTTACATCAGTGGGCCCTGCAGGATTCGGACCTGCGACACGCGGATTATGAGTCCGCTGCTCTGACCGCTGAGCTAAGGGCCCCCAGAAATGCCTTCCCGACAGAGATGACTGAAGCTGGTGACTGCGTCTTCCGAGTCGGGATACGGGCAGCTCGGG
>Ga0180437_10003104_pt1 | contig 25210 bp, 35 predicted proteins | sample SS_ome_4_FD_132410 | JGI IMG/M metagenome (GOLD analysis project Ga0180437, IMG submission 132410) | Hypersaline lake sediment archaeal communities from the Salton Sea, California, USA - SS_3_D_1 metaG | ecosystem: Environmental > Aquatic > Non-marine Saline and Alkaline > Hypersaline >... | reverse complement strand
CGAAAGAAAAAACGCGCACGGGTTTTGGGACACTTTTGGCCTTGTTCGCGCGCAACGCGCACAAATCGAACTCAGTAGCCTACTGAGTCCCGCGCTCTTGAACGGGACTACAAACGGGCGGTTTCTCCGGGATGGGGTTACAGGGAGGGCCGAAAATGGGACGTAGAGGACCGTCGCCGACTCCGACGGAATCGCTCAAGCGCCGCGGATCATGGCGGGCAAGAAAGAATCGGCAGGAGGGGCAAACGGAAACCCCTTTCAGGGAACCAGAAGCGCCGAAATGGCTCGACGCGAAAGCAAGGAACATCTGGCGAAGGGTTACGCGCCTCCTGCTCGATCAGGGGACGCTCGCGGAAATCGACGGTATGCTCCTGGCCCGCTATTGTAGGCTTTTTGTTCGTTGGCGCGATCTGGACGAGTTCATTCAGAACGAGGGGGAGACGTATCAGACCTGGAACGGTGCCGGAGACCTGTCTATGGTCCGCGTTTTTCCACAAGTGAAACTATGCAATGAACTCTCGACGCTTCTCCTCCGGATAGAGCAGGAATTCGGAATGAGTCCGAGCGCGCGGACTCGTATCAAGGCCGAGCAACCCGATAGGGAACTGGAAGAACGTGAAGAGAAACGGAAATTGCTCCGTATCGGTTGAAGAATGGAATGATCTCCTCCGGCTTCTCCCTAACTACGATCCCTGGGCGACTGCCGGACCTGGAGAATGGTTCGATCCCGACGAGGCAAGTCGCGCGGTTGTCTTTGTCGAGTCTATGCTCGTACATATCAAAGCGAGTTTTAGCGCATACGCCGGAGATCCGTTCATCCTGGAACGCTGGCAAAAGGGGGTTCTCGGGAATCTCCTCGGCTGGAAACGCGCGGATGGGACGCGGCGCTTTCGCGAAATGCTTCTCTACATACCGCGAAAGAATGGCAAATCCATGCTAGCCGCGGCGATCTGTCTCTATCTTCTGTTCTGTGACGGGGAAATGGGCGCGGAAGTCTATTGTGCCGCGGCGGATAGAGATCAGGCGGCGCTCGTTTTCGGCGTCGCAAAAGCGCAAGTATTGCGCGAGCCAGTTCTCCAGGAATCTTGCGAGGTCTATCAGAAATCGATAGCGATCGAACGCGCCGCGTCTGTTTTCAAGGCGATTTCCAAAGAAGCGAAATCGAAACACGGTTACAACGCGCACGGGGCGGTAGTGGATGAATTACACGCGCAACCCAACCGGGATCTAGTGGACGTCCTGTTCTCCAGTATGGGCGCCAGGAGGCAACCCCTCGCGATCTCCCTAACGACCGCGGACTATTTCCGTCCCTCAATCTGTAATGAAAAATACGATTACGCGAAAGGGGTTATCGAGGAACGAATACCTGATTCCGCATTCCTTCCAGTCCTATACGAATGCGCTCCGGAGGCGGATTTCGAGGATCCGAGAGAATGGGCCAGGGCTAACCCAAATCTCGGGGTTTCTCTCCAGGAGGAATACGTTCGGAGGGAATGCCTCAAAGCGAAATTCTCCCCTCCGTATCTGAACACGTTCAAGCGTCTACAACTGAACATTCGGACGGAGCAGGATGTTCGTTGGTTCCTCATGGAAAACTGGCGCAAATGCTTTGCCGAGTTCGATATCGCGGATCTGCGTGGAAAGATCTGCTTTGGAGGGATGGACCTTTCCAAGTCCCAGGACCTTAGTGCGGTTGCCTATTGGTTTCCGACCGAGCGGGTCTTTCTCGTCCGTTGTTTTGTGCCAGAGGATCGGATAGAGGAACGCGAAAAAAAGGATAACGTACCCTATCGGACCTGGGCGCGGCAGGGCTACATAGAGGCGACGCCGGGGAACGTGATCGACTATAATCGGATCAAAGCCCGCGTTATCGAGGACGGGCAGACCTTCCGGATCAAAGAGATAGCGTATGATAGACTTTTCGCGACGGAGATCGTCCAGGATCTCGGGGCCGAGGGTTTCGATATGATCGGATTCGGCCAGGGTTTCTATAGCATGGCGGCGCCGAGCGACGAACTGGAGGGAATGGTCCTAGCGCACTCGTTCAATCATCTGAACAACCCCGTTCTTACCTGGGCCGCGGGGAACGTTGCCGTAGAATTGGACGCCGCGGGAAACAAGAAACCGAGCAAGGCGAAGAGTACCGAGAGAATCGATCCGCTCGTCGCCTGCCTCATGGCATTAGGCCGAGCGATTTCAACCCAGAAAAAACGACAGTCCTCATACAAAAGCAGGGAACTAGGGGGAGTCTAATGTCCGAGAATGCCAAGGAACAAAAGGGGCCGACCGCGGTCCAGGTTTGGACGATGCGGGCGATTATCGTCGCGGCCTTTGGTCTGGTATTCTATGGAACGCTCCGGGAGTTTTCGCTCGGTTGGGCTTGCATCGTCCTCGGCGCCCTCCTGGTTATCGACTACAAACTCGGGTGAGGTAAGAAACGATGAAAAGCGCGGTTCAATTTCTGGCGGGCGTCGAATGGGAGGACGTCGGCGATCTTCGACATCCTCACTGGTGGATGAAAGAGGGTTTTGGAATCGCGGAATCCGACGCCGGGATCGACGTCTCGGAAGAGAAAGCCCTTACCCTGTCGGCGTATTGGGCTTGCGGTAAGGTGATTTCCGAGGATATCGCAAAACTGCCTTTTAACGTCTACGAGAGAGTCGTCCCGAGGGGCAGGATTCTACTCCGGGACGATCCCGTCCATCGTCTGTTGAACGTCCAGCCGAACCCGGAGACGACCGCGGTATCGTTTCGAGAGACGGTAACGTCCTGGGCTGTTTTCTACGGTAATGGATACGCCTGGATAAAGCGCGACGGAACGCGTCCGGAATCACTCTGGCAAGTCCATCCGCGGAACGTGCTGGAGATCGTCCGCGTCGAACCTGGGGAGATCTGGTATAAGGTCCAGAATCCTCCGAATACCGTGGACGAACACGGTCGCCCGATCCCCTGGGTCTTGATCCCTGCCGAGGATATGCTCCACGTTCGCGGGCTCGGAGGCGACGGGCTGAACGGCTGGAGCGTATTGCGCTACTCTGTCCAGAGCCTCGGCCTCGCCCTGGCCGCGGACAAGTATGGCGCGACGTTCTTTCGAAAGGGCGCGCGCCCTAGCGGGCTCCTCATGCACCCCGAGACGATAGACGAGGAGATCGAGGAAAACATCCGGGCAGGATGGAATAAGATCTATTCCGGATCCGGAAACACGGGTCAAGTCGCGATCCTCGGCGAGGGACTGGAATACAAGCAACTTGGCATCCCGAATAACGAGGCGCAATTTCTTGAGACCCGGCAATTTCAGATCGAGGAAATCGCGCGATGGTTTCGGGTCTCGCCGGTCAAGATCGGTCATAACCAAAACGTGCCATTCGCCAATATCGAAGCTATCAATATGATGCACGATAACGACGCCCTAATGGGATGGGCGCGGCGTTGGGAGGCGGAAACCGATATCAAACTCCTGGGCCAGGGTAGCGGCAAGGAGGCGGAACACCAATTTTCCGCGGGTCTGCGAGGCGATTCCAACAGTCGCGCGAACTATTTCCAGAAAGCCATTTTCTCCGGTCGGATGACTCCGAACGAATCGCGCGAATTGGACGGGCTTAGTCCTCGCGGGCCGGTCGGAGGTCCCGCGGACCAACTATATATGCAAGCTAGCATGGTCCCGATCGCGTCCCTCTCCGGAGGATCCTCCGCCTCCACGCCAAACGCTCCGGCGCCCGAGGACCGCGGCGAGGACGTTTCGGAAGAAAACTCCGTAGAGGGCAGGAGTCCCGTAGATTTCCGCTCCTACGCCGAGGGATTGCGTCCGATGTTTGAGGATGCCGCGGAGCGGGTCGTCCGAAAGGAGACGATCGCGCTAAAACGCAACGCCCGAAAGTACCAGGGCGATCCGGACGGTATGGCAAAATGGATTCTCAGATTCTACGGAGAACAGGAGCAATACATTTGCAACGCGTTCGACGCGCCCGCTATGGCTCTATCGAGCGGGGCCGCGCGCGTGGGCCTGGACGGTTGTCATTCGCAAGTGACCGATATCGTTTCCCGCGAGGCGCACGATTCGATAAGCAAGAGGACCGCGGAGGTCGCAAAGTCTTTCGTAGACGCTACTATTGACCAGTATGCAAACGAGATCGAGGACTTCGGCGCCTCTGAATTGGCCGAGCGAATCCTCATAGCGGCAACGGACGAAATCGTCGGAACCAATCAGGAGATATAGAAATGCCATATCCGACAGAGCATTCTTGCAGACTTCGGGAACCGCGGCAGGACGCCAGGACCGCGCGGACGACCAGGACGACGGAGGAAGGCAAGGACTACGACGTAATCCTCCAGCAGCAGCAGGACGGCAATATGGCAGATCAGGCATATCGCTATGGAATCGAGGAATGGACCGAGTCCGAGGCTCGAGAACATTGCCAGGATCATAACGGCATCCTTTTCGAGCCCGCGGAGCCGGACGCCGACGAGGACGCCCGCGCGATCGCGTCTATGCCGATTACCGCGAACTGTTTCGCGAATCACCTGGGCGTATGGGCTATCGAGCCGATCTGGTTCCGGGAGGCATTCGCCGCGATCCGCTCGGGGCTCTGGTCCGGGGCTCCTCGCCCGCGCGCCCAGGAGGACAAGGACGAGGGCGATAAGCCCTACGATACCGTCGAGGGGTCTATCGCCCTCGTGCAACTGACGGGGCCTATGATGAAGGGCGAGAGCAAGTATGGCGGTACCTCGACCGTCGCGGTCCGTAGGGCGATCCGGCAGGCGACCGCGGACGACGGGATAGAGGGGATTCTCCTCTCGATCGACTCGCCTGGAGGGCATACCTCGGGGACTGGCGAACTCGCCCGCGACGTCAGGCGAGCGGACTCTATCAAGCCCGTTTACTCCCATGTTGAGGACTGTTGCGCGTCCGCGGCCTATTGGGTCGCGAGCCAATCCAGGATGATCGCCGCGAGCCCTGGGTCGGAGGTTGGATCTATCGGGACGATGGCAGTCGTAGAGGATACGAGCAAGGCGTCCGAAATGGAGGGCGTAACGGTTCACGTTATCTCAACGGGAGCCTACAAAGGGGCCTTTGTCGAGGGCGCCGCGGTTCCCCCGGAACATCTGGCATACCTCCAGGAACGCGTAAACGGGGCAAATAGGCATTTTCTCCAGGCAGTCCAGGCGGGCCGCGGCATGGATCCGGACGCCCTCCGGTCGATTGCCGACGGCAGGGTATTCGACGCCGACAAGGGGCTCGATATCGGACTCGTGGACCGGGTCCAATCGATCGACGCGACTGTAAACGAACTCGCCGGGATGATCGCCGACAGGACCGCGCGCAAACGTCGCGCCGCGGCGAGGCAGATCCGGCGGGCTCGGGCCGAATTGTAGACACTAGCGCGGTTGACAAGTCCTGACAACCGCGCTAGATTTCTTGCGTGAGATAAACCGATCCCGGAGCAGAGTTTTCCAGGGACGGCAGACGAAACTATAGACGTTCGCAGAGTTCGGACGCAACCGATCGGCAAAGGTGCCAATCGGACGCGTCCGTTTTGTATTCTGGAGGAACTTGCAGAATGGCTACCAAACTCGAAAAGGCCCGCGCACGGCATGAGATCGCCCTCGAAAAGTGCGACGATATCCGCAAGGTCGCGGAGGCAGAAGAACGGGATTTTACTCCCGACGAAGAGAAGGCTTTTGATTCGGCAATGGCCGACGCCGAGGCCGCAAAGTCGGAGATCGCTTCCCTGGAGAAGCGCGCCGAGCGTTTCGCCGCGCTGGACAAGGAACTCGAAAGCGCCAGGAACGTACCCCAGGCCCGTCCGGACGCCGCGGCGTCTATCCAGGTCGGCCAGGATCGGCAGTCCTATGATCCGAACGGAGGTTTCCGCAACGCGGGCGACTTCCTGCTTTCCGTTGTGAAATTCGGCAAGGGCTACTCGTTGGACGCGCGCCTGCGCCCGTTCCAGAGTGCCGCGGGCTCGGACGAGCAGGGCGAATATTCCGGCTCGCGCGGCGCCTTCCTGCTGCCCGTCGGTCTCATGCCGGGGCTCTTGTCCGTTCCCTCCCAGGCCGATCCGACCGCCGACCTCGTCACGCGGATTATGATGGAAACCGCGTCGATCAAGGTCAACGCCAGGACCGACAAGGATCACTCCGACTCGGTCTCCGGCGGTCTGCGCGTCTATCGCCGCGCCGAGACCCAACAGGCCGAGGCGTCCGCGATGGCAATGGAGCAGATTACCTTGGAGGCCGATTCCCTGATGGGCGTCGCCTATATCACCGAGGAACTGATCCAGGACTCGCCGATCTCGGTTATCGGTCTCCTGGAGGCCGGTTTCCGCGACGAGTTCACGAGCAAGGAACTGGAGGAGAAACTCACGGGGACGGGCGTGGGTCAATTTTCCGGCGTCCTGGGCGCGGACTGCTTGGTCACGGTCGATACGTCCGGCGCGACCGCGGATGCCATTACCTACGAGCAAGTCCTCGAAATGCGGGCGCGTTGTTGGGGTTACGGCTCGGCGGCCTGGATGGCAAATCACTCCTGTCTCGTTCAGCTTGGTCTGATCGCAGACGCTGCGGACAGGAATATCCTGGTAACGGACGCGCGGGCGGACGTTCCGGATACCCTGCTCGGGCGTCCTCTGTATGTTACCGAGTATCTGCCCGAACTCGGCGACGCCGGGGATCTCCTGCTCGGGAACTGGAGTCAGTACCTCTACGCCGAGCGCCAGGGCCTCGAAACCGGCGAATCGGTTCACGTTCGTTTTCTCGAAAACGAACGGACGATCAAGGTATCGAAGCGCAACGCGGGGGCGCCCTGGTGGCGCTCGGTCCTTACTCCCAAGAACGGGCCGACGTTGAGCCCGTTTGTCGTCCTGGACGATCGCGCCTAGTCGCGGTCACGATCTAAGCCGTAGGCCAGGGGGCACGGGGTCCCCTGGCTCGATCGGCTGAACGAACTCACGAGGAGAATCAGACAATGGCAAGCTCGGTAGCAACCGACCTCCTGCTCCAGAAAAGCAAATACGAACTCTATCACCACGATCCCGACGGCACGACCGCGGCGATCGTGACTCCCGACGGTGGTACGACCGAGGAAATCGTAGACCTCAAGGAATACGACAATTTCCTCGTTGCCGCTATCGTGACGGCACTCACTGGTAACGGAATGACGAAGCTGGAGATCGTCGCCAACGACGAGGCGGATTTCTCCGGTACGACGGTCGTTATCAAGGACTCCGGCACGATCGCCGCGGACGCCCTGGGCGACTGGGCGGCCCTGGAATGCACTGCCCAGGAAATCGCGCAACTCGGCGCCGAGAACGACGTCGAACTCCGCTACGTCGCGGGCCGGATTACGGTCCAGAACGCGGCGGATGAATGCGCGGCCCTGTACCAGAAAACGAACGGGCGCGCGTTCGACGGACAGACTCCGGCGACGACGATCGCCTAGCGATCGTTTTCGTTCCCCTGGATTGGCTACGGGTCCGTTCTGGATCCGTAGCCGATCCCCTCTACCAGGAGTCTAGCTGTGAGCCAATTCGGACTTTCCCCGATGAAGCGTTACACGATCAAACGGTCGGCGGGCTCGCCTAGCGTTGAACCTGTCTCCTTGGACGAGGCAAAATTGTGGCTCAAGGTAGACGACGACGTAACGGAGGACGACGATCTAATCTCCTCCCTGATTCAATCTGCGCGGGAAGCAATCGAGATCTGGATAGCGCGAACGTTGGTCACTACAACGTGGGGCCTCTATTTGGACGACTTTCCCCCATCCGGATCGCCGATAGGGGTCCCGCGTCCTCCTTTGCAAGGCGTCTCCCTGGTCAAATACTACGACACCGACGGCAATATCCAGGCGTGGGGATCGTCAAACTACCACGTAGATACGGTGCAAAGCCCTGGCCGAATCGTCCGGGTCTACGGGCAAACCTATCCGGACGTTCAACTCGGGCGCCCGAATGCCGTTGAGATTACCTTTACTGCCGGATATGGGGATGCCGGTTCGGACGTTCCGGAGCCTATTCGTACCGCGTTGCAAATGGTAGTAGCCGACAACTACGAACACCGGGAAGCACAAACCGAGATCAAGATCGAGACGAACGACGCGGTTCGGCGTCTCCTCAACCCCTATCGGGTTATCGTGCTGAAATGAGGATAGGCCCGCTCCGCCATAGAATCCAGATCCAGGCGCCGACTCTGGAAAGGGGTCCGCGCGGAGAATGGTCGAACGACTTCGATCCCGTCGTAACTCGATGGGGATCGATCTCTCCCCTTACGGGGAGGGAACAGCTCGACGCCGGAAAAATGGAGGCGACAGTAACCCATAGGATCGTGATCCGATACTATGCCCAACTTAAGCCGACATATCGGCTCATATCACAGGGGCGCGTCTACAATATCGAATCAATCGTAAACGTAGACCTCCGTCGCCGGACAATGGAGATCCTTGCGATCGAGGATCCAAACCTCCTTTATCTGTCCGGGGATATCGTGGACGAGGACGGGGGCGAGATTACCGACGAATTCGGAACAGTCATAGGATACGCGTAACATGGCAAAGCAAATTATCGAGTTCGTAGAGGATACCTCCCCCCTTGGGACCGACCTTTTCGTAAAGCAGGCCGCGGGAGGCGGATCAGGGTCAACGAAAAGCGTCTCCCTGCAATCGGTCGCCGATCTTGTCGGCGGTCTGGAGTCCGTCCTTACTACAGACAACGAAGCGACAGACCTTGATATCCTCTTGATCAACGGAATCTACAAGGCCAAGGGGATAAACCCCGCGATCTGGCTTGAGCAAACCGACGCGCCCTACCAACGCGGGGCGTCTATCGTTCACGATGGGCCGGTCCTTCAGATTCAGAGGCGCGCGGTTGACTTTGGAGCGTTTGAGGCGACGCCGGTCCAATTCGATATGCGCGCCGATTCGGCTACGCTTATCACGGACGAGAATGGCCGGACAGCCCTGGGCGACTGGACGCCGACCGCGCGCTTTCACGTTTTCGGCGAGGGGAACGACTCGTCAACGTTCGCGGTCAAGGTCGAGAACTCCGACGATGACGTCCTATTTCAAGTCCGGGACGATGCCGTCGCCGGGATAGGCCGGACGCCGGACGAAACGAATTTCGTCGCCCTGGACGTAAACGGCGGGATCCGTATCGGCGACAATACGGACCATTCTCCGGCATTTCCTGGCGGGCACGCTCTCATAGATTGTTACGTCCCTGGCGGGGGCGGTCTGGTCATTACAAACGACGGGAATAGCGCCGGGATCCCCGTCTATATCATGGCGACGCCGAACTTTACGAGCAGGACGAGAGGCGCGGCCCTGTTTCTCTATTCCGGCGAGAATTTCGCCCGCGGTCTCCGCCTCCGTAGTGAGGATGACGCGACGGATCCAAACGCGGACGTTACCTGGGAGGGGGCAGGGACGTTTACGGTCCAGACAGACGAGGCGGGAACGGATCTCATTCTAGCGACGACGGACTCGGGAAATAGCGCGACGACAAGGGTAACGATCAAGGGAGCCCAGGACGCGACGGAGGTCGAGATCGACGGAGATCTCTATCTCGCCGGGAGTCTGTCGATCGATACATCCGGCGCGGTCGTTCTGAACAAAGACCAGGGAAGTACCTGCTATTTCAACGCGGACGATCTCAATATCTTTTGCCACCCTGCCGGGGGGCAGGCATGGCAAGCGAGCGCCTCTCAACTGACGCTTAATGTCGCCCTCCATGCCTACGATACCGCCCAGGTAGATACCTGGACCGGACTTGGGACCGCGCCTGCCTCTGGGCGTCGTCTGTCGATCGACGGAGACGTCTATCTGGAGGAGGGGCACAAACTCTACTTTGACGGGGACGCCGGGACACCGGACACCTACATAACCGCGACGACTGGCGGATCGGAATTAGAGTTCTATCACCAAAGCGGGGAAAAATTCTGGCTCGACTCTACGGGCGCGTCGGCGACGTCCAGAATCTCGGTAAACGGTACAACGTCCGCCCTCATGCAATGGCGAACGGAAACGGGCGGACCGAACGATCTCAAGGCGGAAGCACGTTGGCTTGACTCCAGTTCTGAATTGGAAATCAGGACCGCGCAAGCCGATAGCTCCACGATTGTCAACCGCATGAGAATAGCGGGCGAGATAGACGAGACGCGAATCGGTATCGACGCGGCTCCCGTTTCTGGTTACGCCCTGGCAGTAGGTGGGGCGACTCGCCTGGAGGATGATCTTCTTTTCGTTGGCTCCGGCTCTGGCCTGCCGTTTGCCGAGATCTACGCCGCGGACGTTACCGATACCATCACGATCACAGGAACCGGGATCGCGAACAAGGTACAAGTAACGTCTTTCGCGACGGATGGGGAATCCAATCAGGCAACCCCTGACCATACGAACGATCACATAACAATAGACAAGGCGGGGCAATACCTCGTGACCGTCTCGGTCTCGTTCTCGTCGGTCGGAGGAACCGCGTATTCCGTTGGGTTTGGTTTGTTCAAAAACAACGGGGCTACTCGTTATTCCAACGTTACTGCTGAAAGGAATCTTGCCGGGGGCGGCGCCGATATCGGTAGCGCGAGCCTTTCAGGCATTATCGACGCGGACGCCGCGGATACCCTGGAGCTATGGGTCTGGAACAATACGAACACGAATAACGTGGTAATTGAGAATGTAACCCTTTCGATCGTCCAGATTGGCGGAGGCGCGTAAGGTGCGCAGTCTCTTTGTTCTCTTAACGCTTCAGAGGAGGATGGGACCTTGAAGCAAGTGAATATGGCGGGGGTCCTTGTGGACCTGGAGGGTAACGAAATCCAACGAGGGCAATGCCCCTTCTGCGGATCGCGTGACAAGGCCGACGGGCAACCGGCGACAATCGCGCATATCGTTACCTCGCATTTGATCGCAACCAAACCCAAGAACGCGGACGCCGCGGAGCAGATCTGGCGCGTCGGTCAGAAGATCAATTCGCCGGACTTCTCTGGTGAATTGGAGGACGCCGAATTTAAGACCCTGCGCCAGACCGTAGAGGAGAACCCCGCGGGTTACGCGGTCGTCGTACAGGGTCAAGTAGTCGCGGCATTGCGAGAGATCAAGTAGGGTAGACCTATGGCGGGCTCCTCGGTAAGGTTTGGAATGGCCCTCTTCGGCGACAAGGAACTCGAAAAGGCTTTGACGCGTCTCGGTATAGAGACGACAACAAAGCTAATGAAAGAGGCCGCGGTCGCCGCGGCTCAACCCGTATTGGACGCGGCACGAGACAACGCGCCGAAACTGTCTGGGCGCCTGGAGCAGAATATCCGAATTCGTCCGGTCGGTCGAAAGACATTCGCGGGCGCAATGGTGCAAACAGGGACGCGGGCAAAAATGGGAATCAGCGGATCCTCGAAATGGTACTATCCTGCCCACGTGGAATTAGGGCATCCTAAAATGTTGTTCGGAAAAGGCCCTTTCGGTCGCGTCGAACCTAAACCGTATTTGCGTCCGGCGCTCTACGATAACAAGTATCGCGCCCTCGGGATTATGAAGCGGGTCCTTTGGACGACAATCCGGCTCTTTGTATCGATTCTCAGGTCGCAACAGGAGGTCGCGGTTAAGGGTAAGGTGAAAGCGGCATGAGTTTCGAGGTCGATCTCTACCAGTACCTACAAGGGATCTCGGGCCTAACCTCTTTGATAGGGGATCGGTTATTCACGGATATCGCTCCGACTCAGGTCCTCAATCCTCCATATGTTACCTATCTCAAGATCGGGGGCGAGACTCCTCACCATTTGGACGGGTCTACGACTCTGGTCGATCAAAGGTATCAATTCGATATCTATTCGCTAACGCCGGACGGTCGAGAGGCGATCTTCGAAGCGTTGCGATTGGCGTTAGACGGATATAACGGGACGATGGGATCGAGTTCGGTTAGGTTCTTCCTTGAGAACGAGCAGAACGTAACCGACGAACCTAACGACGCATCCCAGAAGATCATTTACCGTTGTATCGTGACGTTTGATGTTTGGTTGCATAGAACCCTTGCAGATCCTAACTAGGAGGCTTTGAAATGGCTGGACTTTCGCACGATGTTGGGCAGGGAACCACGATCTCTTTCCCTACTTCGGGATTCGACGCCGAGATCCTCACTATCGGCGGGCCGAGTTTCGCCCGCGATCCGATCGACGTAACCCATCTCGGGACTGCCGATCCGGACGCGGACGAGGGCAACAATATGGAGTTCATTGCCTCGCGTCTTATCGACGGGGGCGAGGTTTCCCTCGGCGTCCACGTTCATACTGGGCAGGCCGACAAAACCCAATGGCCTCCGATTAACCAACCGTCCGAAACGGTCCGGATCACGTTGCCCCTGGCCGATGGCGATTCGACCGCGGCCTACTGGGAATTTCCCGGTTTCTGTACCGGATACACTCCCTCGATTGAGGGTGCCGCGGTTATCACTGCCGATATGACGGTGAAGGTTGCTGGACCCTGTCAGTTTGTCCCCGCGGCGTAACCAGGGCTAGTGGCCCGCATTAGCTCAAAGGAGGATGGGACCTTGAGCGAGGAACGTAGACGAGTGCTTTCCGGCGCGGATATTCTCCGCGCGAACGATCGGATTGTCGGCGAGATCGAGGTCCCGGAGTGGGGCGGAACCGTCCTACTCCGGCGCCTCTCCTCTCGCCAGATAGAGCAATGGGACGAGTTCGCTCGCCAGATCCGCGACCCTGATACGGATCTCGGTCCTCTGGACGGTCTCGCGCTTATGTTCGCCCAAATGGCTTGCGACGAGCAAGGCGAGCCTCTTTTTACCGGCGCCGACTTGGAGAAACTCAAGGACAAGGCCGCGGAGATTATGCGGACTGTCGTAGACAGGGGCGCGGAACTGAATAATATCGAACTGACTCCCGACGTTACCGGGGACGACCGAGACACGCCTGGGACGTCCAAAACGCTCCAGGAGCGCGCGGAATCAAAAGAGGGGGTCAACGGAGGGCCGGAGGGAAACGACTAGAGCGACGCCCGATAACGCTCGCCCTGTACCGTCTGGCGTCGCATTTGGGAAAGACTGTCGAGGAGATACGCGACGAGGTTTCCGCGTCGGAACTGTTCGGATGGATGCAATACTTTCGGATCGAACCCCTGGGAGAGGAACGCGCAGACCTGAGAATGGCGCGTATCTGTCAAGTGATAGCGGAGACCAACACGGGAAAGCGTTACAAACTGGAGGAGTTCCTTTTCGATTTCGACTCCACGGAGACAGGAACGGAGGAGGTCCATCGTATGAGTGCCGGACAGATCGCGTCCACGTTGCACGCCCTCTTCGGAACCGGAAACAAGGCGAAAGGTAAGTAGAGCGAATGGCTATTATCGGCAGTCTGGCGGTAGCCCTTGGGCTCGACGGGAAGAAATTCGAAAAGGGTCTCAAGAAGTCCCGTAGATCTCTCCGTCGATTCGCCAAGGATATCCCTTTCGCGAATACGTCGGTACTCAAGTTCGGGACCGCCCTGGTTGCGGGCGCCGCGGGCGGGCTCGCCCTTATGACGCGTCAAAGCCTCAAGGCGATAGATCAGATCGGAAAGCTATCGGACGAACTCGGTATCTCTACCGAGGACCTGATCGGCTTCCAAGAGGCCGCGCGACTGAGCGGGACGAGTAACGAGGTTCTCACCAAGGGATTTCAACGACTGATCCGTCGGATCGGCGAGGCCAATCTCGGCTATGGCGAGGGGGTTAAGGGGCTGGACGCCCTGGGGCTTAAGGCAGAGGATCTTTCCCAAATCCCCGCGGCGGAGGCAATGCGCAAGATAGCCGGGGCGATTAGCAAACTCCCGAGCGCCGCGGATCGCGCGGGCGTAGCGTTTGCCCTGTTCGGACGCCAGGGCCAGGACCTGATGAATTTCCTCCTTATGGGCGAGGACGGTCTCCGAAATGTACAGACGGAGGCCGAGGCCCTGGGTATTACGTTTGACAGGATAAGCGCGGCAAAGGTCGAAGAGGCAAACGACTCGATAGGTCGCCTAACACTCCAGGCCCAAGGATTCGCGAACAAAATCGCGGTAGCAGTCGCGCCTTATATCGATTTTGCTTCCGACAAAATGGTAGAACTAGGAAAGAGCGGAGCCCTGTCTTTTAAGCAAGTCGGAAAGGGGGTCCAATACGTTATTCAATGGGTTGGGAAACTCATGGACTGGTTTGAACTCTCTAAGGGGGTCTTTCTTACCGTTGTCGGGGCTATCCAAAAGGCACTCGGGGGCTTGCTAAAGACTTGGTCTATCGCTATCGATACCCTGCTGAAGGGCCTCGAAAAACTTCCCATTATCGGAAAGAAAATCGAGAAACTCAATTTTCGCATGGGCGACTATGCGGAAGGTTTCTGGGAAGCCGGTAAGGGAAGCCTTGAGGACGCGCGCGAGGCATTCGATAGATTCGCCGAGAACTATCACGAAAAACGGATTACCTTCCAGGCGGAGAAAATCCTCGACGCCGCGGAGGAGGCCGCGAAGAAAACAGTCGAACTCAAAAAGGTGAAAGATCCTTTTTCGATCGAGGAGGTCCGGAAGCGTATGGAGGCCGCGGGGGGAAAGGCAGGGAAAGCCTTTCTAAAAGCTATTTCCACGTTCGGCAAGGACGTAAACCTCGGACGCGTCGCCCTCCGAGTCGGTCCTCTCAAAATGAACGAACGCAAGGTAGAGGATCCGCAATTGAAAACCACTAACTCCCTGCTCCGTCAAATCAGGGACAAACAGCCGGTAGCGGTAACGGTGTAAAATGGCAACAGTACGCCCAGAAATCCTAGACGGTGCGAGCCTTTCAAACTCCGCGGACGGAGTCGAAACGGTTCGGGTTTTCATTGTCGAGAACGTTACCGGCGACGCAAAAACGAAAATGATTAACGCGATCCTCGCCCCAGGCGTCCCGCAACTGGGCGAGGCGCATCCGGGAAAGCCAGACATTTTCGTAAAGTCGCATTCGGTCGCGCCAATAGATCCAAAGACGTTCCGAATTGAGGCGCACTATAAGCCCCTCGATTGGGACGAGAAGGAACCGGACGATACGGAGCCTCCGGAGATCTCGATTTCTACGACGATCGAGACGGTAACGACGAATTTCGACCGGGACGGCAAATTGATCGAGGTCGAGTATAGCGGGCAAGCCCTGGACGCGGAAGGTAACTACATCACAAAGGACTTTGAGCCTCAGACTGTAGCCCTGGAGGTTCAGGTCCCCGTTACGCGTCTCAGATTCTCGCGCAAAGAGACGACTAACTCCTATTTGAAGAATCGTCAGAATAAGGGAAAGGTAAACTCTCAAACTTGGTTAGGCGATCCCCCGCGGTCCTGGCTCTGTACGGATATCTCTAGCGATTTTGCCGGGGACGGTTGGAAAGTCTCCTATGAGTTTCAACTCGCCGACGAGCGTCGCCTAGAACAAGGCGGATCCCTCATTCGTACCTGGGACGCTACCGCGGTTTTTACCAATCCGGCGACGGGCCGCGCGGTCCGCGGGGCGACGATTGGAAACGGCATCCTCCTCGTTCCCTACTACCAGGAAGCAGATTTTAACGCCCTCCTCTTGGGACTTCCCTAATGGCAGAGGTTACGGGGAAATCCAAAACTCCTAACCTCAAACGATGGAGGTCACGGGAGCCGGTAGATCATCGTCCGTTAAACGAAACGAATCGCGCGGTTGAGGCAATCACGCGCGGAGTTCGTCCTCCCAAGCAGATCGGCTTGGACGCGGACGGACCGATTACGATCCGGGCCGGAGACGTTGCGCGTTTCCGTCTCGTTAGCGTTGCCGGGGACTATCTGGTCTGCGAGCCATTCGACGGCACGGAGCCGACAGGACCGACGGTATTCGTCGCAAAGAATTACATCCTGCGACGGAATCCGTTCGACGGCAAGAGCCGTAACGGAATCACCTACAACTATACATCCGACGTATCGCGTACCGCGTCCAGTCTAGGCGATACAGAGGATCAGGTCGTAGTGGATCCATACGTCGCCGGGGATGAAATCTGGGCAACCTATGCGCCGACCGGAGGAACCGGAGTCCAGGCCGGAGACGAGACGGTCGAGTGGTTGGACGACAACCGCGACGGACGCGCCTGGGCGCACGAATACGGGACCTGATCCTATGGCGAGCAATTTCGGGTCCTTCGATCAGTCTCCGCTTGGAGCCTTCATAGAAAGCCCGCTAGGTGTACGGGGCAGAGACGACGATCTAACGGTAACGGATTTGATCAATATCGGGGGGTACGCGGTAGATCCTGGTCCGAGCGTCTCTCGCTATACCGGCTCTGGTAAGGTCTGGTCAAAAATGGGCGGAGGACTCGCTGGAGTTACGGCTACTACATCTCCGCAAGTGAACGGTATCCTAAGTCTGTCCGGCAAAAATTACGCCTATGGACAATTCCGCAAGGTATCCGGGGCTCCGGCGGATTACTTCGCCCAATGGATCGGCGGATCATGGACGGAACCGGCAACGATCAATAGCTTTGTAACGTCCGGGGATTCTCTAGGGTCTATTGTTTTGTGCGGTCTGTTCACGAGCATTAACGCGGTTCCAGGATACAACGGAGGCGCCGCGTTCGACGGCACTACGTGGACGGCATTAGGAATAGGCCCAGGCGCCGCGGCGTCGAATTGGGCTACTAAGATCGATCCCAATAGCGGACTGATCTATCTCGGAAGGACTGGAGGGGCTCCGTTTACGAATGACGCGGTTCGCGTTTTCAACGGTGCTACCTGGGGAAATCTCGGCACGGGATTGGACGGAATCTGCTATGCCCTTGAGGTCTATGGCACTGACGTATGGGCGGGCGGCGCTCTAATTGACAACGTTCCGATCATCCCCGTCGCGGGATCTCACGCTTTCTACAACGGATCTTCATGGACGATCAACCCCGGAGGCGTAGCGACAGGGGCAACGGGATCCCAGGCGTATGCTTTCACTGTCTGGAATGGCCTGCTGATTATGGCGGGCGCGTTTACCGCAATCGGCGGAACTCCTGTCAACAGAGTAGCGGCGTGGAATGGCGCCTCCTGGTCGGCCCTGGCCGGAGGGTTTTCCGCGGGCGTCGCCTCGACGCTAACGGTTTGGAATGGCCTGCTAGTGATTGGCGGAAATAATCTTGTGCGTTCTGGGGTTTCCTCGGACGTCTGGATTTGGGACGGTGCAACTTGGACCGCAATAGAGGGATCGCCAGGGTCGGCAATCATATGCAACGGGCTCGGCGTTTTTCAGTAGAGAGGTATTGATAAATGGCGCGGAAATATTGGCTCGGTGAAGCGGACGCGGTCGCGCAAGTCTCATCTTGTGCGATCAGTAGCTATGACGTTCTTACTACTTACTCGATCTCACTCGGAAACGCGAGCGTTTCCGTAATCGGCGCCGGAGGATTGAACCCGACCGCGGTCGCCCTGGCCGCGGCTGCCGACGCTTCGACGCATCCCTACTTTGAGGAAGTCACTTGGACCGATTCGGGAAATACGGTAATCGGAACCGCGGACGATCCTGGCGAGCCCTTCGATCCTGTTTCCGGCGTTAGTGGCGGGACGGGAACGATCGGAGCTTTTTCAGATACGACTGCTTGCGAGTCGCGGCATCATTGGGACGTCGCCGCGAATTGGTCGGATAACGCGGTCCCCGTGAACTCCGACGAAGTGATCGTAGATAAATCCGACGTTTCGATCCTTTGGGGCCTTGCGCAGTCCGCGGTAACTCTGGCCTATCTCTCGGTCACGCAGAACTTTACCGGGAAAGTCGGACTCGACTCTAGGCGGTTCGCGTTGTCGTCGGACGCCGAGACCTACGAGGAGGACGATCCGAAAGCGGAATACCGGGACGTTTATCTCCAGATCGGCGCCTCGATTGTCGAAATCGGCGAGAACCCAGGACCGTCGCAACCGGCGGGCTCGCCGAGGATTATGCTCAACCTGGGATCGGTTGCCTCCCAGGTCGAAATCTTCCAGACTGCTTCGCAACCGTCGGAATTGGGGCTTCCTGTCGTCCGTATTCTCGCGAACTCCTCAAGCACGGATATCATCGTCCGCGAGGCGATCGGCGGAGTAGGGGTAGCGGTAGACGCCGCGGACGAGACTTCCACGATCGGCGACGGGGACGTCTCGGATCTCGGGACTCAGACAAGGGTAACGCTCGGCGAGGGGGTCACTTGGTCTAACTGGCGCCAATATGGGGGGACGAACCGCCTCCGTTGCGCCTCCGGGACGCCGGACCTCGTCATAATGGGCGGAGTCATGAGAACCGAGGGCGATTGGAACGCGGACGTATTGGACGCCTGGGCGGGCGTTTGCTATCTGAATCATACGCCCTCCTCCGGGAACCAGATCGCTACTCTCAACCTCCACGGGGGGACTTGCGACTGGAACGAGACCGCAACCGATAGGACCGTCGCCGCGCTGAACTGGTACGCGGGCGGGATCAATGCGGACTCGGAAAAGGTTACCTTTACCGCTATCGATCTGAATCCGGATGATACGAGATACGCGGGGACGTTGGCAAAGTCATAGGCAAGCGAGGGTAATAGGATGGGGAACGTTTGCAAAATGGTAGCGGCAGAGGATCCGGCAAGGGGTTTGCCGGAACCCGAACCGCCCGGACAAGAAGAGGAGAAGAAGGTGAAGAATCTGATTGGTAAACTCGGCGGGAGAAAATTCATTGTCGCCCTGGTCGCCTTGGTCGGCGTGATCGTCGCGGCGACGACCGGACTCGATCTGTCCGCTTACGAGAATACGATCGTAGGCATCCTGGGGACGTTCCTACTCGGCCAGGGAATCGCCGACGGTCTGAGTTCGGGCAAGACCTCAACCACTACCCCGGACTGATTCAATCATGGACTGGGGGCTACTGGTCCGCCTCGTCCTGTTCTGGTTGCGGAACAGATACGATCCGGATATGATCCGATTCCGCGAACTCAAGAGGGTAAAGGAAGCGAATGAGATCGAGACGATCGCGATCGAGGCGGCTCTGGCTCGCGGCAATACTGTTGTTATCTCTCGCATTTGGAGCGGGATGCGGAATCCGGAGGACTGAGCCCGTTGTTCTCTCCTCGGACTCTAGGATTCTCCAAATCGAGAACTCCGTCCCCGTCTACGATGGGGATATAATCCCCTGGAGCGAGGTCGAGGGTTGGTATCTCGTGAGTCCCGGAAACGTGCTAGACTATTTGAAATGGGCAAGTGACAGAAAGGCCGAGCGCGATGCCCGAACCGTCCCTAACTGAGATCCATTTCGCGGTCACGCAGAATACCCAGATCCTGAAGAAAATGGACAAGATCCTAACCGGCGGAGACGAACCGGAGGAGGGTCTCGTCTACAAACACCAGGGACTCAGCGCCCGCGTGAAAGCAGTCGAAACCGACGAAAAACGCCGGGAAGCCGCGGACGCGCGGAGAAATGTCGCGATCCTCGGCGCCCTGGTAGCGGCAATCGGGACGGTGATAAAAGCTATCTGGGATTCTGTTACCAAGGGTTGACAGGCCCAGGGCGCGAGGCTAGTTTTTCAGCAACGGAGAAAAGGGCTCTGCAAAATAGATAGAGGAGGGAAGCCTTGCTTCCCTGCTTCCCGCAGACCGCCGAGGGGTAAGCCCTTTCCTCTCGGCGGTCGTTTTGTATGGGGGTGAGAATGTTCCCGGCGAGTCACGCGCCGATCGGGGCGCTCGTATCATTCACGATTGGAGGACCCTGGGGGATCGCCCTGGGCGTCGCGAGCCACTACGCTGCGGATCTGATCGGAGAGCATTGCTACCAGGACCGAAAGGCAGAAATCGGATGGGAAGGGCTCTGGCTCTTGTCTGTTCTTTCGGTCCTGGGTTCTACTGGTCACTGGTACGCGATTGGCGCCGCGATCGCCGCGGTCCTAGTGGATATCGGTTTGATCCTTGTACGTCTCAAGATCTTATCGCCGGACGCCGGTCGATCTTTGCATCTTGCGATTCATTTTGGAGGGATCGAGGCGCGCGTCCGATTGGGCGCGGCTTCCCAACAAGTTTTGAACTGTCTCCTTTTTGTGGCGGTCGCGTGGATCGCCTGGGCCACTAAGTGAAAGGGCATAGGATGGGGAACGAGATCGAGACGAGGGAGCCGGACGCCCTGGACGCTTTGGAGCGTCTGGATCTGGCGGAGTTTGTGGAGAGGCGTATCGAGGTACTGAACAAGGTCGCCGCGATCGTTTGCAAGCGCACCAAGCCCCAAGACTGGACATTGATCCAGGGTGAGCCCTGGCTCCGGGATTCTGGCGCCGAGCGGATCATGCCGGTTTTTGGTATCTGCGTCGAGTTCATTCGCGACGATCGCGGGGAGCCCCAGGTCGTTCGCGAGGATGGGGAGGACGAGCGCGGAAAGTTCTTCACCTATACGGCATTCGGGCGGGCGAGCATCCGCGGACAAGCGCCCTGGCTGGACGTCGTCGGGACTGCCTCGTCCAGGAAGTCGATCTATCTCAACCGCAAGGACAAGGACGGGGAGACCTACGAGCGTCCCCTCTCCGAAATTAATCCTTGTGACGTCAAACAAGACGCGATTTCCGACCTCTATCGGAACGCTTGCCAGAGGATCCTCGGGATCCGGCGCCTCTCGGTCGAGGATCTGGAGCGGCATGGGATCGAGATCAAGGGGGGCGCGTTCGATTTCAAGGGAGGCGGCGAGAAACGGGACCAGGGGGCCAAATCGGGAGGCCAGGGGGCCAAATCCGGCCCAGGACGTCGCGGAAACAACTCGGCGCCCAAGGAGTCCCCTCACGATTCCGGGGCCTCTGGGGCGATTTCTGAGGGCCAGGGGCGCAGGTTGTTCGCAATCGCGACCAAAGAGGCCGGTTGGACGGTCGAGGCATACCGCGAGGCAATCCAGGGGTTCGGCTACAAATCGGACCGGCATATCCCTGTCGCCCACTACGACGCTATCGTGGATTGGTTCAAGAAGCACAAGCCGGGGGATTTCCCCCTCGACCAGGGAGACGCCGACGACCAGGGCGACACCGACGCGCCCGCGCCTGGGGACCTGTTCTAGTGGCGCCTCTGTCGATCGAGGAGAGACAACTCCAGGCCCTCCGGGACGATGCCAGGGTCTATCCCTGCCATACGAACCGCGCGAGCGCCCTGGGCGATCCTTGCGAGCGGAAACTCGTCTATATGCGGACGCGTTGGAAAGACGCCGAACCCCCATCCCCGGAACTACAGGCGATTTTCGGGCTCGGCGATCTTTTCGAGCGCCATGCAATCCGGAAACTGGAGGATCTGGGATATCGAATTTTCGAGCAGCAAACCGCGCTTGAATTTCCGGAAGAACGGATAACGGGTCATATCGACGCCATGATCGGGCACGAGGATTTCGGCGACGTCCTGCACGTTATGGACGTCAAATCCTGTTCACCGTACATTTTCGGCACGATCGAAAGCGCGGCGGATCTCTACAATCACAAGTCCGCGCACGTTCGGCGATACCCCGCGCAGATCCAACTATATCTAGTAATGAAAGCCGACACCGAGGAACAGCGGGGACTTATCCTGTTCATTAACAAAACGTCCGGGCTCTTTCGGGAGATCTGGATCGACCTTGACCTTGACTACTGTGAAGGGCTACTACAGAAAGCGTCCCGGATCAATCGACACGTTGATAAGGGAACCCTTCCGGATCGGTTGCCCTGGTCTCGTGAGATTTGCGGACGTTGCGAGTATCGCGGAATATGCGTTCCGGATCTCACACAAGCCGAGGCCCTGGTATGGATGGACGATCCGGAATTAGAGGAAGCCCTGGAAGAACGGGACAAACTCCAGACCTCGGCCCGCGACTATCAGGGTTTCGACGCCGCGATCCGCGACGCGGTAAAGGCCCGTTTTGAACGGGGAGAAACTCAACTCGCTATCGGTCGTTTTTTGATCAAGGGGACCCAGGACAAGCGCGGATCATGGCGGAAGAAAATCGAGGTCCTGGAGGGGCTTGACAATGCGCCCGAGGGGTAAGCGTAGGTCTTGCCCTGATTGCGGCGCCCTGGTCTCTGTCCGGAAATGTTGGTCTTGGACCGGAGAGGAACGGATAGAGGCTTTCAGTCTGGACTCGGGTCCGACGGTAGTCGGCGGGCGTGTTTATCATGGTTCTAGGCACGTGTTCAAATGCCGAGTTCTGCGCGCCGCGGTCCGGGCGGGAGAACGTTATCACGGGGAGCCCGCGCAATGGCCCGAGCGCGGGGTCTACGATTTCGGGCCTACGGTTTTTTTTGGAGGGTCAATAATCCGTAATGGTTTGCGCGTTGCAACTAGATCCGATCCTCTGGCGATATTGGGCAGAGGTCCATTGTCCAAAATGCCGGAGGATCCTAAAGGTAAACGCGGGCCGGAACCTTGGTCGTAGGAATCGGATCCTATGCCATTGCGGGAAATCCGTCGCCTGGATCGTGACGGTAAACGACAAGGAGGAACCAACGCTAGGCGGACAATTCCTCAAATGCTATTGGGAAACACTTCCGGAGGGTCCGGGAGTTTCATAGGAGGGACGTAACGGATGGGACGGAGAAAGCAACATCTGGAGTATAGGATCCTGGAGGTCCAACAGGACGAGACGGGGGAGGTTTCTCTCCTCCCGTTTGGTCCCGTTTTCGATACCAGGAAGTCGGCGGATGCCGCGTTGAGAGAGACGCAGTTCCGGGCCGGTTTTACAAGATTGCCGCTATGGATATCGAACCGCTCCAGGCGGTCGAGGTCCGCGGCGTCCGCGTGACCAGGGCGCCGGTTAAGCCCCTGGGCGCCGACAGGAACGGAGACGACGGGGAACGAGGGTAGGAACCCCAACCGGGACCGCGGCGAGGTTAGGTTATCACCTTCCGACCTTTCAGCGGCTCGCGCCTCGTCGCGGTCCCTCACTTTCGGAAAGGGCAACGATGGAGACGACACATACAAGCAGGGAAGCACATAGACGAATTCGTCCGGCGGCGCCTAGTCTGCGCGCCCAGGTCCGCGCGTTTATCCGCGACCGCGGCGACAACGGGGCTACGGACCAGGAGATCCAGGACGCCCTCGGCATGAGTCCGCAAACGGAATGCCCCAGGCGCAAGGAACTCCAACAGGGAGAGGAGATTATGGACTCGGGGAGGAAGCGAAAGACCAGGGCCGGACGGTCTGCTATCGTCTGGATGATACGTCCATCCGAGCCCGTACAGAGGACTCTCTTCTAAAATGGGGCGCAATAGCAAGAGCGTTCGAAGAGTCCATAGGCGGGCGGATGCGAGGCGACGGAAAGAGGCGCTCCGGGATGCAATTAGGGAGGCCAATCTCGCCAAGGATGCCGCTATGAAAAAGCGCCATAGAGACAGACGCCTCGATCCGGAGAAAGAGGCCCGCGTCGAGAGAGAGAACGAGAAGGCTATCGTCCGGACGGATCGCGCGGTAGAGGCCGCGATCGACCTGGGCAGAAGGGACGTTGTTTGTAGTTTCACCAGGACGCGCGCCCTCGGTTGCATGGATGCTCCGTTGCCATGAGTTCGCCGACGTCCAGATCGACCGAACTGTTAAGGTCCCGCGGATGGACGGTAGCAAAGGTCGAGTATTGGCAACCCTACTGGAGGGATGGAGAGGACGGGGTATCCAGGCCGACAAAGCAGGGCGTCCGCCGAGACCTCTGGGGTTGCGATTTGATCGCCTGTCAACCTGGAATCGGTATCCTGCTTGTCCAGACGACGAGCGCGAGCAACGCCCGCGCGAGGGTTCACAAACTCGCGGAGATACCGGAGGCCCTGGAATGGTTGAGATCCGGCGGACGTATCGAGGTGCATGGTTGGCGGAAAGCGCCGATCAAACGCGGCGCGAAAGCTAAAAAATGGGTCTGTAACGAAATTCCGGTAGACGAGCAGATCCTAGAGGAGGCGCGTTTCTAATGGTAGAGGAACCGGGGAGCCCATCCGCCGATTTTACGGAGCCAGATAGGGCGCCCATTTTGTTCGGAGCCGGGGAGTCCGTTGTACCTCTCCTGGATGCCCTGGGGCTCGGCGGACTGCGTGTTATATCGATTTGCCTGGAGGTCGAGGCAATGAAACCGGCGACCCTCACGGTCTGCCGGTATGTCTCCGAGACGGAGGGGAAGGACCTCGCTACGATCCTGGAGGAGTACCGCCTCCAGAAGATCGAGAAAGCGCCGGAGACGCCTCTGGACAACGCGGAAGGGGGCGAGGATGAATCTTGAGCGCGAACAACTCCAACGGATGCGCCGTCCAAACGGGGTGATTATGGTGCCGTGGGATATGTTCAACGCTTTGGTTGACGCCGCCGAGGAAGTGGAGCGGGAACGCGATCGGGTCAGAACGCTGGAGGACATTATGCGCGGCCTTGACTGCCGACAGGCGGGTGTGGGGCTGGCCGATTGGAGCGGCAGCCATTGCCCGGTGGACGATCCGTGCGCGCGGTGCCGGTATGAATCCGAGATCGATCGGCTGCGGGCGGCGTATGAACTCCTGGACGAATCGGTCGGGGAACTCGACGAAGAGCACACGCGGCTGCGGGCCGCGTTGACCGAGATCGAAAAACTACCCGGCAACACCTACTACGGGGACATTGCGCGGCGGGCACTGGGAGGGAGTGAGTGATGACACAAAAACGACGCGGCGGCGGGTCCTAGCAAGGCAATGTATTTTAGATTTTAGGCGAGTATCGGCTCACTCTTATAAGGTGTAGAAACCGTAATTGGTTACATGTGGGTTCGAGTCCCACCTCGCCTACTAGTGTCGGCGAAATCAGGTAACTTTGATTTGGGGAGAATACCATGACAACGCTGTTTGTGGACGACGACGAGAGCATTCTGGCGATGTACGAAGAGCAGTGCGAAGAAGCAGGGATCGACGCACTGTTCGCGCCAGACGCCAACATGGCCATCAGAATGATCCGTGATGGCGGCGTCACACACTTGGTATGCGACGGGAAAATCCCGATGTCCTACGGCGGATTTCCGCGAGAGGAAAACGGGTATCAAGTGTTAGACGCCGCAATTGAGGCAGACATCAAGGAGCGGTGGATCGTTTCATCTAGCGCCGAGATTCAGCGATACGCCTGTGAGCAGGGCCTCGCCACGCGGGCCGTGGCGAAGATCGATGCGGTGAAGATGGTGAAAGAGGAATTGCTGTGAATGTCGGCATTATGCTCATAGAGAATGACGGGATGAAGATAATCATTCGTCCCGATGGGGATTCCTACATGGCAGCGTGGGATGATTTCGAGAACATTCAGGAATCCT
>Ga0180437_10003103_pt1 | contig 25211 bp, 27 predicted proteins | sample SS_ome_4_FD_132410 | JGI IMG/M metagenome (GOLD analysis project Ga0180437, IMG submission 132410) | Hypersaline lake sediment archaeal communities from the Salton Sea, California, USA - SS_3_D_1 metaG | ecosystem: Environmental > Aquatic > Non-marine Saline and Alkaline > Hypersaline >... | reverse complement strand
GTTTTTCTCCTATGCCATCCTAATGATGCAGCCTTTGAATGTCTCTCACTTTCGCCATACCATCCTCTAGGCAACCGAATAAAACCTCCTGCTGTGTCTCTCATACCACGTAAGCAACCAATCAAGAAAAGGCATGATTAATTCGTTCATTATTTTCTCTAGTAACTGCAATTTGTTCAACTCTTTTATAAAACGAATGTTTATTTGTATAACTGATGATTAAAAGGGTGACAAACATATAATATATCTAAAATTAGCGCATTAAAAGACTCAAAATAGTACATTTTTTGTGAAAAAAACTATTGTTTTTCTGCTAGTAATTCCCTCAAATGCTTTATTTCTCGTTGTTGAAGGTCTATTGTGTTGCGTAAATCAAGAATATAGACTTTTTTATTATCTCGTGGATCTCCTTCTTGTTCTTCTACTTCTATATTAAATTGACGTGCTAAAACGAGATCAGTCACGTCTTTTAAAGGCATTATCAAGTCTTCGCCCTTAGTTTTACCATTATTCAAATATTCGATAAGTGTTTGATTTATTATTGGCATTGGTTTATCAGTATAATATTTTAACATCTCTAAAAAGTTTTCTCCTTCCATTAAATGATGTGCTGTAAGTGGAGGGAATGTAACAACATCATTTGCCATAAGACCTCCATCTATCAAAAATCCTTCGCCTATTTCAAGTAACATATTACACTCTCTAAGATCTTTGCGATCCAACACTTCTCCAATAAGTTGACATAAAGCATCATATTCGCGTCTGTTGTTCAAACGCATTACATACTTAGTTCGAAGTTGAGCCAAAAATCGTTGATCAACTTCCATTGGTAATTGTGTATCAGTTAATAATTTGATACCAATTTGCCTACCTTTTTGTACTATTTTTACGAGTGTGTTTTTGACTATTGTTCCACCAGGTTCATTCATTGCAGGAACTAAATTACTTAATTCGAGATAGACCAAACATATTTTGTTATACTTAATACGACCCATTTCTTTTAGTTCAAATATTTTTCGTGAAAGAAAAGCAACAATACAACGAATATATTCCCAATATGGTACATCCCCAAGTTCAAAAGCACAAATACAATCTTGTGGAGTATTATTAATGAATTCTTCAAGATTAAGTGAATGAGGACTTTTACCAGATGAAATAAAACCCTCTTCATGTGGAAAGATAATTGATTGTGCAACGGATCTTAAACTCTTTTTGGCTTCCATGCCAAACCACATGCGTTCTTCTATATTTCCCTCTTCGTCTTCTTGTACTAAAAAAACTCCTCCTTCATTAGCAATAGATTGACAAAGACGGATTAAATCAAAAACAGTACCATCCTCGCCATAATCTCTTACTAATACTCGTTGTGCTGCTGCAATAAGGGCACGTTGCGAAGGTGAAAAACTCTTGATAAGCAGAAGTTCTATTTCTTCATGGTTAAGTAGTCCAACAGGAATAGAGAAATAGTCTACCATCCAAGGCAATAAATATTTTTTCTCATTATTTTCAAGTTCGTAATAGGCACTTGAACGAAAAAAGGGGCATTTAACTTGCACATTAAAGGCTTCAGGTGTAAGGCCTTCACGTTGCATAGCATCAAGAAGGGATTCATCCCATACTTCAGGGAGTGCTAATGTACGAATTTCCTTTTTTGGCGAATAAACAATTACAACTTTCCATCCTTCTGCAATAAGCCCTTTAATATGAGATTCAACAGCAGTAGTTTTTCCTGCCCCTGTAGCTCCTAGATTAATTTGGTGATGCATTGAATGATATAGAATTCGATCCCAATATTCTAGTTCTAGTTGGTCCTCTTCATATAAAGGTAGTTGAATTGCTTCAGTCATCATTTGCTTTCACACTAAGAGGTGTTTCTGACTCAGAGAAAGATTTGATAGTTAATCGGTTGCTTTTCAAAATGGTTTCGCGTTGATAGAGCGTATTTTGTAGTTTCATCAAAGGTGCAAGTCTTTGAGAGAAATCAAGTGCAGTCCTAGATAACTTACTAATTAAGTTATTGATTGTTTTTTCGCGTTTGCGAGCAGGTAAAAATTTCCCTCGAAATCTTACAGGTCGATTAGGCGCGAAATCCCTAATGATATTGATTAATTCAAAATATTCTCGGTGTAGTTTCTTAAAGCGTTCTATTTCTTCATCTGTAATATCCACATTGAGTAGTTGATCTTTTGCTCTGCTCATCCAATACGTTTCTGCTTTTCGAGCTTGTGATACTACATCCATTAAAATTGCAATATTGGCAATTAACATTACAGAACTATTTTTCTCCCTAGCTTCTATTGCTTTCGAATATGCAAGATTAATCAATTCAGTAACATTTTTTACTTGTTTATAATCAAAAGGCCGGTAATCCTTATAGGTATCAAGTAATTTCTCAATTTGTGTAGTAAGATCTTTTCCTTGACTGCTGCTGCTCATTAATAAATCACTTCTTTCTCTTGTTCTTTTTCAGTATCTTTTGGTTTATCCTCACCAAATAGTGAAGGCATTTGTTTTTCACTTGCAATAGACTTCACAAGTGCATCAATGTTTTGTGATTGTGAGGATAATAGTTCGAGTTCATGTTCTAAGCGTTGCCTTTGTAAAAACATTAAGTTAAAGGGAGTTTTCAACAAGGTTAATGCTTGACGTAACAAGGGCAAACAATGTAATTTAATATAGAGTGAACATTGCACTTGCATACGTTCAATATGTTTCTCAATTTCTTCTTTTCGTTCAAATAATTCTTGAGAATAGTCTATATCTTCAGGTCTTAGAGTGCATGTAAGGGGCGTTTCATCCCGTCTTGTGAGTTCTTCAGGATCAGATAAGGAGAGTTGCACAATTTCATTAAATTCCTGTTCTTTTTGTATCGTGTAGTCTGCTGTTAAATAGTCTTTATACGAGATATACTGTTCACTTCGTAATACACGTTCTCTTGAGGATACACCTTCCTTATCTTGTTTCTTCTTCTTTTTATTCTTTAGCTTCTTTTTTTCTTGTTGTGTGTCTAGTTTTTGTGTTGCTTCATTAAGATAGTCTCTGAGATTGGCATCTAATAACGAATGATACTTTGCATTTAGTTTGGTGCGGAGTATAGCCTTTTCTTCAGGTAACATAAACTGTTCCATAAACTTTTCAAAAGATGGATATACAATGATCTCACGAACATAATCATCTTTCACTAACAATTGACTGAATTGTGTGGTCCAAGACGTTAAATTATAGACATAAAAATGATCTAGGAGTACCGCAATTCGTTTGGCTAATGTTGGAAATTCGGTTGTTTTTACATGAACAGTAAGTGGAATTAACGCAAGGAGTTCTCCAGAAATTCCTGTCATTAAGTCAACTAATAACTGATATGCGGTCTCTTCTGCTACATCATAGAATTTGCCATTGAGTTCATAGTCTTCAATTCTTATTTGATGCATCCAAAAGTTGATAATTTTAGGTGATTCTAGTTCCTTGCATAAAAAATGAAGGAAGTTGATATACTTGAATATTCTTGATTGTAGCTCGCGTATTGGTTCAAACTCTTCTTCAGACATCATTGTTCTGGTTTCTTCCTTCGAATTTTATTCCAAATACGTGTCCAGATACTAGGTTTTTTCTCTTGTTCTTCTTGCTTAGAAGTGTGTGTAATATACGGAGTGCCGAGCATATCAGGTGGAAATAGTGTAGGTCGTGTCAATAGTTCAAGTGGATGTGCTAAATCGCGTTTGGTGAGTGCGCCTTCAAATTCTAGTTTCATGTTGCCAAGTAACTCATTGGCATTCTGCAATAACTGAGATTTGAGTGCTACCTCTTGTTGCAAAATAGGAATGCTTTCGAGTTCAGGTCGTTTTTCTTCAATGAAGGCATATAGATAGGTAATACTTTCAGAAATATTGCCTATGTATCGAGTAAGTTCCTCATAGGTCAATAATTGACGTGGTACTTCAAAAAACACGGGAATTTCGCCATAGTTTGTATCTACATTGAACATGTGATATTGAATGACATCTGTATAGTAGAATTTCCCATATAGAAAGTGATCCCTGAATTTCGAGAAAGAAGTATATCCTCCAGGTGCTAATAATAACGAATAACTGAAAGGATAGTGTTTGCCATTGAATTCCATTGGAGCAGGACCTATAACACTCATGTGCCAATGTATATAACATCTAAGTGTGGCACATTCTTTAAACACTATATCAAGATTATCATTGAAATGTTGCACGTCTTTTCTATATCCTTCTTCGATCTCCTTTATTCGTTGCTCAATTGCAATCTCTTCCTCATCCTCTTTCGCGTTTGGATTGTTGTTTTTTGGTAGTTTTGGCATCAAAGGCATGAGTTTTTCTCTGAGTGTATCCTTAATAAAAGAGAGATTGATCTCCTGAATAAGATTAGGAATAGACCATGTTTGTGGAGGACTCCACTTGTGTTCAGGTGCTCTATGACAATCCCTTCGTACAGATCCATCAGTATCTCTACGAGCACCTAATACCGTAAGTGTGGTAGAAATATAATGAAGACATGTGAAACATGAGGGGAACATTGCACCAAAAAATATACTTGCTAAAACTGCAATCAAAACTAATTGCAAACTCGCATAAAATAAGGCAGTACCTACTCCTATGCTCACGAATACAATATAAGTCAACACACAAGTAGGCCATGACCATTGTAACCTAGAGAGCATCATTTTTTCGTTTCACCCACTTTTGGAGTTTTTTTGAGTATCTCACTCATTACGCTTGTATGAATATGTGTTCCATCTATCGTTCCTACTTTTGCCTTGAATAAGAATCTATAGAAAAAATAGACAATCAATAGTGAGATTAAAACTACAGCAATAATAAAAATGAGGGCTGCAACCTCTTGTGAAACAATTACTACCGGTGGTGGGGTAGTTGGTTCTGGAGAAATTTCTTGCATGAGTAAAACCTCCGTTTGATTCAATTTAGTTTAATTTAAACCTAAAAATCGTTTCCACCAATCTATAAAATCTTGAAATGGTGTTGCTTGAGTTTCTTCTGGTGTTTCTATAAGTGGGATTTCTATCGTTGCGCTATAAGTATCATGGAAAGGCCACTTGACTTGAGTTATTATACCATTGACTTCATAGAGCACACAAAAAGAACTTGATGTTTTGCGATCATCCCACCGAGAAATCTTAATATCCCATTCTACTGTGTTATCCTCAAAGAAGAAATGAAGTGCGATTTTGTCATTTGCACCTACCGTAAAGATATAGCGCATATCTAGTGTGCCATCACCTTCTCTATAAGTTTTTCGTGTACTTAAAGTCATATCACCCTTATTAAGAAGTCTTTGAGAACGAAACTCGGGTGAATCAACTATCACTCCTGAAGTATCATAGTCAAATTGGTCGTTGCGGTTCTCGTCAAAGAACTCAATGCAACGATCAACATGAATGGTAGTATCTTCTACGTCAGGTCCTACAAGTTCAAAATAGGGTTGTGAGATATCATATCTCACACTCATTTTTGAGGTAAGATACCCTGTCTCAAGTGCATTTGTAATACAAGGAGTTAATAAAAAACAAATGAGAATATATATGCTTATACCATAACTTACTTTTTTAATTACAGCCAAGGTAATAATCCACTCCAAGGTTTCTTTTCTTCTTCTTTTTTCTTTTCTTTTTTTGCCTCTTCCTTTGCTTTTTTGCTAGTTTCCTCAATCGTTTTTTGTATTGATTTTGTAACGGTTTTTGTTTCTTTTTTCTTAGAATCTCCTTTGTCTTTATCCTTAGAATCTGAAGTAGATTTCGTGGTGGTTGAAGTACCAATGAGTTTTCCAAGAGCTGCCATTTGGTCTTCTAATGCAGTAGTTTCTTGTTCATGGCGTTTCACAGTAAGATTGATTTGAGCACCTATTTGTTCTTGTGTATCAATGATTCTTCCAGTCCGTGAATCTATTAATTGATAGATTTGCCCCTGTCTGTCATATAGAGTGCCTTGGTTATCTACAATCAAGTTATTCTGTTGAATAATATAGCGTTGTTGTGCACCTACACCCTCTAAATTATAATTAATCTGTCGTAGTTGCCCATTGATATATACTTGATTGCCCGCGATAATCCCTTGATTTTGTTGTATTTGTGAAGTCTCACGCATGAGTTTATCAAATTCTTGCTGTGTCATATGCTGCTGATACATCATTCGGTTTTGTTCTGCTTTTTCATGGGCGTATTGCGAGTACCCTAACCAGATCATCCCTACTACTAATGTGCCTAAGATAAGAAATTGTAGTTTCATCTCTGGTGACATTGAGTAAATCCGGTCTCGACCTCGCCTCATTGATTGAGTAAAGCGTTTGAAGTTCTCACTATTGAGTATTGCATACACTCTATTTCGTGGCATTCGTGCTTCTCGTGCTACCTCCGTAGTAGTTGGTGGCTCGCCAGTTTTTGTTTGTAAATGTGCAACTGCATGACCTACTCGTGCTTCTTCCCTAGTAAGACTACTATACAAGTTGTTTCCTCCTCCATCTCTTTCGTTCATATAATAATCCAATGATTGAAATGATTACAAGTACAATTCCTAAAATCCAATGGTGCAGGTGGATTGTTTCATATACGTACAATGAATATTGGGGATCTAAACTAATCCATTTTAAGAATAACCCTTCGATAACCGCAAATATGCCAAGTATAAGCAATAGGAAAAAAACAGTCTGATATTTTCTCATATCACATCAATGACTCCTGGAATATGCATTCGTTTTCTAAAAATATGAGAATGAAGTTCAAGGTAAGGGAGGAGGAATGTGAGAATCACGAAATCAATACTCAAACCTATGATGCCTATCCACCGCCATACATCAGAGATTTGCGTGCTAAAATCTTGCAAACTTGTATAATACTCTGAAAGTGTAATTATCAGAAAAATACTGATTGAATAGAATACAATTGCTTTCACCATATTTGTGACTGGTGAGGCTTTTCTGTCAACAAACACATCATACATAAGAATCAAGAAGAGTGCCATTGCAATTCCATTTATCATTATCATCCATTTGATCTGTGTGTTTACTACAAACCAAGGAGTTGCAAAAGGTTGATCGAATTTGTTCAAGTCAATATCAAAAGATCCTTTGTAAAGTGGAAAGAAAATAAGTTGCCATACTGAATTGACTGCAAGAAAGAATGAGAAGATTGCTGTCACTACGAGAGCTGCCTTTTCACTTGTAGAATATTGTGTTTGTTTGGCAATCCATAGACCATAGAGTAAGGCAATAAGAATCAAGAAAATAGGTATTGCAATAAAGGTGAGAAATTGTCTCTGAGGTTCTTTCTCCCATAGTGGAACTTCTGAGAAAAGATAATTGACTCCGATTAAATCAATGTAAATACTCAGAAATGCTACTACTTCTAACGCAAATATGAAGATAAACATCAATAAATAGCGTTTTGAATAATTCGCTATAATAACACTTCCTTTCTTCTGAGATAATAAATGAGTGCACCAATTATTCCAGTCAACAATACGATGATAAACCATGCGTTAGGGCTTTTTTCTCGATGTTTGGCATCCCTACGAACAATAAACGCAATAATAACCCACGCAAGAATTACAATGAAAAATGGAGTCAGATAGAGAGCAAAATACGTAGTTTGTGCATCCGAAACTTGTAATGCAAAATTAGGAATGAGCAAAGGTTCTGGAGAAATTTCGAGAAACAAAAGAAGGACCAAACCTAGAATTGCCAAAAGAAAGAGTAATTTACCAAACATAGTATAAAACTCCTTAAGTCGATTATTAATGCTGCAAGTGCATACCGAATAAAATCAGTAAATACCTCAAAGAATGTTCCAGGTCTCACTACAATATCTAATGTTTGTTCAGTATAGAGTACCTCAGTACCATTTACAAGAGCGTAAGTCGTAACTTTAAGCGTATATTCTCCTTGTGAGGCCCTGAATGAGAATAAGCGTTGTCCATATGCATCTGACAAAATACTTAGACGTGCATCTTTCTGTGTGGATTGCTGTGTATAATCATTCGTGAAGACTACATACATTCTGAATGTTTGTGTGCCAAGTTCTTCGTTGTATAGTTTGCAAATAACTCCAATTTCAGGTTCTCGTGGATCTATCAAGTTTAGAGCAAGAAGGATCATTTCTTTAATTACAGTAGTACCTCCATCTCCACCGTCACCATCACCAGTACCTCCACCACCCGCGCCACCACCATCTCCACCGTCACCTCCATTTCCTGAAGGTGCAGCAGTCACTATTATAGTAACTGAGTCACTTGCAGAATTGCCTGTCGTATCATTTACTCCAATAATAAAAATATAAGTTCCTTCTGTTAAACCGTCTATATCAAGAACGATTGGCACACCGTCAGAATAACTTCCTGAGTCAACTACTACTCCATCTCTCGTGACGTTGTAAGTATCAGGATATGATTCAGTCCAAGTCCATGAAATTGAATTGCCTGTATCTCCTTCTTGATAAGTATCATCTGAAGGTGGTGAGCCACAACTTGGAGGTGTTGAATCTACAGCACCATTTATTACAATATCCGCATCACTTGCAAAAGTATGATTGAATGTTAAAATCATAGATGTGATATTATGAGAATATGAGACAGGCGCCCCATTGATTGTCACACCACTAATTGTTCTATTACAGTAAACCACAAATTCCCCAAGTGTATTTGTATGTGCTGTCGCATTAATCACATAAGTATCCCCTACTGCACCCTCGTTTGTGATTAATACCGTATCATTCGTGGCTTTTACTTGGAGTAATGAGGTGCTTCCATTGACTGCCTCTTTGATAATAAACCAATGAGCGATTTCCCGTTCAAACACCATGTTGAAGACTTCATTTTTGGTGAAAATATGATCTCCACTCAAATCAGTCAAAAGAGTGATATTTGTTTCATCAAAAGTAGATGTATCCCATACATGATACCCGTCCACGTCTGTAGTGTTAGGACGGTCATAACAGTAAATCAGGTAGTCTTTGCCTGCTTCCATAAAATCACTGAAATTAATATTGACATCAAAACTATTAGCTAATCTAGCTTCGATACTACCTGTTCCATAGGTTTCATAGTAGAAGTCAATAAGCCATGCGTAACTGTTATTATACACAGCATAATGACACAGTGATTCTTTTGTTCTGCTACCTACAAATGATGAAAGTGTCACATTTACATGTCTTAGTTCGTCAGTTTCACCTAATAAGAAGAAGGTAGTACGTCTAAGAGTTTCGTATAGCCTATCACCCATCCAAATGTTTGTTGATTCAAAAGGACAATAGGCTACATATCCTGACGCTATATCATCTCTTATATAAAGATAGGGTACTCTATAACTGGCATTGCCATACCAAACTATTACGTCAGCAGCGTCACCAGTTGCCGATACATTATAGCGCCATTGAGTCATAGCCGTCCAGCGAAGAGCGTTATACACAGGTTCGCCTAATAGCGTGCCTGCGGGTTCATAACCTTCAGCACCGTCAATTAATCCTTTTCCTTCTTCGTCATTGATAATCCAATGTGTTTCATCCACAAAAAATATGTCGTCTGCTGTCTGACTTGCTGAAAATGACCCTTCTTCTAAACCTAACAATTTTGAAAAACCGTCAGGTGTTAAGGCATTACCGTCAGTATCATAAAGCCCTATACTTCCAAAGAACCAAATTGAACCATTGTCATTGACGTAGTTAGTTAGTGTAGTGTTAAGCGTATCTGAATAAAGTGCATGATACGTCATATATCCTGCATCCTGCCCACCTGCAATAATTAATAAATCGCAGTCATCAGGGATACCGTTTTCTTCAATCTCGTAAAGTGAGATATATTCAAGTTGCACTGGCATTTTAAACATTAGGCGCATTGCATCTATTTGTGGTGTTAAGTAAGTTCCGTCTGAACCACCATAGTAAAATGATGTCTGACGGGCTGATGCACCCACCATTATATAGACTTTGGCTATTTTCCACTCTGTTACTTGTTTATGAGTCTTCCAGATTTCCCTGAAGAAGTCATGGGCTTCTTCAAATTCGTCATAGTAACTTTCAGGAATGTTATAACTGTAGGGACTCAAATGATTGTAAAGGATTTGTGGCATAATGCCTTCAGCACTAGCACGCATTAATTGTGAAGTAAAACCTTCATGGTCGTCTGCTAATTGCCAGTTTTGTTCACTGTCCTGCATAAATGGGAGTCTACCTACCCAGTAATCTGCATAATTTTCATAATAGGAATTTCTATCAAAGTCCGTTCCTGATTGATGTTCGACAATATCCGCACCTAACTTTACGAACCAGTCAGGTGATTGCATTCTATTGTCATCACCGTCATATAGAATGACTGATGCATTATAAGACTTCGCCAAATTAAATATAGGTTTATAATAGGCTTCGTGAAGTAGTTCCGTCCTAAAATGTAACCAGTCATGCATGAATGGAAGACTATCGTTTCTTCCCCGCGTAAATTCACTAGCGTCCCCTTGATAGGTGACCCATGACAATTTAAAATCAGATGCATATTCTGTGTAATTACCTAAGAACCAGTCTATAACTACAGGGCTACACATAGAACACCAGCCTTGATTCCAAGTGTTCCATGACCCTAATGCACGAATTCCAAAATGGTCGGGATGTAAACCGTCTATAGCACTAGTGCCGTCAGGTAATGTGCAGTTTGCTAAGAACCATTCTACCTGTTCTAACATCCTGTCTATACCCCAGTGCCAGTAATCATGCACATTTGAGATAGGGGCTAACATCCGTTCATAACCAGCCATATAATAAATTTCATATAAATGGTTATTTTCTGATGTGTGGATAGTTAAACCACCAGTTGAATTGTCAAAATCCCACTCTTCAGCACCTGTCCCATAGGTAAGGTAAGCAGAATCGTTTACGTCATAAACATCCCAATAGTCTTCCTGCACCAGACAAAACGCATAACTAGACAGTGTTTCGGTTACGTCACCACCGTCACCCATTATCTCTGTCATTTGTGCTTCAAATTGCATAAATGCATTGTGACTTCTGAAATCATCATTTAGGTGTCCTTCGTTATAGAAGTCGCCGTCACTGTATTCTGTATCATTATAATCATCTAAATTGCGCCAAAAATCATAGTTTTCGGCATATGCCATTCGTGGATTATACCAAATGAGATACCCCATTTGTTTAAGACCTATAATTACGTCTCTGAAGTTGCTTTTACCCCATTTCGCGTCTATTGGATCTAATGGATAATCAAAACCTGTGGTGATCTGTATAACGTCACCTTCCTGACAGCCCATTCCTTCCATTCTGTCAAGAATATATTGCGTCATGTTAGTTGCGCCACTATATAGCCCCCAGTTAATTGCTATGTGACCGCGATAATCATAAACAGGATAATATAATGTCGTATTTCCTGCGATACTAACATTAGTGCATCCTATTCTTGTTCCAAATACACCTGATCCTTCAGGAGGATAGATCTCTAAGTAATAACTGCCATTTTCCAAATTTGTAAATTCTGCATTTCCTGTGGAATTTAATTGTGTATATGCTGTAGTATTCCAAGACTCATTAGCAAGTTTTACCCAGCCATACCAATAATCTTCTTCTGTGAGTTTTTCAACTATATGAAGCGAAAGTGTATAAGTAGAATCACCACCAAAGGATGTTGCTTGCATTTCTATCTGTGTAGCTCCATTTATACTACTAAGAAACTGCACTCTTGCCTGTGACCCGTCAAGGTTCACGAAGTAATCAGTGCCGTTTATCCAAGACGTATCAGACCCGTTAATACGAATATAAAAGTCTGTTGCGCTGGTAAATGAGTCAATAAGAAATGAAGGATTAAACTGTAATGGGTCACCATCTAGGGTCATATCTATAGCATTCCCTGACGCGGTTAATTCATAAATGATTTCTTCAGTATCCCATTCTGTTAGGCTACCTGTAGTCATAGTAGCCCCATGATTCGCGTCAGCGTCTACTACATAATCATTAAACTGGCAAGGTCTTTCCTTGACAGCAGCAATATCATTTGATGCGCCTTCGTCACTAATAACTATGGCATAGGCATATTCATAATTGGGCGCAGCACTAATACCGTTTTCACTACCAGAAAACCAGAAACGTGCAGATGTCGTTCCTAAATCCCTGTGTCTTAAAACAAAAGACGAAGGGTCGTCTTCCCCGCTGTCATCATAAATAAGTTTGAAGTTGAAGGTTTCGGTTCTAGTGTTGTTTGTATAAAGCGTATAGACATAATCCTTCATATTTGAATATGACGTTTCGAACGTAGTTTCAGCCGAAGGTAGTTCGCCTTCTTCGTCAGTAGTATCCCCGTCAGCCCATATATACTTAGGGGCAGTCCCCATATCATGCTCGTAAAAAATATAATGATTGTAATGTCTTAAACCGTCAAAATCTGCGTCAAGACAATTATAATCTGCATGTACTGTATAGAAGTCACGGTAAAAGTAGAAATGATAAAACACTTCTACACCCTGACCACTGCCCCCCCAGTCAGTGTCAGTGTAGTTAAGACGTAAATACGTTCTCATATCATTGTCGTCTTCTACAATAACAGGGGTAAAGGCAAAACTATGCACGTCTTCGCCTTGATATGCCCCCACACCGTCAAAACTAAATCGCATAACATTAGACATGCCTGTGGTATCAGTTTTGTAATTCCTACCGTTTACGACCCAGTAGTAGGGTATTGCGCCTGTGTCACTGACCCTAACGCTATAATTATCAGTAGTAATCTGTGTATATCCTGATTCATCACTTATGCTAATTTCAGGATCAATTATTAATGCTTCATCTGCAAGAATGCCTTCCCCTTTAGATGCGCCTATTCTAGCAATATATTGATTTGCACCATTAGGCATTTGCATTTCTTCTACTCTAAAAAGTTCAGAACCATCCAAGCCATAAGATTTTAAGTCCTCAAAATCAAAGGTATGGTACTTTACACCATTTTCGGAGACAAGATACGCTTTCTTGACATAATTAGGAATTTCCGTAGTTATATCAACATAATTATCAAGTTCAATTTCTTTGGACCAGGTTTCATTTTCTGCAATAATTTTTGTGAGTTCATAGTCAGTATCAATGAAATGAGGAGCTGTTAAACATTGCCATTCTAAACCAATGTCTTCATAGTCATTATAAGGAGTCACTTCTTGTTTTATTTTTGCGTTTTTATCATGCTGATTTACTTGAATGCCTACATATACATCAAACTCTCTTGTCGTAGCACCTACGCTAATTTCCATCGCAGTGATATTAAAACCAAGTTGCCATGTTTCTGAATCTATAACATCCCACTGCATATATTGTCTGTAATCGTATCCTAAGTTTCTATCAGTGATATATTTTTGATACCATTGCCCTCCAGCCTTCACCCATAATTTGAGATACATCCCACCAACAGGCTCTTTGAAAAACGTACCATTGTCTAAAACAGGTGAGTAAATAATAGGGGCATGTCCAAAATTAACATCAGTCTCATTCACATAATACCCTATGAATCCAAAGGGTGTTTCTATCGCGTAATAGACAATATTTGATGGATCTACTGATGCTAAATCATTCAAGTTTTCACTTGAATACCATTGTTGATTTTCGAGTTTCACCCATATTTTGAGTGGTTTTGATTTATCTATAACCTCAATATGTTCAGTTACAATTGGTTCGTTATTTTCTGAAGGATATGCCTTTCCATCATCATTATCTTGTGAAGGAAATTCAGCACTATAGACTCCAGAGTCATAAGTTCCACTAAAATCAAGTGAATAAACATTAGAATCAGGATATAATTCAGAAGGATCTCCTATCTGTGGAAATTGTGTATTCTCATTAGTCTCAGGAGTTTCTTCTGCTTGTGTAGTAGGGATAAGACCAACAGGAGAAAACACTAGCGTAATAGTAGTAATAGCAAGAAAGACTACTAAGATACATGAAACAAGGTATTTCATGCGCCTATGCTTGTCTTTTCTTATCCCTGAATATATGTCTTTAAACATTTATATATCACTCCAGATAATCCTCCACAAAAAGGAACTCCATTAATCCATAAACTTTGATGAAATGTATGTGCAGTAAGAAAAAAACCTACAAAATAGAGAATAGGATCAAAGAAAAAGGCTATTACAAAAATACATGAAAATATGCCTAGCACAACTTTCTTTGAAAATCCTTGAGAAAGAAGCCATAAACTGAAAAAGAAAAAACCAAGGGCTTCAATAAAATAGAGCATCGTAAAAAATTAAATGGGAATACCCCATTGTCTGAATACTTGTCTTCCTATTAGAAGACCTATCCCCACAAACAAGAGCATAACTAAAAGGTTTTGTGCTCCAAATGTGATTAATGAGGAAACCCACCCACTAAATCTAAGTAGTAACTCGTAGTAAATACCTTCGCTTTTGACAAGATTATACGCATACCATAAACCTACAATAATAACTCCAAGAAAAATACATAACACAATAGGAATCCATTTTATCCGTGTTGCTTTGTAGGCATACAACGAAAATCCGATTATGATAAACAATACAAGAAAACCTAGTGTATATCCAAAGAGCACTAAGAGTTGATTATACCATTTCAAATCCCAAAACCCTAATGTAGAAGTGTCTGGTGTTGTTTGTAAGGTCATCATAGTAGTAGCTTGTGGGCCTAACCAAATTGTCAATATTACTGTAAGCACTAACACTACCAGTATAAACACATTTACAAATACTGTGCTCTTATAAGATGTTTTCTCCCAATTAACCAACATATACAACCTCCGGTTCTCGTGGTCGATTGAAAATTAATGTGAGCATAAATATACCCACTAAAATGGCTGCTGCAAGCAATAGGTAAGGTAATAACCTCAAGAGATTTTCAAGAATATCTACTCCCCATAACAGTTCATTGAGTATATCTCGAAACTCATCTAACCATGTTTTTCCTGTGTTAATCCAAGGGTCTTGATCCTCAGCTTGTTGTTGTTGCGTTCTAACAAAACGCTTACTCACAATCATTTTAATGACAAAGGTGGTCTTCACCCATGGATTGACTACCTTGTTCTCTAGTAGTTTTTTGCCACTTTTGAAATCCCGTAGTGACACCTTGTAATATGCTTTATCTGGAAGTGCATCAGGGTTTTGCCATCCTTGAGCTAGGTCGTCAAACTCGAATTGCCCATACTGTTGCCCTCCTACCGAAGACATCATAGACATCGCTGCGGGTACAGAATTAGGAACAATATCGCTATCTGAGGGTAAATCCTCATCACCACGTATGTCGACCATTTCTATGTGTAGTAATCCTGCAAACATCTGATTGGTTTGTTCAGTACGAATCCATCTGTTGATCCCCACTTTGAGATAGATATCACCACTTACTTTCCAGTCTATCTCATCAACATGCGCACCTAGATAATCCTCATCGCCTTGTACTTCGAAGGTGACATATGCTCTAAAGAAATAGAGATAGGTGATCACATGGTAGGTTTGCCCATCTTGCATAATATCATATTCTACGGTGTCTACTGGTTTTGAAGTAGTTTGATAGTGCTCATCCACTTGGGCAAAACCACTTGTCATTAACACTATATCAGGACATCCTCTTTTGGCACCGTCCACATCAAACCACACATTTTGAGGGTCACTCCAAGACCATACTGAAGCATACTCAGGTTGTTTGCTTGCAGAAAAAGTTCCATCAATCGTTACTGCCTTTGTGCCAACATATCCTTTTTGATTGTGGAAGGTAATAGCAGCAAATTCATTTGAAGGACCTTCAAAACCTGAAGGTATTGCCTGAAGTGGTTGTAAAAATGATAAATGAGCATAAGGAGTAATAAAACTTGCAATTAACAGTAGCGATAAAATGACACTACTTGCTTTTGCTGTAAATATCAACTTATGTTTCATTTTATTCACCAAAGTTTGAAATTCGAATCAAAAAATATTAGCGCGCGAAAATATCCCACTAGTTTTGTTGGTGTAAAGTTTGAAATTCAGAAAATATGTTTTGAAAAAAAATGATTGTACTATTTGCGTCTTCGTACTGCACGTAACCAAGGCAATACTGCTGCATTGGGATTCTCTGTTGTTTCTTTAGTTGTTGTCTTTGTTGGAGACCATGTAATTCCACTCATTATTGATTCAGGTTGCTCAGTTGTTTCTTTTGGTTGTGTAGTAGCCTTTGGATTCCATACAATTCCACCCATGATTGATTCTTGTTCTTCTAGTGATTCATCAGTAGGTTGGCCTATTGTCTCCCACCAAGGTTTTCCAGCTGTGTATTCTTGATATTGTTGAGACTCTCGTATATCGTAAAAGCCTCCAGTGCTTTCACTCCCTATCTCATTCTGAAAATCTAAAAATCCACCTGTTCCTGTACTTCCATATTGCGTGACAAAATCCTCTGAAATTCGTGGTTCAGTTTCATCAACATACGATTCTTGTTCCCATGTCTCGCGCATCCAAGGGATTTCAGTAGTCTTCGCTTTGCCCTCATCAGTTTCTTTTGATACGGTCTCTCCAAGAGAAGGTAGTTGATAGGTTCGTTGTTCTGGTGTAGTTACTGTAGTTGGTGATGGTTGAGTTGTGGTGCTTCTTACTTGTGTAGGAGTAGGTGTAGTAGAATTCGTTTTTCTGTTATAGAACAAAACTCCTGAGAGTATCAGAAAACCCACAAATCCAAGTCCTAATAATGTTAATTTCCATCTCCGTTCACGCTTATCATATTTCATAATACGTTTTTCTTTGATATATTGACGCTCATAAGGAGTTGAACGCATTTCGCGTGGATCTAAGCCTTCATCTCCAGCATTATATAATTCTGAGACATCTCTGACTTGTCGTTCATTCATGTTTCTATAAGTTCTGTAGCCTTCGGTTCTTCCCATTTCGGTAGAATAATAACTCATTAAGCAGGTCCACCTCCTTTCCTACCAAATAAGAGATATAAAAGAACTCCAAACATCCCTATCAAAAGCGTGACAACAGCCCATGATTTAGGATGTTTACTGTGTTTTTTTGCATGTTTAAACACAATTAGCGCAATGAGTATCCATAAGAAAAGCGCAATGAATGTTACTAGCAAACTCAAGTAAAGAGTAGTTATTTCAAAACCAAACGCTAAAGGTAAACTACCAAGCACATGAAATTCAAAGATATTAATTGTGCTAATATATATTGCAAGTAGCAAACCTATTAGGGGCAATAGCACAATTTCACCTGGGATAAAATCATCTCCTTGTGTAGAAAAAAACATAAAAAAAGATTAAACTAAAGAGGCCCTCCAACTGCTTTTTGATGTTGTTTATGACTAATAAACGCAAATAATGCACCTATTAATGATAGCATTATAACCAAAGGACCATTCAACAAGAAGGTTGCATCAAAGGGGAAGCGTGTTGCTAAGAAATTATAAAGTGAAGCCTTTTCTGTAACGTCTAGTACAACATACGTATAACCTAGATAAAATGCTAAACCAAATAGACCTATACAAGTTACGATCACGGAAAGCCACTTGAGTACCCACCATCCAGTTAGTTTTCCTATGTGATCACCTCCTTCTAAGTGATCTGAAGTTTCGTTTTCTTTTCAATGAGAATAACTAAAGGAATAATCACACCACATACTAACGTGGCATCAATAGTGAACAAAAATAATAATGTCTGTATTTCGGAAAGATGTACTCCTTTCTGTGGAAAAAAGGAAAGTGCAAACACATGATATAAATTGAATGAATACTCAATCAATGGTTTAAAAGTTTGTGAAAGTATAGTACCTAGCATAACGCCTAAGATAAGTATTAACATTACTGTTTGAGTTGAATGTTTAGCACGTGGCATTAGAAAGGCTCACCTTCTTTCTTTTCAATTTGATTTCTCACAATAAGACCAATAATTCCACTAGGAATAAAATCAGCAACTCCAAGTGTGATAATTCCTAGCACAAGTTCTATCATAATATAAATGAAAAGTGGAGGACCTGAATGCCTGAGATTTCTATCAAATGCTAAAATAATCATAACACTAAGAAGAACATAAAGTACATCAAGAGCATCCCCTAAGAAGGGAATAAAACCACCTAAATAATCGACAAGATCAAATAACACTGCAAGAATAACTATAAGACTTTGTTTTTTCTCCAAGAAAAAACCTCCAAGTGTCATGTAGAAAAAAACCAAAAAAAGGTTGAAGTTTAGAGAAGTAGTGCATCCATTATGCTAAACCATGCTTTCTTTGTTGTACTGAATTCGCTAAGCATTGTAAATGTGTATGTGTCAAACGCGAATTGGTATCCAACACCATCTTGCTGATAATTCATTATGAAGGTGCATCCTTTGCTATCAATCGCAAAATCTATGAGTTTCCCTACTATCTGAATTCCATTGGCAGTTGGGGTAATAGTGAATTTCAGAGTAGTAGGTTTGCCAGATGCTGAAACCACATTTGGATAGTGATATGTAACCACGATTTCTTGAGGTGAGATATGCTTTGTAATTTCATGTGATTTCAAGTTATCTTTGGTAATATCCATCGTTTTTACTACTTCACCTTCAATGTTTAACTCTTGTATAGTCCAAATCCTCAAGGTTGTTGTTTGTGCTTCTTTGCTATAGGTAATATCAAGCGATGTTTGTGGCGAAGTGGTTACTGTGACATCATTAGTAGTAACTGTATGGAGTTTGTCAGTTGGAAGAGTAGTCAGAAGAATAGTTGGCGTAACAAAACCTAGCAATATGATAAGAAAACCAAGTATGAATAATTTTCCTTTCAACATATCACCTCCTCTAAATGACTCCTAATGTAAGACTAAAAAGAATGAAATCATATAACCCATGTGTAAAAACCACCGAAAGGATGTTATCGGTGAGCGTAATCTGTATTGAGAGAAATATCCCTGCAATAGTTGCAATACACAAATATGCGAAATTGTTCAAATGAAGAAAACCAAACCATAAACTTGTCAGAAAAATAGTTGATACAAAAAGCACTAATGAGAGAATAGAACCCTTGTTTTGAAAAACTTGAGGATGCGCTTTTGCAGCAACAAAAGGCATAATACGGAGCAATTCTTCTGCAAACGCGATAATTACTATTGAGATAATCAATAGTGATAATATCTGAGGTATGACGAACACTTCGCTCATTGTTAGTTGTGGAACAATGTTTATAGCGATTACCAAAGATTCTAAACCTGTCTCAATACCAAATACTAAGAAAAAGAACAATACTACAAAATTCGCAAGAAAGAGCGCGCTAATCCCTGAGAGAATAGAGACAAGATTAAGCAACAGATTTTGAGAACTAGCAATTGGAAGTGTAGGATGCCTTGAGGTAATCGAATATACATAGTAGAATCCTAACCCTGTAAATATCCCACACACAACCATGAGAATTAATAATGAAACAAGCACTAGAAATCCTCCACTGTTGCTAATTGTCTTTTAGCATTGCTATAAATCAAGATAAACGCGATAATAAGACTAAATGCAAGAATCCAAAAGAAATAAATCGCATACATATTATTGAGCAATCCTTCACCTTGATAGGTTTTCACAAGCATGGTAAGATCTAAAACACATGCAAGTATGAGCAAAATAAGAAATCCTGGAAAGGTTTTTAGTTGCACATTACATTCCTCGTTGTTTTACTCGCCATACAGAAACTCCTAGGAGTAAACCATAAAGCAAACAAAAAGTGTATTTTGCACCAATCCCTGAAAAAAAGGCAAATGCAATCGCTAATTCTGGAGAAATTGAAAAGATCGCTAACACAATACTATATACTTCAGAAGATAAAATCTCAAAGGTAGTAAGTGCTAATGACATATAAAAAATACAGAGTGAAATTATTTTGAATGCTACCCTACCAACCATATATGCTAAACCTACAAGTAAGGCTGGAAGGATAATCGAAAGTGCCATGAGAGGAGTTATTAATCCTAAAAGACTCATAAGACTCAGTTTTATCTACCTCGTGCTAATCGTTTGGTAAACCTACTATCCTTCCACTCAAGCACATAACCAGTTGGAGGGAAAACCTTCTCAAATTGTTGTGTTCCTGGCGTGGTTTTGATAATCTGCACTTGAGTTCCTTCAGAAATGTTGTTTATTTTACCACGCTTTAACCATCTTAAAATGATCTTTGTTTCGTCTTCTCCAAGTGGAGCGTCTAAGTTTTGAAATTCATTGAGCAACTTTGGAAAATCTTTGATAACATCATGTTTTACTGAGAGAATGGTCTTAAACTTGAAACTACCTTGTCTACGAAGTTGCACATGATAAGTAGGTCTCCCTTTCAATGTTTGTGTTTCCATGTTAAACCTCCTTTAATTAAGAGATCGTTACTAAAGCATTCTCAACAAGAAGAATATCGTTAAATGCATATGAGACAAAAATCAATGCTATACTTGAAACAAGTAAAACTCGAAGTACATTGCGCGTAAATTGATTATAGTCTCCTACTCGTGAAGTATGAACCACATAAGCAATAGTCAAACCTACAACTAAAGGCAACACTAACGAATCTATAATAAAAGACACTGTGAGAAATCGTGTAGATCGAAATTGTTGCAAGGTATTGTATAACCCTTCAAGTGAAATGTGAAAAATATACCAGTCTAAGGTAAATCGTGTTATGTAGGTAAATCCTGAGAATAAGAGCAAAAAGAAAAACAACGCAATAAGTAAGAAATAAACAAGTACAGACTCACTTCGCTGAACAAGAAGTAATAACAATAAAGAAATAATTATCGTAAATGCAGTAAAGAGCACAAAGATATATAAGAATTGAAACCGGAGCGCAACATAGACTGAGAACGAGAGAATTCCTAAAAGTGATAAAAAGACTGCTTTTTTAAATTGAATATCAAGTAAGAATCCCACTGTGTTTCTCCTCTCTCCTTCTTTTTAGTATGGTGTACATTGTAATAGCAAACACAATCAAACCAAAAAACCACATGAAATTTGATACAAAATCTCCGAAAGTGAGAAATGTAGGCCAAAACTCAGCTTGTAAGTAATATGCTACCCATCCAAAAAATCCATTGATAAGTGCAACTACTGCCACTACAAAAGCCCGGATGTAAGTATTGATGAATTTGCCAAATACTAAACTGATTAGAGCAATACCACCAAGAAATACCACTCTGATAATCGTGATTAATGACCCACCAGCATAGAGAAAATTCTCAATTGCTTGTGTAGGTCCTACAAATTGCACAACATTTACTGTGACGCTATCAGTCACTTTATCATGTACATTCGTATCAGCTTCTACATAGATCACATGCTCGCCATACGTTTGTACATAAATTGTAGAATCAATGATAGCTTGGTAATGTTTATCTCCTATCTTCTCTGCATATCCGAGATCATACGAGTCAAATGCTATTTTCACGTATTCGCTAGATACAGATTTCGCGTAAATCAAATACACATCAACATAAATGAGATCTCCCCAATGATAGTTTTTCTTATCGGTTTCTATCACCATTTTGAGTGATTCACTGACTTCACCGCCATCCCCGCCATTACCACCACCACCTCCACCACCGTCACCTGTATCACCGTCACCGTCTCCATCTCCACCGTTACCATCGCCGTTGCCTCCATTCGCGTCTTCAGTAGTGGTACGAAAACTAAGTGAAAAAATAAGAATGGCCTCACTTTCAAAGGCATTCATATCTGCATATTGACCATCAATATTGTCTCCAATGTAACTTTCAATGGTACTATAGACATTCCATGTATTATTCGTTAATTGTGCAATCGTTCTATTCCACAACGTATATCCTGCATCATCAACATTCAGAGAACTTGAAAGGTGTGGAGTTCCTGTTGGTGTTCCAGTATAGACGATTCGCTTACTATAATCATCAAGATTTGAAAAGTCATCAAAATCACAACGAATATGCGTTCTATCATCCGCATCAGAAGTAAGGTTCAGACCTTCAGGTCCATAGAGGGTGATGGGGTCTCCAACATCATGGGAGGGCTCAGGATAATTCACATCTTCATGCCCAATGAGTAAAAAACTATCGAAAAATCCACGTAAGGTATTACTTGTACCTGAGAGATAGAATGTTATTTCAACATAGTAAATATCATCAAGGTGGGCACTCGTAAGTTCAGCACCACCAGAATCAACTAATTCAGAAGTAACATTCCTACTAAAATAATACCATTCGTTTGTATTATTTCCTATGCGTACTCGATCACTAGACCCCGCGTCTGAATGACTAGCGGAATTATTATAGACAAAATAATCAACTTGACCAAGCGCGGAACCCAAGTCATCTTGAACCTGAATCGCGACATGTCCAAATTCGTTAGTAGCTGATTCCTCTAACAGAATAGCTTGTGCAATCCACATGTTATGAGGGTCAAACGAGTCTCCAACGCGATATTTTTTATACACATGTGTACTCACAGAAGTACCATTGTTGGTTAAACATGCTGAGGCATTCCCTTGATAGACAGTAGTAGTATTTGCATGGTGCCCATAATATAACGGTGGTGTACCACTACCACCTACTACCCATTTCGTTAGAGGATCATCTGTGTAATGTGATCCATTGAGGGTATCATCACAAGGTTGCCAAATCCCATAATCAATAGTTCCACTTATTTGTGTGATTTCATTATCATTGGTGTTCGCTAGACTTCCAGTACCATAAAAATCATAGGTGGTTGTGGAATAACTGATAGCTTGTGTTGGAATTGGTGAGATCACTAAGAGCATACAAAGAAACACGATTAGTGGTAGACTTAGCTTAATCTTTTTTTGCGTTGTGATCACAACCATCCGTTAAAAATTAGTTTAAATAGTTAGGAAATAACGAGCACCTTCCCCACCATGTGTTTATTTCCACCACGCATAGGGATTAACCCATGTTTCCTTAAAATAGATCGTTTTAAAGAAATAATATTGGGAGGGGTATATTCTTTTAGATGAGCACGATTCCCAGTGCACGAAATTACTTGTCCCTCAAGTACAAGTGCATCTGGAAAGGCTTGATCTACTGCTTTTAGGCAACTATGAGGGTTTTCACGCGAACTTAATTTGATCTCCTCAACACATTCTTTAAGTTCACGTTCTAAATCAGTATTTATTGTTGCAAATTTATTCCATTTCCTTTGAATATACGCAACATGCTGACTTGCTCCATTTCTATCAGTCAAATAATCACCGAAAAAGCAAATACACTAACACAGACGCACCAAAAAAGAGGGCGTAGCATCTATTTTAAAAAGTCTATATAAAGTGTATAGCGCACAAGTCTTATTTAAATGTATCTCTCAAAAATACATTCATTTTAAGATATATTTAACAAGAATATGTCAAAAAAAGTAGTAATGACGTGATTGACACCTTTGAAGTCAGTATATTTATTTATATATGTCAACTGCATACTATAGTTTGGTGATGTTTTGCCACGAGGTTGGTATGGTGAACGTGAAAGACATAGACGAGCTGCACTAAAAGGTTGGTTAAATAGAAACCGTAACTTACGAAAATATAATCCTAAAAAAATTAGAAGACGAACACCTACTACACCAAGAAAATTTAAAACACGTACTAAGAAGAAAAAAGCATCTCTAAAATCAGAGATTCTAGATTCTCAAACACTTAACGAAATTGAGAATAACGCCGATAAGAAGTTCATATATGTTGAATTTGCAAATGGCCACCAACATACACTCAAAGCGTTTGATGTGTGGAATGAAGGATATGGAAACTCTTCAAATGCGGTACAAAATCAGCTTAACTATTTAGAATATGTTGCAAAAAAAGAACACACATGGGTAATTGATGTGAAGGCAACAAATAGTGAAAAGGAAGCTTATGAAGAAGAAATGATAGATGAAGATGGTGGCTTCCTTTAGTTGCGTCTTTTTTCAAATCTGAACTGAGTCCATCCACATTCAGAGCATGGTTGTCCATCTGCGAATATTTTCGCATACGAACAATTTGTACAAATCATCATTTTCAGATTTCACCTCCAATCAAATACCAATTTCATGTAGTTTATCTTGCAGGGGTACCATCTAAATATTTACCCTTAACTATTTTTTCAGGAGATTCGTACCATCCCCAACAGATTAAATCAATGAGTTCTTCTAGAGGTTTACTCTTTGCACATTCAAAACAAAGAATTATTTCTTCATCCTCATTCATAGAGTTTGTGTTTGTAAAAACTTTGAAATATGCTTTTTCTAGAAACCTCTTAGAATCTCCCCATTCTAATGAAGGATCTATTTCCCTACCACAATAATCACATTCCATATTTTCACTTCCTTTACGTGCAATGACACTTTTATGTAATCAGTTGGTCCATAAATTCTTCTACAATTTGCATGCTATCATCTAAAGTTTCAGCAGTTTCAAGATCTATTTGTTTTTCATCTTTATAAAATCCAATAATGAATTTATGTTCGTCTTTATCAAGAGGTAATGCTTCTAAAGATTCTACTGTAATCTCATAACCTAAAGGTACGCTTTCCCATCTATATCCCACATCTGTTTTGAATTTCACCCATTTCATTTTAATCACTTCGTCAATGAATCTTTTCATGTTATACTACTGGTGTTAATGGAAATCGTCGTAATTCTTTTATTGGCTTCACTAAGAAGCCATCTACGATTTCTCTACAAACTTCTGCTTCGAATTCAACAATTTCATATTCATCAGGTGTCTCCTCATATAAACGCATTGTTTCTTTCAGAGTAGGTTCAATGAATTGAGAGATCAAGTTTTCAAGTGAATCACAAGCTGCAATACAATCTTCTATCGCCACGTCTTTAAATCCTGAATACGGCTCACTATCCGCGATTGATGTCCAATCGAAAATTTCAAGTCCAAGGTACTGAACTCGATAGAAAACACCTGTTACTTTTAATGCTTGCTCAAGTTCTTCTTCAAATAATTCTTTCAGTTCCTCTTCGCTTGGTTCCATTCCCCAATCTTCCTCATCACTCATTTTTCATCACTTCGTAAAAGAGTTCTTTTACTTTACCATTTCTACGAAATTATAAACGGTTGTACCATCAAACACATAGTAGTTGACTGCACTACCTGAACGTTGCCACACAACTGGTTTATTTAATAATTTTGCTGTTTCAAGGATGCCCTTAAATGTACCTGCTTTTAATTGGACTAAAGTGATTTCACCTTGTTCTGACATATCGATATTATGTACTTCTAGAATT
>Ga0180437_10003102_pt1 | contig 25216 bp, 19 predicted proteins | sample SS_ome_4_FD_132410 | JGI IMG/M metagenome (GOLD analysis project Ga0180437, IMG submission 132410) | Hypersaline lake sediment archaeal communities from the Salton Sea, California, USA - SS_3_D_1 metaG | ecosystem: Environmental > Aquatic > Non-marine Saline and Alkaline > Hypersaline >... | reverse complement strand
GTATTATACTTGTATTATAAATATAAAAAAGGAGTAAGATATTGTGATTAGAAAAGAATTTGTATTAACGGATAAACAACTGCAACTAATACGAGATTTTGCTAAAGAAAAAGGGATATCTCAAAATGAAGCTCTAAGGAGAATTTTAGATAAATCGATTGATTTAGGTATTATTGATAACATAATTATTAAAAAAATGGATGAATAGATGATGCATAAAATAATATTTTTAATATTTTTTTTATTATGTATTAGTTGTGACTATATTCCTTCTTTTTCACAAGATCAGATTATTGAGGGAAAATTTGAAATTGCAAAAGGAAAGATCGGTGATTCAATTAAAGAAGCAAAAAATTATATTTATTCACCTGTAAAAAAAATCATTTTGTATAAAAAACTATTTCCAGATGGAACAGGTATTCTCTGGATAAAAAAAGAATTTAATCTTCCTGACAGACTGCATGGGCAGAATCTCTCATTATTTTCTGAACCAATTATACCCAACGACGAAATTTATCTCAATGACTACTTAATAGGGAAGGAGGGATTAACTCCTTATAAAGAAGGTAATTTTTTTCCGGCGTGGAACAATATAAGAAATTATAAAATTAAAAACACGCTTCTAAAAAAAGAAAAAAATATTCTCCATATAAAGGTTTTTATCAACTATGAGATTTTATTCCCAGGTAAATTATTAGTTGGAACAGAGAACAAAATCAATAGCTTAGCCCGATTACATAATTTTTTTAGAATTAAAATTAATTTATTTACAGCTATTATTCTTTTTTCTTCAAGTATTCTTTTTCTTATTATTTTTGTCAAAAGACCAAAAAATAGAGAAACGCTATATTATTCATTGTTGGCTCTAAGCGGTACTATATATCTCAGCAACTTTTATATTTACAGTTTAAATCTGATTGATCTTTCTATTGTATCTTATTTTCCTTTTCAAAAAATTATTTTTTCAATGATGTGCATTTCACCGTTTTTTTATTGTAAATGTATTATGCATTTTCAAGAAATTGTGATTAAAAGAATAAAAAATTTTTTACTTATAAGTATTACAATTTTTCCTGCAGTAATCATTATATTTATTTCTTATCAGATTCTTTTAAAGTATAGATTAGTTTTTTTGAGTTTAAATCTAATTGCATTCATTCCTTTTACTTTACATATTTTATTTTTAAAAAGAAATAAATTAACAAATATTTTGTTAGCAGGTTATATCCCTTTCTTATTAAGTACTACGATTGATAGCATAGGTGTCTTTTTAGAACTAAATTATTTTATTCTATCAAGCATAGGTCTTTTTTTATTAGTTCTATCTTTAGCAATTATAATGGTTAATAGCTTTATTGATGCACATAATAAGTTTCAGGAACTTAATATTCATCTTGAAGAAAAAGTTCAACAAAGAACAGAAGAGCTTGATAAAGTAAATGAAGAATTACAAACAATTAATGAAATATTAATTTCACAAAATAATGACTTAATAACTGTGAAGGAAGTACTAGAAATAGTTAACAATGAACTTGGAAAAACCAGGGACGCTCTTTGGGGAGAAATGCAACTTGCAAAAAAAATACAAACAATATTACTGCCTGAAAATCCTCAGATCCCAGGATTTGAAATTACAGCTTATATGAACCCAGCAGACTCAGTTGGTGGCGATTATTATGATATTATCAATTGTGAAAATAATGACTGGGTAATCATAGGGGACGTCTCAGGTCATGGTGTTCCGGCAGGTTTAATTATGATGATGGTTCAGTCAGCAACGCAAGCATATTTAAATAAATATCCTAATGCGAAACCAACTGAACTTTTAAGTGTTCTTGATGTTATGATAAAACATAACACTCAGAGGATGAAAGAGGATAAATATATGACAATAACAGCACTTTCGTTTAACAAAGATGGGAGTGCTATATTTGCTGGTCTTCATCAGCATCTTTTAATTTACAGGGCTGGAATTAATAATGTTGAAGTTTTAAAACCAGAAGGAATTTGGTTATCTCCTTGGGATATGCCAAATATGGGTTTTAAAAATATTAACTACGAGTTAAAACTAAATTCAGGAGATATCCTTCTACTTTATACAGATGGTATTACTGAAGCTATAAATAAAAATAAAGAATTTTTTATGTACACAAAACTTATAAAAATATTAGAAAAATACAATGATTATTCAACTGAGCATATTAAAGGTACAATTTTGGAAACCCTTGAACTTTGTGGTTATACTACTAATGATGATGTTACTATACTTGTTCTAAAAAGAATCTAAAAATAAACTTATTCTGCACAATTATATTTTTTAATAAATATTTCTAATTCTTCAAATGATGCTATTGTACCACAATTAAGACAAATAACAACCCCACCGTTTTCTATAGAAATCATAAAATTTGTTTTTTCCATACAATTCATACATGTAACAGCATTTGCTATAGTAGTAAACATAAGATGTTTTGATTTTTCATTATTCTCGTAATTCTCTTTTTTTATTTCTAACTTTTCTGAGATTACATTTACAGTTTTCTGATCATCTTGATTAAACTTAATTACTAGAGGTATTAGTTCCTTCAAAAAATTGTTGGAAGCATCTTGTAAATATTTATCAATGATAAAGATTCTAGAATTTATTCTAAAGGCTTTTTCATTTAAACTCAACAATGAAATACCTTCAAGTGATCTAACTCTAGACAAAGCTACATATCCTTGTCCCTCAACAAATACATTTCCTAATTCCATTTTTGCATAATCAAGAGACATTCCTTGTCCTTTATGGATTGTTTGAGCCCAAGCTAATTTTAATGGTAATTGTACTATTCGTGCCCCATTAGTTATTTCTTTATATTTACTTATTTCATTATCATCAGAAGTATCATTAGAATCATCATCTTTTTCTGCACTCATCATTTTTTCAAATGCTATTTCATCTTGAGATTTTTTAATTAATTTTACTTTTTCTGATTTCCATTCAACAGGTTCTACAAGAATTCTTTTTCCATTTGAAGCGAGTTCTACTATAGGAAAATCTGTTTCTTTGTCAAAATCAACTACTTCTCCTAGAGAACCATTTACATATCCCACAGAAAAATTATTCCTAACAAACATAACTTGTGCAGTTTTTTTTAATATTAATTCTTCTGGAGCTAAGCAACCCTTTATTAAAGCGGTTAATATTCTTTGATTTTCTTTATCATCATTATTTTCTGAATTGGATATACTTTTTTTCATATAATATTTTTTAACAGGATGATTTATTTTATTTAATTTTTGATTATTTATATAATCCACATCTTTATTAATTGTAAATAATTGCAATGGATCTTTTACATTAGCTATAGGTTTATTTATTCTAGTTAATAAAAGCTCTTTAGATTTCTGAGATACACATCCATTTCTTATTTCAGTTAATATATTCATAAATTCACTATCTCGACACCTAAACTGCTCTTTTAAATAACATATTTTTAATTGCATATTATTCCATATATGTGAATCAAATACATAAACAGCTTTTTCGTGTTTTTTTACAACAGGAGGTAATTGAAAAAAATCCCCACATAGAATAATTTGTAGTCCACCAAACGGTGCATCATACGCTTTTATAGTTTTACAAATAAAATTTATTGCTTCTAGTTGATAAGCATGTAGCATAGATATTTCATCAATTATTAGAATATCAGTATCTTTAACATTTCTTACTATTGTACGATTATTTAATATTTTATTCATTTCTTTCTTTAAGTCAGTTTCATTATATATATTAATACCAGACCAAGAATGAATAGTTCGACCATCTATGTGGGTAGCAGCAATTCCTGTAGATGCTGTAATGGCAACACTTTTCCCCCTATCTTTTAATTTATGTATACATTGATTAAGTGTATACGATTTACCGGTCCCAGGTGCTCCAGTAATAAATATATTATAACCCATCATTATAGCTGATATTACATGCTCTTGTGTTACCAAGATACCTCCATAATATTTATAAAAAATATGTAATTATTTAGGTTAGTATATGCTGACATTGTACATTTAAATAATGTATAGGTCAAGAAAATAAAAAATCCCCAAAAATAGTTTGGGGATTTATATAAATTATCTAGATTTAATTACTTTTATCTTTTTTATCTGCAGCTTCATCTTTATCAACAAGCTCATCTTTATTTTCATCATCATCAAAATCTAATACTTCATCTTCAAACTCTTCTTCATCTTCTTCATCTTCTTCGTCATCATAATCTAATTCTTCAAAACCATATTCTTTAGCAGTTTCTTCATCAGTAGTTATAAATGTAGCATAATCGTCTTCAGCACCACCAACATATTTAACTTTATCAGTTAATCTTAATTTTTTCAAAAAATTTAAGACACTTTCTATAGATTCTATAATTTCATCAAAAGTTGTTGCACCTGTAGAAATAAATTTATTTCTATGGATATATTCATATTCTTTCATTTAGATATCCTCCCTTTTTATATTAAAATGTAAATACCATATACATTTATATAATGTATGAGTCAAGAGATATTTAATTAAATTTTTTATAAAATTTATAATTACCGGCATCAAATATTCTAAAGTAGCCATTATTAATCATATTATCATATTCAGATAATGTAACATCAAAATTGTTTAATATATTACATAACTTATGCTTTTGAAATTTGATACGATTATAAAAGGTTGTAAATGGAGAATTTTTATGAAAATAAAAATAATTAGGTGGTGTGTGCTCTTTAAAAGAGAAATCACTTTTATTTAAACTAGTACCATTAAAGTATCTGACATCAACAAAGCTAATTAATGATTCAGGGTTATTTTCATTCTTAAAAAATTTAAGAAGTTTTTGGAAGCCACCAATTATACTTAAATTTAATTTTGTAGCAAATCGTACAAGCTCCCAGGAACTATTAGATCTATCAAATCTATATTTACCAAAAGTACCTACAGATACTAAGCTGTCTTTATAATATATACCTATATTTATAGAACTATTTACACTTCCTTGTATATGATTTTCCTCTAAAAATTTTTTAGCAGTATTGGAATCTATATTCTGTATTTTACAATTTCTAGCATATATTCGTTCTGATAATCCTAATTTATTACTAATAATAGATTTAACTATATCTTCTTTCAATACCCACTCATTTTCAAATATTTGCATTAAATTAATATTTTTATTTTTAAAGTATATATACTTTTGCTTATGATAGCTTCTATTTTTAAAAATATCACTATGCCAGTATAAACCATGAAAATCTATTCCAATATTGTAATCAGGTAAATAGATATCTACTTCATATTGTAATCTCTTAGTACCTTCATAATAAAATGGTTTATTTAATTCTATTGTAATACCTAAAGATGTTAACCAATCAGAAATCTGATCTTCATATTGTGATCTTTGTTTATCGCAACCACACCAAATATGTTCAGGAGTAATTATTGTTGTTTCTATTATATTATTACATTTAGTACATCTATATTTAAGTTTACTCTTTAAACCATTAACATATTCTTCTTTTGTAAATAATGATTCTAATTTTTTAGCTTTTAAACGAGTATTAAAATTATTCCATTGGTTTTTTCTATGATTTTGACTAATCTTTTTTATTAAATCAGGACTATTTGTAGTAGATGTACCACCATGCTTTTCAAGAAATGTTTCTTTTGCTTTTTCTCTAGATTTTGAATATTTTGATATATGTGTTACATTATATTTATCTAATACTGTATTAAGCCTTTTTTGTTCTATCAGCTTTTTTTCATTTTCAGATTTTTCTTTATGTGTTATACTTATTTTTTTTCTAATATCATCCCTTTGTGATACATGATCTACTCCAAAGTGAATTTGGTTATATTCTTTCATATATTGTTTAAATTCTTCAGATTTAAAATTATTATCTACACCTAGCTCATCTACACGTCTTTTCTTATATTCTTCATAAAATTCTTTATTTTGTAGAGGATGCTCCTTACCATATTTTTCTAAATTTGTCTCTTTAGATTTTTGTACTGTACTCTCTAACTGATTTATATTCTCTACACCATATTTATTTAATACAGTCTTAACTCTTTTCTTGTTTATCTTTTCAAAATGAATCTCTCTACAATTTTTACAACATGGTAATATTCCACCATTATTATATTTTATTAAATTATCTGAACCACAATAAATACACTTTCTTGGATTTTTTTCATCATACTCTTTTGCTAGTTTTATAGCATTCTCTTGACCTATCTTTGCATAATCTTTAGCATTTCTTACTGACCCTGTTTCTTTATATTTTTCTATAAACTTATCTATTTTTTCCTGTGTTAATCTAACTGGCTCCTTAATAGGAATATTATTCTCAAGTAATATTTTTTTAACAGTTGGTTTACTTATACTAAATTCTTCTCCAACCTTCTTAAGACTATTACCAGATTTATAAGATTTAATTAAATCTATTACCTGCTCATCTGTCAAACTTACCTTCTTCAAGAAAAATCTCCATAAAACTATACCTAATATACATAGAGACATAAATGCTGTCAAATAAAAAACCCTCTTTAATTTAAAAGAGGGTTTTCTATATAATAAGTTATAGTAAATAAATATTTACTACACAGGTATTAACCCATCCATGATGGAATAGTTGCCCCTGTTTTAACACCACATGCAACAGCTCTAGAATTAAGTACTGCTTGTCCTATCATCTCGCCAAATAAGTAACCGTATTGAAATTTTCCAAAAACAAAAGCATCGGCGGGAAGCATTGTAAGGCTAATCCTTACAGGCATTGCTCCTAAGTATCTTCCTTCAGTTACTGCAAATACAACACCTTCAGGAACAGATACATTTTGAAGTCCTTGCTCATCAACACCAGCACTAATAAATATATTCACTCCCCAAATACTTGCAAAGATACCTGTAAGAAGGATATCTCTTGATGTAATTGGATCATAATCAATAGCATTGATATTTTTCTTTAAATCACCTAGTTCTGCTCTGTTCATGATGAATTTATCAACAAGTAATCTGTGTCTTTCAACTTCTACTTGTAAAGTTTCAAGAACAGTTTTATTGATTGTAGAACTAATAGAAATTTGATTATTTTCTAGGGAAGAAGCACCATATAATAATGCTAGTCCAGCTCTGTCCTCTTGGAGCATGATCTGGAATGTAGCTTTATCATGTGTTCTATCTACAATATCAAATTGTCTACGAGCAATCTCCGCCATGTTGATTTTTGGAAATGCTGTTACCCAGAACTCAGCTGGAAACACTCTATTTCCTTTTACAACAGTTTCTACTGTTTGACCATCTTCTTGAATAATCAAAGCAGTTACATTAACATCCTTCTCATAGCTGATGATTTGACCTTGAGATACTTCATGTGTCTTGAAGACTTGACGAATAAAGCCCTCATAGTCTAATCTATCTAGAATAAGAGGAATCATTTCAGCACCAAATCTTTGTCTATCAGCTTCGTCACCTGCAAAAACAGATTCAACGATTCTTTGTTTTTCTTCAGGTGTATAGAAACTACTTGCTGATTTTCTTTGATACTTATCTCTTAATTCAGCAAATCTTTGCTGTTGAGTAATAGCATCTTTTTTATCATATGCATTAAGCTCACCTTTAGAGTTAAACATATCTTCACTTGATGCTACCTTTGTACCATCTGATGTTTCCCCACCAGATGCTTTTGGGTTTAGTAACCTCTCATCAGTATAGAGAGAGGCAACTTTTTTCTTCTCAATTCCGTCTGCCCACATAATCTAACCTCCCTATACTGTTAGCTTATACCGAAGTTCAGGATCTTCGGCGGTTGGCACTTTTGTGCATTTACCTACTACTACTCCTCCACCATTTGTTGAGGTTAAGTAGCCATTTGCATCACAATACAAACTACCCATAAGAGTATAAGCCACGCTTGTGTTATAAATAAGTGTTGCAATTTCTCCATCATCTTCAAGAGTTGCTGCCATACCAGAACCTAATGTTTGATCAATACCTGATAGGTTAGGATCTTCATACATGTATGTAACCTTAACTGTATCAGTTGCACCAATCGAACCTGTAGATGTTCTTGTAACAACACCATTGGTGTTATTAACTGTATAATCAGTTGTTACTGTGTAGGTTGTGTCACCTGCTTCGTTAGTAACTTTAACAGTTCCATCTTTTAGATTAGCATGATTTAGGTATATTACCCATGAAGTATTTGGAGATGTACCGTATGTCTGCTCCTCATCCACGATAGGTCTGTAGAAATTAGTTGTCTTATGGCAATAAAAAATACCAATAACATTAGTATCATCAGCATCTGCTACCTTAAGAACAGGATTTCCACTACTATCTGCTTCTAGCTTAGCAACCATACCAGCAATGAAACTGGCAGTAGGATCTACATCTCTGTAACCAGGATTGTTAAGTCCAGAAAGTCTTCGGACGGAGTTGACTATACCATTACGCCCAATGTCAGGAAGTAATACAGTCATAATAACTCTCCTTAAAAAAATTTATTTTTGTCAGTTTTTCTCTATCTCCAGGTTTAATCACATATTAGTACTTCTAAGGAGTTTTTATACTGACGATTTAATATATAATTGCTATTATATCTCTACAGATATTATTATCTCAGCGTTGGGTATATATAAATTAGAAACCCCTTCTTTCTCTACCGACTTGTTCCCAATATTTTGTAAAAACTTCTTTCTTAGAACCAGTTACTTGGGCTCCTCTTAATGGAGGACTTACACTACTGGTTTTATCTCTGGAATCTTCAACATCTACTGTATTTTCTACTATACTAGCTTCTTTATAAATGTGCTCCTTAGTAAATTTTGCAACTTTAACAAAGTCATCAATTGGTTTGTTCATAAAAGTATCAAAAGCTTCTTTCATTATAATTTGTTGATTAGCTTCATATCCATCAACAAACGCATTATGAGCAATTGCATTAGCTGTATCTTCTGGTATTCCAACTTCTTTCATGTTATCAATAAATGCTTTTTTTAATGGATTATCTAAAAGTCCCTTTAATTGTTGTTGTGCTGCAAGCTCAACAGATAATTTTGCTTTATCAACAGCATTCTTAATTGAATATGCTCTTGTTTTTTCTGCAGTTTCCATAGAAATTTTACTTGATGTAGCAGGAGGTACGTCTTTACCAGTTGTATTCTTGCCTTCTTGTTTATATGGAAGATCCTTTTGACCAATTTCAGGATTAATAGTTTCATTATCTTTATCCTGTACAGGTTGTTTTTTAATTTCACTATTAATTGTTGAATCTTGTTGCTTGGCTGTTGTTGCGTTGGTATTATCAACATTTTGAGCAGGACCAGCAATGTTTTCAAAAGGATAAAGCTGAGCTTCCTTCTCTTTTCTAAGATCAGCAAGTCTTGCTTTAACTCTTTTAATAAGATCTTCATGCTCAGAAGCTTCTACAGAGCCTTCACCATCTTTGCTATCACAAGATGAATCATCTTTCTTTTCATCATCTTTCTCTTCTTCTGTAGCAAGCTTTTGTCCTTTACCGCCCATAATAGCTTCATTCATTTTGCTATCCATTTTTTTAGTGATTTTTTTCTTATTTGGCTTACCACTAATTGCCTCAATATCTCTTTTAGCTGATTTAAGAATTTCTCTAGCTTTTGCTATTGTTTTTTCTCCTTCTTCAATCATACTTGTTCCTAGACCAAGTTCTCCAGGACCCATTTCTGTTTCAGGACTTTCAATCTCTGATTCAACACCTTTAATAGCATCTTCAATAGAAGATATACCATCTCTTATTGCATCAAGACCAGAAAGAACTTGTTCTTTATCAATATCGAGATCTTCATTTTCTTCGCCAATACTTTCTATGTCTTCATCTTCATCAATATCTAGACCTTCATCAATATCTGCTCCTGTATCTTTATCATCTTCACCTATCGCAAATTTTCTTAATGCTACAGATCCAGCATACTTGAGCTTTTTATCTTCAAAAGAATTTATAGCACTTTTTGTTTTTCTGATAGACACTACTAGATCATTTAGTACATTATTAGTGTTATCAGGTACTTCTGTTAGTGTACCTTCTTTTACAACAATTTTGGTATTATTCATAATTGCCTCTCTATTATTAAAATTATTGTCCAGATCTACATCTGATAAGTTCGCTTTAGTTGTCTGAGGAATTCCTTCTAAAGGAGGTGGTGCCGTTGGTCCACCTATTGGTGGTTTGCCTATAGGTGTTTCAACAGGTGTAGCACCTAAACCCATCTCTTCTTGAGGAGATATCCTTTCTTTTAAAAAATTAATAGCTTCTTCTTCTCCAGAAGAATTTATTTTTTTAGCCAAAGTTCTAAAAAATTCCTTTGGCTTAAGTTTGCTTTTACGAATGAGTTTTTTTAATGTTTTAGCTGTCCAACCAATATCAAGTAAATGATTAACTAATTTTTCTATTTTTGAATCAGATAATTTTGCTTCTTTCAATGAATCACCTAATCCCTCAATAATATCTTCGGTAAGTTTTGTGGTAGATGATGCAAGTAAATCATCTTCTGCCTGTTCTTCAGGGGATTTAGGAGGAACACCTCCTGCATCTAAAGAAGGTATGCCTTCACCACCAAATGATGGAGCTCCAGGTAATCCAAGATTTTTTATATCTCCCGCACCACCTAATTCTGTCTTATTTTCTTTGTTAGTTGTTGGAGTTTTGCTTCCAACACCGAAAGAAGGTATTGTAGTATCTATTCCTTTTGGTGAATCTATATTAGGTCCAGCCATTAATTATTTCCTATAAAAATATAAATAGATCTATGTAAATAGACCTCTCCCTACTGATATAGAAGTATACATTTTTTTATTGAAACTTTAAGGATACTGTTTAATAAATTTTAAAAAAGTATTTAATCAAGGTATAGATGGTTCTTGAGTTAGTTCAGGTACTTCCGTTGGTATAGCTTCATTTATTTCTGTAGGAGAAACTATAGATTCCTCTTCTTCGTCTTCTAGAGTGCTTAAAATATTTTTTGGTTGTTCTATATTCGGTTGTTTTGTTTTATCAAGCTCCTCATTAAGAACACTTAAATTTTCTGAAGGTTTTATTTCTGATTCAATATTTGCAGTTTCTTTAGTTTTCAGTAAACCCTCTATTTCTTCTTTTGGTCCAGAAATAGATATATCTGCTTTTTTATTAAATATTGTATAAATATCATTATTAACTTGTTTCCAAATTTCTTTTGCATCATTTAATGTTAAATTAGTATCAGCAGCCCATTTTAAGAAAACATCTCCTATATCTGCTGTACCTTTAAATGTTTTTACATGATCCCAAAAAGCTTTTACATGTTTTTCCATTTATATTCTCCTAAAAAAAATAGATGCTAAAAATTAAAACTACAAAAATATATATATTTTTTAAGGTATCTTATCATTTTTTAATTAAAAACTCTTGACAATGGTGTATAATAGGTGTATACTTTCAATAAAATTCAAATAAGGAGTAAGAATTACATGGAAAATTTATATAGACTAAAAGAACATTCTGGTTTAGATTTAAGAAGAACTGTGTACAAAAATATTCCTCTCCTATTCCAAATAACATTCGCTTTAGACGGTTTCTATCAAGAACCTAGTAGTCAAGGAACAGCACCTCCTACCTGGAATCCTATTTTTCTTCATTATGTTTATGGTATATTTGATCCATATATGAGAGGATTCCTACATGATAAAGATCCTAATCCTGGAGAAAATGGACTATATGAACCCTGGAATGGTGTAAATGGTTTGGAACGTACTAAATACTTCTTAAATTTAGTACAGAGAGTAATGGAAGAAGAAAATTATCATATTAAAGAAGAACCTCCAGAAGATGTTATTTTAGTTGGAGATGGTTATCCAGATTTTATTATGAGTACACATTTTATAACTACCAGAGAAATGATAACGCACAAAACAATTATTATTGGATTCTTTCATTTGAAAACAAGAACTTATCAGAGATATTTAATTAAAGATGTTAAAAAAGTATGTGGGCTTTTAAGAGTTTTTAATGGAGATTTTAAAAGACTTTTAGGAATTTCTACTAAACCTATCCCCCATAAAAGAATACTTTATAGTAAGGAATATAATAAGAGCTTAACTAAAGAAGAATTAGACAAAAGATTATATCAGCTAATTTCAGACGCTTCCTCAATTCCAATAACAAATGAGCATATACTAGAAATGCTTAAAGTATTAAAAAAAGATAAAGATAATATATATTATTTCCCTGTAATTAAGAATTAATAGTTATCTTCTTCTTGAAAACTTTCAGTTTGTGGAATTGGTTCAGGTAACTCTAACGAAGTTATTATTTCTTTAGATGGTCCACGCATATTAATATATATTTTACCATTTTGGGTTTCTAATATATAATCTATTACTTTCATTAATCTACCATTAGGATCAGTAATAAATTGATTTAATTTTTCTAATTCCTGTGCCAATATACTACTCTTTTCTTTATTAGGAGTTTTATTAGTAATTATTGTAGGTAGTTCGATATCATACATAAGAAAATCATCTAATTGTTTACGATAATTTATAAATAAAACTGGTTCTGATCCTTTAACATCTTCTGTCACAATTCGCTTAGGCTTTAAACCTACTGTTTCAATATAACCCATTGCATGGAATAATAGTTCTTGTCTATTTTCATTGGAGTGAACAACATCTATCGTAAAAACCGGTTCTTCTAAATGTTTATAAATTGCAGTAGTATTTCGATTAAATGCCTTATTTATATCATTTTGAATCTTATTCCATATATTTAAAGCATTTTCAATAGAAAGTTTTTTTCTGTTTATCCAATCTTCAAAAACTTTTTCAATTGAAGCTGTTCTATTTAAATTACCAACATAATTCCAAAATTCTGATGTGTGTATTTCAATAATTGCTAATTCGTTTTCATCATCATTTTCGTCTTGTATTTCAGAATTCATTTCTTCTATAATCTGTTTTATTTTATTTCCATTCATGGTATCAGGTAATAGTTTTTCAATCTCATCTATATTTTCTAAGCCCACTTCTTTAATAAAATTAGTAGTAGAATTTTCCTGATCAGTATTAATTAAATCTACAGCTTTCATTACTTTATCTTGTAATGTTATTGCTGCTTTATTTATAGTATCCGTTAAAGTACCACCAGTTGTTTCAGTTGCTTTGCCAAGTTCTTGAGTATTTTGTCCTGGTGAAGGTGATCCAGTTTCTTTTAACATAATTTCTTGCATAACTTTAGCTACATTATCATTTATTATACTTCCTGTTTCTCTTTGTATTAATTTAGGATCATTAGAGGTAACTATATTTTTTACTACTTCAATTATTTTTTTTCTACTAAATTGTTTATTGGTAGATCTTTCATAATTTTTAAGAACTTTTTTTACATCCGCTAACCAAGCTTTTACATCATTATATAAATCATCTATTTCGTAGGATATTTTATTTCTTTCTTGATTTTTATTTGCAGTAATAGGAAGAGGGGTTTCCTCTGAAGTAGAAGCAGGAGCAGGACCACTAAGTTTATCTGTACCTTCTGTTGGGCTTTCTGTTACTTTTTCATTAAAATACTCAACAATTTTAGTTGCAATTTGTTTAGCAACAGATTCTTCTGTTATATTTCCGGTATTTGTATCCTCTATATTAGGTGTTTCAGGAAGAAAGCTAATATTTCCTTCTTCAACAGCAGTTGCTCTTTTTTTAAGAGGTGTATCTGGATTTATTAATCTTTGTAATAATTCATGTACATGTCCTGCTTTTTTTATAAGAATTTGATCAATTGATTGCATAGCGGTTTCTCCTCTTAAATTTTGTATATTATTTTTCTCTTTTTCTTCTCTTATATTTTTTTCTTGTTCAGAAGGAGGTGTTAATTCTTCACCTCTTTCTTCTTTTGTTTTATATGTAACGTGAGTTTGTACTTCATTTAGAAATGATCTTTGTGTATTATATTTAGCTTTGTACTGGTTAATTATTTCTTTAACATCTTTTTTATGTTTTACTTCCTTCTCATCAACTTTAACTCCATTCTCATATATTTCAACAATATACCCCTCACCGACAATTGGACCAGGTTTTTTCTTTCTAAAAAATATATCCGCACCGACACCACTAGATATTTCATCCTCTCGTAATAATTCTGTATCTGCCATATATTCTCCTATAACACTTCTGTATTAATCTCTCTTAGATAAAAATAATATCTTGTATTCCATTTTTTGCTAATAGGAATATCTCCACCAGAAGGAAATATTATTTTAGTTATTACTCGTCCTTTCCAAGGTTCTGTTTCAATTGAAGTTCCAATATAATCATCTATAGCAGTATCTAATATATCGGCTATATAATTTAAACCTTCTGGTTTAATTAATTGTAATAGTGTTTGAGGTTTTCTTATTTTCCCTGGTTTTTTTAATTCATCTGATGTTATATCTATAACTGCAATTTTTGGTTCCTCAGTAACACCTTCTACTTCTATTGCTAAATGTAATCTTATATTACCCTCTTTTCCCAAATTAATACCATAATCTATAATTTTATATTCAGGGATTTCAATGTTTTTCTTTTCTATTTCTTCTTGATCTTTTAAATCATCATCGAATATTGTAATATTCTCACTAGGTAATTCCTGAATTTGATTTCCACTTTGTTGAGATATCTCTTCAGAGAAAGTAGAATATTTTTCTATAATATCTCTTTGAACAAACTTCTTATAAGAGCTTTCCAAATGTCTTTGTTGCTCCCATAACTCCTTTGCTATATTCTTAGCTTTATTTTCAATAAGATCAGTATATTCTAATAATTTTTCTTGATTTAAATATTGTATTCCATCAGGAATAGGTATCTTTTTTTCTCCAGAAGCAGGTGTGTTGATTAGATCAATATTATTAATAGATAAACCCATACTTTTTTCTAAATTAGATACTTGACTTCCTGAAGATATATTATCTATATCAGTAATAGCATTAAATTTACTTTGTTTTATTAATCCATCTACATGTCCAATATTTGTAATTAAGTAGCATTCATTATTTTCGTCAAAAGAAATTGTTTGTACATGAATAGTTGCTATCTCAGCAATACGTATATTTTCTTTAACAATCTGATTTTTTATATTCTCTTTATTAGTAGGACCAATTTCTTTTCCAGATATAATATCTTTAAATTGATTTAAATTTGATATATTTATATCTACATCAGAATCAGATGCCACACCACGAATAATTCTATAAGAGGCAGCTCCTACTAAATCACTTTTGAGAAATTTTTCTATATCTTCATCTAAATTATTTGAATTTTTTTGAGAAGTTTTTGCATATAAAAGTAATTCTGGTGTAAGTGTTCCTTCACCAATCATCTTCATTTTGTAGATACCAAAAAATGGATCATTTACAATTTTATCTTTTATATTATATATACTATTTTCTGGTACTCCTTCTTTTCCAGATCTTACTGAAATTGCAAACCAATTCATATTATTATTTTGCATTTTTTATCTCTTTAAGCTACTTCTAGCATTTTTTCTAGTTTATAGATCATACCATCTAAATGATTAGATAATCTTTTCTTTTCTTGCAGAGTATTTGCAATTTTTATTGCATGATAGATATTAGCCATAGCTCTCATAATAGGATCTGTTTGTTCTGGTAATTCTGTGGATGCTACTTTCAAAACTCGTCCAGGTACTATATCAGATATAGCATCTATAACACGAGCTGAAGAACATGCTGGTGTTGTAACAATAGATTGCTCATAAAATTCCATTTGTTTTAGTAATTCTGCAACTTTTATTCCATTTTTTCTCATACCTCTACTATATCTCAAACAATTACAGAAATCTGCTTCTTTAACAACTCTTTTACCACAACATGTACAAACAGATGCTTTTATACTACAACCCATAGAAGTAAAGAGTCTAGTAGGGTATGTTGCTAATGTACGAGAAATTCCCGGTGCTTTCATACGATCAATTCCAAAAAGAATTACTAGATGGGTGTCCTCATAAGCTTCTTTTATTATAGTAGCATCAAATACTAAACCTATAGCTAAGTTTGGATCATGACTATTATGATTAACATGCATGGCAGCACTTCTGAAACTAAGATATCTTGGTATACTCACACCAGCAGATCCTGTATAAGTTTCATTTATTTCATCCCAATTAAAGAGATCTGCATTTTTATTAATTGCGTGTTCATACTCAGCCTTATTATTGCCAAATATTTTACCTAAAGTACCGTGATAGTCACCAATATCTAATGCACGAGTAGTTCCATATATAAAATTTTCAACAGTAGGAGCAAGCCAATGTTCACCATGTTGTGCATCGATTATTGCTGCTATTTTATCTTTTTCTTTAGATGAAAATTCTGTAAAAAGTTTTGATGAATTAAAATTACTTTGAGACGTTTTTTTGATTTCATTATTCATTAGATTACTCCAAATTTCCTAGCATTAAGAACTCTTGAAAATAAAAGTAAGATATAGGATGCTGTTTTTAAGTTAATGCTTTTAAAAATTTTAAATAAGATTGCGTCTTTTAAGAATTGTTCCAACAACAAGATTGATTTGATTTGAAATTGAGGGATCTATGTTATATTGATTAAGATTTGAGTTAGGAAAGTTACCAGTTAGGCTATCTATTGTAGATGAGATATACGCCGGACTTATATTTATAATTTTATATAGAAAATTATCAAGATCATCTAGTGCTTGTTCTTCTTGTAAATCTAATCCATCTGGATATGCTTCATAAAATAATTTCTCAGCATCTTGATCAGAAACATTAAATTTATTCTGTATAATTTCTTTAATTTGATCTTTGTCTTTATCACCGTGTAACCACATCCATACAATTATTTCTTTCCTTTTTTCTTCAGAAAAGAAACCAAGTTTGATTGCTCCTTTTTTGTGACCTTCTATTTCTTTTAGATGCTTTACAGCTTCTGCCTTGGTTTTATGTGAAGATAATATTTTTCCATCTCTATGTGTTCTTATAACCCAAGGAGCTGACTCTCCTTTAGAATTTTTATGGCCTTTACTATATTGAATAGTTGATACCTTGTTAATTCTACTACTAACAAGGTATCCTATTTTTCGTTTAATAAAATTCTTATACATTACTATCTATTGCTTTCTTTCATTTCTGTAGCTATCGATTCTTCTATATCCTCCTCAGATAGTTGAGAATCTTCTGAGGCATTAAGTGTGTCATTTTTTTCTGCAATTTTGAAATCTATAAGACCTTCATTTTCAGATAAAGATATATTAACAGACTCTACAGAATTAATTTCATTATCAGATGCAATTTTTTTGATAATACCCTCAAGTGTTTGATATTCTGAACTTTCTTTTGTCAAACTGACAGTATTGCTATTTATTTTCATCATTTGCTCCTTTTTTTATTTTTGAGATTTTCATATTCTGCTTTAATCTCAGGTAAAAAATATAATTTCATATTATTTTGTCTAAATTTTGGTGTGCTATTTGAAATAAGTTGCTCTATTTCTTCTTCTGCAAATTTTATTATTTGTTCTTCCGTTAAATCAAACTCAGAATCAAGCAAGCAACTTATAATATCTCTTATTTCTTTTCTAAAATAATCATCAATACTTCCCTGTTTAATATCAGTAGCTAAAGTTAAAAGTTCATCTATATTTCTCAGTCCTATAAAATTACTTTCTTTTTCCATCGATTTTTCCATATCTTCCAGATAATCATAATAGAGTTTATTTTCCACAAGATGGTCCTTTGAAATTTCTTTAGCAATAGCGGGATCATTAGTATGCTCCATTTCCACTTTAACACCTTTTAATATTTGGTCTTTTGGGAACTCAGAACACGGTTTACCTTCTGCTAATCCACCTTCAATAAATTCTTCCATATCTATTCTGCTCCCCTAAAAGATATTGTTCCATCAATTGATGACATCTTTATAGTAACTTTATCTGCCATTTTAATATTATTTTCTATGGCTATTTTAGTAATAATATCTTTTAGAGCAGCCTCTGTTACATCATCTAATTCCTTTTTTTCTTCCATAGCAGGCATCTCCTTACTTTTTTCTAATCTATTACGCTTTTTGTTTTGAGCCTTCCAATCTCTGCGTATACCAAAAACTTTTTCCATAGCATGTTGAAGAAAAGGTGTTCCACTAAAGGCTCTTTCAGTATATTTTACGAGTTTATTTACATCTTCTTCTGCAGGAAAATCATCCCCATTTTCTTTAATTAAAATAATTATTTTTTTACAATAATTATCCCATCTCGAATCTGGACTTGCAATTTTAGTGTTCATAAAATTATATCCTACACTGATGATATTGTTTCTTCTTGAGGTTTTTCTATAAGCTCAGGATCTTTTTGATATTGTGCCATTTGCTTATTCCAATCTATCTTTTGCTCTTCTGTCTGATTTTCAATAGGCACTTCTTGTGCAGATTTAAAATTAATAATACCTTTTTCTGGCGACAAAGATATTTGAATAGAATCAACATTATCTATATTATTTTCAGATGCTATTTTTTTAATAGCATCTTCAAGTTCTTCATATCCCAAACTCTCTTTTGTAAGATAAATCGTATTACTATTAATTTTCATAATAAACTCCTTAAAAATATATTATATATAAATTTTATTTCATACCCTGGGTTGCTTTCCCTAAAACAAATAACCAAGCTTCTTGTGGGCTTCTACCAGTCTTTTCAACAATTAAATCGACTAATGCTTTTGTTTCAGGATCTTGCATTGCCTCTGTATATGCAGTATTTAATGTCTCTTGTTTAAGTTTATTTACTCTATCATCTTCTGATGGTGTAAATAATTTATCCCACACATATGCCCCAATACCACCAGCAAGCAATTGAGTTTTTAAATCTCCACCAAAATATTTTGCTACAGTAGATGCTGCCGTAAAACCTGTATTAGTTAAGCCAGCAGCCACAGACTTAATTGCAGTATCTCCCCAACTTTCCTCATCTCCTACAAATCTATTTAAAACACCTGCAGCAAGTGCATTTATAATATTAAAATCAAAAGCAAAAACTTGTCTGAAAGTTGCTTCTTTTATTTCATTAGATAATTCTAATTCAATCTCAAAAACATTATCAATATTTTGATCTTCTGCAAATTTTGTTAAAATATTTTCTAATTCATTGTAATACCTACTTCCCTTTTTAATTGTAAAAGTATTAGAATTTACTTTTAAATACTCTGTTGTATATAAAGAACTTTCTTTCTCTACAAGCTCTTCATTTTTTAATTTATCTAAAAAATCAGACACACCATAGATAATTTTTTCTACACCATTTTTTATTTCTTCTGGGCTTTTTCCGGTCTTTTCTATCAACAAATCAATTATATTTTTTGCTTCTGGTACATCAGTTAATACTTTGTTAGCTATATCTAACATTTTTTCAGCAATGTCAAAAAAGTTACCTTCTTTAATTATATCGTCTGCTATAGCATTTACTATGTTTTCTTCCATATTTGCACTATCATTGGTATTTTCATTTCCAAATATTATCTCTTTTAGTGCTTTATATATAACATAAACCTCTGTTCCGTATTTTAGAATGTATTTACCTAGTGATAACCAACCCATAGCATATTTAGCTCTTTCTTGATTATATGCTGCTGTAGTAGCTGGTGTAGTTGCAATATTTGCTGGTGCCGGATGTTCTTTTATAAAACGTTGGCGCTGTGCTTCTATTTGAGCATCTGTACGATTTCCAGCGTTAAACCCTGGTTCATCATATCTCGGATGTAAAGGACTACTTGGATTATTAGGATCATTCATATTATTTGGATCATATGTGGGAGCCGTACCAGGCTTAATAGTAGGTGTTACTGCTTGTAGAATATCTGGTCCTTTTACTGGTGATTCTGCTATTGCTGGTTCGATTCCTTTAGATGCTTCAGGTATCTCTTTTGGTACTGTTGGTTGTTTAGTATCTTTAGCTTTTTCTTCTTTTCTTTTTTCAACTTCTTGTTTAATATCCTGAAATCCTTGTTTTGCAAAACTACTAAGATACTCAACAAATTGAGATTTATATTGAGGATTTAATTTCTTTTTACTGATTAATAAATCTGCTATTTTGTTCTGAAGATCTAATGTAGTTTGACCTCCCCATAAGCTCTCCAATTTAAAAACCGCATTGTTCACTACTTCTTCACCAAACTCAAAAGCCTTATCTAATATACCTTTAGTTACAGGTTCTTCAGTAACCTCGGTATATATATCTTTGGGTGCTTGGGCTTCTTTTATTATTTTATTTACATTTGCTGTAGCTTTTTGTTTTTCTGCATGTTGTTCTGCCCATTGTTGTGCAACTGTGGTTGCTCCTTTTGCAATAGCAGATAGTGTTACTTGTATATATTGATTTCTATTTTCTGGCGGTAGACCATGTTTTTCTATCGCCAAGTCAACCCAATTTTCTATCACAGTTCTTATTTCTGGATCAGAACCTAAGCCGTAAGTTAAAGCAGATATAGCAGCAGCTATCCAACCTAATCCTGGTATACCTGCTAAAAAACCTAGTATTCCCGTTACGCCTTTTGCTGCTAATCCTACACCAGCCATCCCACCTAGACCAGCAGCTTGTTTATATTTAATTATTCCGGCAATTTTATTTAAATCAATATTTACACTAGTAATACTATCAATACCATATTGGTTTGCTATTCTATTTAGAATATTCTCTATAGTTTTTTTATCACTTTTGTTGATATTTAATGATTTCATGTGCTTCTCCTAGTTAATATATGCAGCTACTTCATATTTGCCATATGAAAGTCATAAATTGCTCCTTATAATGAATCAAAAGCTTCCTTTAAGTCTTTGCTAAGTTTTTGGGGATAATCTAAGTAGAACCTTAGATTCTCTTCAAATATTTGTATTGGTTCTTTTTGAGAACTACTAGCACACTTTCCAGATATATCCCAAACTTTTCCCATTATTAATTTGGCATCTATATCCGCCATTTTAATTTTATCATTGTTAATTTTCCAACCCATTATTTCTCCAACAGAATTTCTTACTTGATCAATATATCCAAAAATTCTGTATGTATTAATTTCCTCATTTGATAAATCAAAATTTGCATTTTTAAATGTTTTATTAATATTCTTAAGTAATGTTTCATTATCAATAGAAATATATTTAATTAATTTTTCTGTTAATGGGATATCTTCCATTCCAATCCAATTACTAATAAAAAGTGTGTTACCATGCTTAAAAGCAGGAACTTTACCTAGTTTTTTTATTTTTTCTTGTGCTACATTAGCATTTACCATTTGAAATTTAACTTCAGTGTTAATGTCCTGTAATTCATTTAAGAATTTTTGTTTTTGCATTTCTTCCCATTCATTGAGATTAACTACGTCCTGAATAAATACTACATTATCATATTGTTTTTTTAAGTATTTTCCAAACTTATTTATATATCTTTTTATAAACGGCTCATATTCAATAGGACAACTTTTTATACCTATTCCTGCTATTATAGAATCTTTATATCTAACTATATGTGGATCAACATTATTTCCAAAATCTATATTATCAAATCCTTCAATACATGGTGAAAAAAGCACAATCTCCCCAAGAGGGGATATTATAGTAGCAAGATTTCTACCTTTATCTAATAATTCTTCAATCTTATAACGAACACCATCCATTGGTAGAGAATTTCCTACTTTCACTGAAAAAATACCTTGTTCTTGAAAACCCTTCAATTGTCCATAGCAGAAACAGGATGTTGCTAGATCTCGAAGATGTCGATATAGTTTATCTTTATCCATATCCATTATAGCAAATTTTTCAATCCAATCCTCAAATTCATTTGATAGTATAATATCTGAGTAATCTCTTAAATCTTCACCTTCAGAATAATATTGTTTATATATAGGTAAAAAATTAGTCCAATCATATGCTGCAAGTTTACCCTGAACGTAAGTATTAATTAATGATTGTAATAAATCTGATTTATTTTCTAAAATTCCTTTTTTAAAATTACCATTATATTTTTTATTAAGAGAATTTAATTTATTATCATATTCAGTAAATAATAAATTAATTTCAAACGGTATTCTTTCTGATTTTATATTTTTATGCCATAGATCATTATTTACTGGAACTATATCATTTGTTAAGTCAAAAGCTGCATGTGCTTCTCTAGATAATACTTCTTCACGGGAAATAATATCTTTATTATAAAAACCGTGTTTTATAAAATCTTTTGTATACTCAGTTGGTGTATTAATAAATTGAGCTGCATTATCATCTTCTGTAGAAGTATTAGTTGATTCTTCTGCTTCTTTTTTACCTAATTTAAGTCTATCTTTTATCTTTGCTAAAGCACCTAATCCAGGAGGTATTGCCCCACCTCCTGGTGGAGCTACAGCAGGCGCTTGTATATAGGATCCAATCATCTGTTGTAATTCAGATTGTTTATTTTTATTATGTAATTCATTTTCTAAATCTAAACCCATTGCCATCAATAATGTTATGGCAGAAATAGGACCCTTACCTTGTGCATAAACATTATTTAAAAAAGTCAAAAATTGTTGATCATCTCGCATCATTAACTTTTTGTGCCACATTAATTTAGGAAGAATAAGTCTTTGTTTTAATTCTTCCCCTTTTCTCTTCACTCTATACTGTCCAACTATCTCTTTAGCATCTCTTTGATACCATTCATTCCTTTCAGCCATAATTCTAAAAAATTTATCTTGTATCCACCGTACTTCAAATAAATCTCTTTTAGCTTTATATCTTGCAAGTTGTACTTGTAATCCAACATTTGCGCTATTATATGTACAAATATTATCAACAAGATAACTGTGTGTATTTTCAATTGTTAAATTATACACTTTTTTAGTATTTTTAACAGATTCAACAGATTTTACCATTATATAAACATAATTGTCATCAACCCAAGCTTTTTGACCATAGAATTTCTTAGAATCAGAAAATTTGATCTTACAATCGTCATCCCAAATGTATTTAGCTAAGTCCACAGCAAATTTTCCATAAATATCTAATCTATATGATGTTTTTCTAAAATATTTAGATATCTTATTTCTTTTAGTATTATCTATTATTGTCCAATTAACAGGAAATCCTAATTGAGCTAATATTAATTCAATTTGTTGAGCTAATACTAATGAATTCGTAGAATAGTGTAGAGAATGTTGTTTTCTCTTATTATTTCCTGGAATTTGACACCCATCACCAAAAAAAGCACCTTTAATTACTTCTTTCTTTAAAATTAATGGCCACATCATTATTTCTTCAGATAGTTTTTTACTATCTGAATACTCACCAGCATTATCTTTAAACCACATTACTATTTCTTTAAATTCATTTCTATTTACTGATCGTAATTGTAGTTTATTCTCTCTTTCTTCTATTTGTATAATAGGTAATCCTATTTCTTCACACAATTCCTTAGCATCTTGTACTAACGTATCTTTCTCTAAAATATTGAAAGCTAAAGATATTCCTGTAATTTCTTTAGTTTTTGCATGTTTAGAAAAACTTCCTTCAGCTAAAAAATATCCAAGTAGTCTGGCTTTACCTTTAGAAATATTAGTTTCTATTTCATTAAATTTTCTAGGAATCATAACATAATCCCATGCTTTTATTTCATTTGCACATAATTTATTTATAGGATTGTATTCTTCAGGAAGACCTTGTATATATTTATGTTTTATCGTATCTCTACCTATATCAATAGATTTTAATTTAATTCTTGGTGATTTACCGATAGAATGTGCATAAATTTTACCTGGTTGTACCTTCTTATCACAACCACATGCACATAATCTAGGCCATGCCCATATAGGCCATTTATGATTATCTGTACAAGTTATCTCCTTACCCCCCCAAAGTTTTATTTTAGTTATTGTATCTGGAACACCCTCATCCCAATTATCTATAACTTTCTGCTTTGTACCATATGCATCTATAACAAACCCACCTTTTTTAATATCTTCTATACAACAAATACCTGTAGGTAATATAACATGTGTTCCTTCTGTAAAGCATGCATAAGTAGTAGTTCCAGACATAAATTCTTTAGAAACTCCAAGAGCTATCATTTTTTTATCATTAATTTCTTGCCATTCTTTCTCTAATCGCATTACTTTATCAGCAACAGTCATATATTCTACATTAAGACCATAATGATAAATCAATGAAAAGTTAGGATCAAAATTAGCTTGCTGTAGCATTGAGGCCAATGCTTTCTGATGTGATTCATCAGGTATCCAACCCTTCGCAGGATCACCAAGTTTGAAGATTTTCAATGGATAAATAAAATTATCTGCTATAGTAATTTGTGCTTCTCGTAATTTATCCTCATACATAAGTGTACGAAAGATCCTGTTGAGTAATGATGTTCCACGTATATCATAAGGATTACTTCTTCTAGCAACATGTGTTATTTCTGAGCTATCAAGAATTATATTTTTTCCAGTCAATACTCGCCTAACAACATCCTTAGGTAATCGTTTTTTTAATTGTTGATCTTCTGGTTTAGTTGAATGTACTAGGGATTTCAATTCATCATCAGGTTTTAATTCTATTACACATTCTGTATCAGCAAAAGGACTTGCAGTTAGTTCTACAAAATCTGGATTGTGTAATATTATATGATTCCACATACCAAGAGTATCATCCCAAGTATTATGAATAAAAATTTCACCAATCTTCATAAATTCTAAATCTATGATAGGTAACATCGTAAAAAAATTTGTTCTATCGAAGCATTCTTCTACATGTCTTTTTATAATTGGATCATCTACCATAATTTCTGCACGAGAATATGGTAATTCTGCATGTAATTCAAGAACAGCTCCTACTAATTCATCATGATCAAAAAACCACCGACACCATCTATTTTTTTGTCTTATATTTCTTGGTAAATAAATTGCAGTAGTAGTTATTTCAGGATCATAAAATCTTCTAGCAGGATTTCTATATATATTCATCGAATTACTACCATAATTAGAGAATAGACTTGCGTTAAAGGTTGAACCGGTCATTCCTGTAAACGTAGTACCTTTTTTATCTAAAATATTTGGATCAGCTTCTGCAAAAATTGATCGAGGTATCATATTTTGAAAATTCTGCATCATGCCTTCATTTGTTTTATTTTTATTTGTCATATCTACTACATCCTT
>Ga0180437_10003101_pt1 | contig 25216 bp, 21 predicted proteins | sample SS_ome_4_FD_132410 | JGI IMG/M metagenome (GOLD analysis project Ga0180437, IMG submission 132410) | Hypersaline lake sediment archaeal communities from the Salton Sea, California, USA - SS_3_D_1 metaG | ecosystem: Environmental > Aquatic > Non-marine Saline and Alkaline > Hypersaline >... | reverse complement strand
GCGCCCGTGCTTGGCCTGCTGGCCGACCGGTACGGTCGGCGGCGGGTGATGGAGGCGGCGCTGATCCTGTTCGCGCTGGCCAGCGTGCTGATGGCCGGGGTGGGCACGTTGCCCGCCGCAGCCATCGCCTTCGTGTTGTACGGCTTCGCCAAGGCGCTGTACGACCCGGCCGTGCATGCCTACATCGGCGACCAGGTTCCCTACCACAAGCGCGGGCGAGCGGTCGGTGTCATTGAGCTCACCTGGTCCAGCGCATGGCTGATCGGCGTCCCCGCCACTGGGTTCCTGATCGAGCGGTTCGGCTGGCGGGCGCCGTGGGCGGTGCTGATCGCGTTCGGCCTGTTCGGCCTGGTGCTCACGCGCGCCGGCCTGCCCGCCGTCCCCCGGTCGGCCAGCGGCGGGCAAGGCGAAGCTTTCCTGGTCTCGCTGGTGGCCACCTGGCGGGATCTCCTGCGCCGCCGGTCCGTCCTGGCGCTTCTGGCGACCGGCTTCTTGCTCACGCTGGCGGTCGAGATTCCCTTTATTGTGTACGGCGCCTGGCTCGAGACCGCTTTTGGCCTCAGTCTCAGCACGCTGGGCCTGGCGTCGACCGTCGTCGGCCTGGCCGAGGCCACGGCCGAGCTGGGGACGACCGTGATCACCGACCGTCTGGGCAAGAGGCGCAGCGTGCTGGCCGGGCTTCTCGGCCTGGCGGCCGGCCTCGTCGCGCTGCCCTATCTTTCTCGGCTGGGGCTGGCGGGCGCGCTGGCGGGGGTCACGCTCCTGCTGCTGAACTTCGAGTTCGGCATCGTGTCGCTCATGCCGATGACGACCGAGCTGGCCCCGGAGGCGCGGGCGTCGTTGGTCGCCCTCAACGTCACCGCCTGGAGCACGAGCCGCGTCGTCGCCGCCCTGATCGGGGGGTGGCTGTGGCAGTGGGAGAGCATCGCGCTGAACGCGGGGGTCGGTGCGGCGTGCGCGATCGTCGGCGCGGTGATTGTGGTGTGGGGGATGCGGGAGATTGGGTAATCGGGAAGGGAGTAGGGAGAAGGGAGTAAGGAGTAGGGGAGGAGGAGCTGGCGGACGAACGGAGCGTGCGGGCGATGCAAGGGCTGAGCGCGTTGGTGAGCGGGTGCAGGATTGTGCGCGTGCCCGGGTCGGTGCACGTCGCCAGTTGGTTACTGAACCCGGAGGGGATGAGTGAGGCGGTGCTGGAGTTCCTGGCAAGGGTTCGTGGTTGAACCGCCCCTCCTGCGACAGAGATCGACCAGGTGCCAGGCACTTGCACGACACAAGCCTCGTGCAGAGCTGCCCGCTGCAATGCCGGAACTATAGTGTGAAACGGTTTAATTCCTGTACAAGATGGTGAACTGTCGTGCAGGGATCGTCTCGGGCTGGATCGTGATTCTCAGCGTACCATTGCAGCAACCGCTCCGCGTTTCGGATTGCGGTTGCTTGCAGTGGTTCAAGACGGTAGTAGAGATCAGAATCATTTTTCCTGTACTCTGTTTCCAGGCGATCAGTCAGGATTTCCTTGTAGCGCTGCCTCGTGGTCGGCGTGTTGTGGTAGTCGAAGTGCAGGAGATACCATATCTCAAATGACTGGTTGGAGTACGCAACTTTGATGTGGTTTTCCCTTGCGAGGCGCAGAGCTTCGTTGAATTGCTCCACAGGGAATTCGTCGCGGTCGAATACACACCAGACCTGATCATAGTCCGCGCCTTGCATAAGCCGTAGTGCACTGCGGACCAGCTTCACGGTGCTATATCCCTGACCAATGATCTTCACTCTGATTTCCTTCGGAACCCGAAAGCGCTTGAAGTAGTTCGGCTCAGTTCTTTCACCCTCACACATGATCAAGAATCTTTGGCGAAGTGGTCGCCGGTCTGTGACCCGTCGCGACATTCGCTTGCCCTTGTCACCAGGTTTCCGACCAGAGGGTTTCGGTTGTCGTGCCATCAGAATGGCCCTTTGTAAGGTTTGGCTAGCCATCAATATCGTCAGCCAAATGCTCCAGGCTGCCGAGGTAGGGAATGGCCCCGTATTTGCCAGCGATGTAGTCTTTTCCGTATGAAGCGTCATTGCGGACCTTGTATTCGGCGAGAGAATATAGGACGGTAGCTCCATACCGGTCCTTCTCAGTGAACCAGATTTGATCGCGGCGAAAGATGTCATTGCGGAGCACGTTTGTATTGTGGGTAGCGAATATGAGCTGTGCGTTCTCAGGGTTCGTCGCCCTCGAATTAACCTGACGGATCAGGAAACAGGTCATCAGCGGGTGCAGGCGCGCGTCTAGTTCATCGATGATGAGTATCCCACCATTGGTGAGGGCATCGAGGATTGGGCCTGCCAGGGCGACGAGCTTCTGCGTTCCGTGGGATTCGTGGAGGTCCATATCGAATGCTTCCAGCGCGACTGGCTGGTCGTGTTCGTCAAATTTTCGATGAAATGTTGTCAGTGTTTTGGACTTCCCTATGCGAGAATCTGATTCGGATAACAAGTTCTGCAGTTTCTGGACGAAGCTCCTTGCTCCTGGAGGGGGGACGCCGAGGCCTGTGAATTTGACGCCTGGCTCTACATCTTCGATTCTGATGTCGACGATGTCGACGTCCAGTTGCCGGACGAGTTCTACGATTGGGTTTCTGGTGTCGTCACTCTCTAGCCTCTGCATGGTGAATAGGCGATACCCCACATCCTCCAATCCTGACATGATCCTGAGATCTCTAAACCATCCAATAATTCCCTTCGCTGTCGGACCGTTGAACTGGGCAACCACCGATAGAAACAGTGCATTGTCGCGGGTTCTCGCTTCGAGTCCGCGTCCTTCTTTGAAGACACTTGACAGATCGAAATCGTCGCCTTCACGTATGAACAGCCGCGTCTCGCGTTTCTTGGCGTGGTACAACCATTCTGAATGGATGCGCTGTCCATCTACCTCATATCCGTAGCGATAGCGCTTTCCGTCCATATAGAAGATCATTTGAAAGAAAGAAGGGGCATTCTCTGTTGTGGTACTCAGACGAAAGGGGTCAACGCTGATAGGATCTCCTGCCTGGGAGAGCATCACGGAATGAATCACGAAATCGCGCATAAATGCCATCGCGCGGATCAAGTTACTTTTGCCGCTAGCGTTGGCGCCGTAGATCGCTGCACTTTTCAACAGGTTCATCGATTCAGTCACCGGGAAGACATTGTCTGCGTCGACTGATTCATACTTGGCCTTCAGTTTGGCGGCTGCCATACTCAGAGTAACGATCTCGTGGAATGATCGGTAGTTTCCTACACTGAATTCGATTAACATGGCATTTCCTCTTATAATACCATTATTGTGTGAAAATATCTCAATATTTAGTTCTTATAGTTAAATTATACGCGATAAATTTGATCTTGTCAAGGATTTGGGTTTCCAAGATGATCAACGTAATTGGCGCCACTGGACAACTGGGCCGGAGAGTGATGCGGAATCTGCTGGATCAGGGGGCTGCAGCCGGTGATCTGGTCGCCAGCGTGCGCACGCCCGAGAAAGCCGGGGATCTGGCGGAGCAGGGGGTGCAAGTGCGGCGGGCCGACTACGACGATCCGGGCTCGTTGCGGACGGCGTTTCAGGGAACGGAGGTCCTGGTGCTCATCCCGAGCACGGCGCGGGTCGAGCCGCGCATCGTGCAGCATTACAACGCCCTGCAAGCGGCCCGCGAGGCCGGCGTCAGGCGCACGGTGTTCGCGAGCCTGGTGACGGCCGGGTTCCTCGATTCCAAGTTTCACGTCACACCGTTTCTGCTGTACGCCGAGTCCAAGCTGCGGCAGAGCGGGATGGAGTGGACCATCCTGCGGAACAATATGTACCTGGACCCGGTCGCCGCCTGGGTGCCGGAGCTGGTGGAGATGGGGCGCCTGCCCTACCCGGTCAAGAAGGGACGGGTGGCCTACGTCTCCCGGGACGACCTGGCCCGCGCCACGGCCGCCGTCTGTCTCAACAGCGGGCACGTGGGGAAGCTGTACGAACTGACGGGACCGGAATCCCTTTCGATGCCGCAGTTGGCGGAGATCATCTCGCGCGTGACGGGCCGGACGGTACGGTTCGACAGCGTGACCGAGGCGGAGTACGCGGCAGTGAGTCGCGCGGGGGAAGAGACGGTGCCGGAGTTCCTGATCGAGGTCCTGGTCTCGATGTACCGCGCGGTGGACAACGGGGAGTTCGCGAGAGCTACCGATGCCATCGAGCGGATCACGGGGGTGGCGGCGGAGACGGCGGAGGGGTATCTGGGCCGGACGATTGCGCTGTAGTCGTTTGGGCTTGCTGCTGGCGCACGATATGGGGCAAGGCCTGTCCAGCGGACCTTGCCTCTGAGTTTACTGTCGGTTGCGGCTTATCGGTCGTCGACCGAGGCGATTGGACATGGTCCCTTCTAGGCCGACCAATGAGAGGCGCTGTTCTCATATCTCCGTGCGGCCATCTATGCTGGCGTCAAGTACAGGAGCGGGAGAAGCGGGATCAGGTGTCCTGCCGTTCACTGACGGTCTAATCGGTTTCTATAGCCGGCTGATTGTCTATGTCTGCCCTGTCTTGAGGCGTCATCAGCTCCTCTTGCCTCCTTGAGGTCGCAACGTGCGCTTCATATCGTGCCTTGACGCGTTTGAACACCTCACTCTCCTCTGCTGCCATACGCAGAGGGTCAGGTCGATCACCAAGCTGCTCCTCCAGCCACGCATAGTAGGCACCGTTCAGAGCCGAAACGACGTCGGGATGGACGTCGGCGACGTTCCGCTTCTCATCTTTGTCCAGACGGCGGTCAAAGAGCTCCAGGGATGGACGCGATCCGAGCATGCCGGGCGCAATGGTCTTGACCAGGGACCATTGGGATGTGCGCATCGCCCGCTGTGCGCACCAAAGGCCATGATCTGTAAACACTGTCTCGTAGTGGGTATCCACTTCGCCCCTTAGTAGCGGCCATAGACTCCTGCCTGCAAAGCATTCTGGAACCTCAATGCCGAAGGCCTGCAGGATGGTAGGGGCGAAGTCTACGTGCTGCACGAATGGATCGAGCGATCGCGGGCCTGTATGCTCTGGATAACTAATGATCAAAGGTACGTGGGAAACTTGCTCGTACGCATCCATATGATCGAAATACACGCCATGCTCTCCATCCATAGCCTCCCCGTGGTCTGAGGTGAAGATGATCATCGTATCGTCCATGATCTTGATCTCTTCCAGCAGATCCAGCACTTGGCCGAAACGATCGTCCGCGTAATTGATCTCAGCGTCGTATTTCGCCACCACATAGCGAGCATCGGTCAGGCCGTCCTGCATCTCGGGGATTGCTACCCCGGAGATGAAATAGTGCATGAGCGGCTGGGCACGCAGGCCTTCCAGAGAGGTGTTCTGCCGGTCATAGGGGTCGTCGCCATCATAGAACTGCGCGACCCGATCCGCCGAGGCTTTGCTATACGGAGTGTGAGGATCCCAATAGTGCAGGAACAGGAAGAAATCCCGATCGCCGTAGGCCTTGAGCCAGGGGATCACCTGCTCATTCACCTGGTCCGCCGTCACGTGTTGGAGCCAGGTGGCGATGTCCGGCTGGAGATAGTGCGTGAAGCCCTTAGCAAACCACCTACGGAATCGATAGAGGGTGCTGACTGCAGCGGTGAGAATCCCGTGTTCGGCGAGCACTTCCGGGAAAGTCCTAACTTCCTGGGAAATGGTCGACTCCGGCTGTCCGTGCGTGACCACGCCTGTGCTGATCCCATTTCTTCCCGTCAGCACCGATGTGTAACAGGGCTGGGTCGGCACGTTAGTGGGATAGCAGTTGAGAAACCGGGCGCCTTTCCGGGCCAGACGATCGACGTTGGGTGTCGTATTCTTATGGTAGCCGTAGCACCCCACATGATCTACCCTGAGTGTGTCAAAGAACACCATGATAACGCGCATTTTTCCCTCCCCTACCGGCCCGCACTAAGATCAGGATTTCCAGGGCCGAAGTGCTTCAACATCACAATGGGGTCTGCGCGCGACAAATTCTCAATGATGACGCCCTTCCTCGCGGCTTGCTCTGTCACAAAGTACTCGTCGTACGTCAACTGTCCATAGCGAATGAGTGTTGGGGTCTCCAATGGCATGGCGTTGATCGTGCCGTAGCCCTGTAGATTAATCAGCCCGTACGCTGCCGCATCTTTGATCTTGACCGTGTATCCCGGCTGCACGGTCAATTCCTTCGCGCTGGCAATTGATGACTTGTAGCAGATCCAGTTCTCCCAGTATCTGTGCTGCCCCATCAGCTCTGGATCGGCCGCCGGAAGTGGGGCCATATACCGATTCGAATGCAAGTCAGGATCGGTGTTCAGCTCCCAGTCTACGACCTCGATCAGGTGGTCCAGATCGCCTATCTTGTCTGCAGGAGTATCCTTCCAGAGCAGATCCACGGGCACTGTCTCTCCTCCGAACATGACTGACTGATACATAGCAAACACGTCTGAAGCGAACTGGGGTTCGTAGGTGCAAAGGCTGCCGGGGGCATGCAACAGCCCTGGCGGCACATCCCAGCCTGTACCTGGTCGCAGCTTGTATGCCCGCGAGATGTCGAGAATCTTGTTGTCACCCTTCTCGAAGTCCGACAAGCACTGCCTTAGCTGGCTTTTCGTCGTGCCAGGATTGAGCCCCAGGAAGGTGAAGGGACAGGTACCCCCATGGTTGTTCAATTGTGGCGGAAAGTAGTACATCTCTGGCTTGCCACGCTGGCCAACGAGAGCCGCGTGAATATCGCCGTGGTGAACGTGGAGGGGGAGTGGTCCCCAGTTGTCGAAGAACTTCGAATACATCGGCCAGCGTTGGTACTCTTTCCAGAGTCGCTCGCCGACTATTTGATCCTTCAGCAACTGCACGGCCTCCCGGAGAAGGACCCTGGCGGTGGCGCTGCCGTGTTCGAACACGATGTAGCTCAAGCCCTCTTCCTCCGGAGTGAGCGGTCCATTGTCGGCAACGACAGTCGATGATAGCCATCTCTCATCTATGCCACCCCGCACCAATCCGAGACTGTAGTAGTCGTCGGGATGCAGCTTAATCCGCTTACCGGGTATGCAGAAAGAGCGTGGCACCCAGGTCGGGGCCAGTCTCAGGACTCCATTCCCTTTCTCCAGGGCAGCTTCAACGACTTGTTGGTTTGACATGTAGCTCTCCTTTCACAGGTATCGATCGTGCGCCGTGCCGGGTCACTGTGTACCCAGTTCAGATTTCCGGGTGGGTGGTCTCAGCACCATAACACCAACACGGCGTCACAGGCAGTGAGACCGCCACGCCGCCTTGGGGAACACGTGGATACTTGACCAAGTTGCCAATACAGTTCTCGGCGATAGCAGGCTTGCCTGGCAATCCGCTGGGATGTCGAGGCCTCCTCTCCGAGAAATGGGGCATCGAGTGAGGCAGAGCCATCTTGTGCCCCTCCAGATTCTCTCTTGCTCCGTGCCGGCGATCATCGACCCTGGGGTCGATGCCAACCTTGGGCATGTCGTCAGCCGGATAGTACTTTGGTTCAGCGGTGGAAGCCAGAACGAGTCCCAGAGCGCCGGCGTCAGGTGTGCAGCAGGTCCAGATGTGTGTCAGACGTATCAGTTCCATGTTGCTTTGTATGATGGATGAAATGCACCATTGTCCTGCGCACCTACCGGACCAGGTCTTGCAAGCCGTAGAACCGCACAGCGTTGGTGCGCAGGAGTTTGTGTGCCAGCGTGCAGGCCTCATCTTCACGCAGGTAGCCGGTCATGACCTTCTCCGCCAACACCCGAGAGAGGTTGTCGCGGGCCATCTCCGCGTGGGCATAGGCTCCTTCAACGAAGATGTAGTCACCGCCAAAACCAAAGATCTTGTTGGCTGGCACCGTCTCGATGAACTCGTGGAGTGCTCGCCTGGCCACCCAGGGCGAGATGGCGTACACCCAACACATGTCCACGTATACGTTCGGGAAATTCTTGGCCATCGTCGCCACTTCGCTCACATAGGGATAGCCGGCGTGGAAGATGTCGAAGCGAGCGTCGCCGTACTCCACACATAGGTTCACCAGATGTATGGGATTGGCGTTTGCTATGAAGTTGCCGTTGCCTTCCTGCAGACCAGTGTGCACCTGGATCGGTAGATTGTACTCCAGGCTGCGTCGGATGGCTTCGTGTAAGAGGTAATCCTGAAGGGGCCGCACCTCAGTCCAGGAGACCGGCGGCCGTTGGGTGGTGGCGCCGGAGACGATGGGATAGCGGCTGAGTTGATTGAACAGCCGCTCGGCATCGGCCTTGCTGACCTTCTCGAAACGAAGGGGTCGACTGTAGGCAACGCCAACCTTCACACCCACTACCCCTGCCGCAGTCGCTCGCTCGAAATCCCGGTTCATTGCTCTTAGCAGATCATCAAGAGAGTGAATGGACACGCCGGTCTTGCCTTCGAGGGCGGTCAGATCAACACGATTGCATACGCTGATGTAGCTATCGACGCGGAACACGGGAGCGAAGAAGTGTCGATTGAACCTCTCCAATGGCGTGGGATCCACCTCGTCGATGGGGTCCAGAATGGCCAGGTCGATCTTCCCCTTGTCCTTCAGCACGAATTGATACCATCCGCTATGGTTGGATGTTCTGATGTTTTCGGAAAGCTCCTGGTAGGTAGCCTCGCTGATATCTGGGATTCCAAAGAGATCTCGCGCCGCACGGAGCAGCACGCGACCGTACGCCGTGGTACGTGCATTTGCCCACACGGGCGCGAACTCGGCCCAACGCTGATTCAGCGGCCTTTTTGTATCGCGCAATCTCTGCAGGATCTCCGGTGACATCCCGGAGGACAGTAAATCGCTTGAGGCATAGTGATACATCCAGTGAAAGAAGTCGATCTCCTGGCCCAGCCTGGTCTCTTCACTCATCAGGTGCTCGTGCGTGTCGATGAGCGGAATATCTGCGACGGTCGCGCGCAGGCGCCTGTACAATTCGGTCTGCTGTAGATCACCCATCATAGCCTCCTGGCAGCCGCCTCAAGGGAGGGCGGCTGTCGCGCAATGCCGAAGGAAGCCGCACCATTTGCCCAGCTTGCAGGGACCGGCGAATCCCAGGTCCCTTCCGGTGGTCCGGCCGAACTTGACCGCACAAACGCTGAGAGCGCGCTCTGGTCTGAAATGAACGGGCCAGCGGACGCCAACGCGCTCGAACACTGCATCTTCAGTCGATCTCTCCGATGTAGATCTCGAAAGGGGCAATGCTCAACTCCAAGAGACTATCCGATGCGTTCCTCCGCTGGCTAGAGAACACCAATCGAGCCCTCGGCACGCCCAGAGCAAAGTGCAAGGTCTGCGGTTGGTCGCACATGTTCAGTACCACCAGGCAGGTCTGCCCGCAAGCCGGACTCCTGCGCAGGAAAGCGAGGTATCCCTGTGCCTGCTCATCCAAAGGCTCATAATCTCCGGCGATCAGCGCGGGATTCTGCTTCCGAATGGACAACAGGCGACGGTAGAAGCTCAACACCGAGTCCGGATCATCCCACTGATCCGCGACGTTGATACCCTGGCGGTAGTTGGGATTCACGGGCAGCCAGGTCTGGACATCGCCTGGGCTGAATCCCGCATTCGGCCCGGCGGTCCACTGCATAGGCGTGCGACACTTGTCACGACCAAAACGCACGGCTATCTGCAAGGCTTTGGATGGCTCGATTCCCAGTTCTTCGATAGCCGCATGATAGATCCACACGCTGATCATGTCTCGAAAGGCCGTCGGGTCATCCGGTTCCAGATCGGTCATCCCTATCTCCTCGCCTTGATAGAGGAATGGCGTGCCCCGCAGGGTGAGGAGCAGGGCGATGCAGATGCGCGCCATGCTTGCGTAGCTACCCTCGTCGGCGTAGCGGCTGATAGCTCTGGATGCATCATGGTTGTTCAGCGTGTTGCAGGGCCAGCCACCAGGCGGTAACTTCGCCAGCCGATCTCGTTGGTTCTTACGCACGACGTGGGGAGAGAGAGGGTCAGCGCGCATAAGCGGGAAGTTGAAAACCAAGTCCAACTCGTTGGTGCCATCTCCATGGTAGGCAATCTCGTCCGTCTCGCCAATCAGGACGCGATTGGGATACTCATCCACGATGGAACGTAATTCCCTCAGAAGCTCGTGCAAGCCGGGCTGGTCACCTTGGTACTGGAGCAAGGCTTTCTTCTCTGCCGCCAAGCGCTCTCGCTCCTGCCGATTCTCGACGCTCATCAGTCCACAGTTCAGTGTAACTAGCGAGCTCTCCACGTCATGGTCGGGCCAATCTGGGTGTTCGAGAAGTTGATCGATGGCATCGAGGCGGAAGCCATCCACGCCAAGGTCAAGCCAAAAGCGAACCACATCCCACATGGCCTGCTTGACCTCAAGATTGCGCCAGTTGAGATCGGGTTGTTGTTTGAAGAAGTAATGATAGTAATACTGTTCAGTAATGGGGTCGTATTCCCAAGCTGATCCACCGAACCGAGATGCCCAATTGTTGGGAGGCGCATGATGGCTGCCCGATCGCCAGACATACCAGTCACGCTTTGGATTAGTCAGGTTACCCCGGGATTGGATGAACCAGGGATGTTGGTCAGATGTGTGGTTGAGTACCAGGTCGAGTACCAGACGGATTCCCCGTTGGTGAGCTCCATGCAGAAGCCGCTGGAAATCTGCCATCGTTCCATACTGCTCCCCCACTGCCTTGTAGTCCATGATGTCATAGCCACAGTCATACATTGGCGAGGGATAATGGGGTGAGAGCCATATGGCATCAATGCCTAGGTCCTTGAGATAGTCAAGTTTGTGGATCAGGCCGGTGAGATCTCCAACGCCATCTCCGTTCCCGTCAGCGAAACTGGGCAAGTAGACCTCGTAGCACACGGCCTGCTGCCACCAATTCATTTCTGGCATAGTATCTGCTTCCTTCGCGCGTGCGTATGTGTGCGCTTTGCTGTTTGCGGTCTCTGCATCAGTCTGGGAGCGAGTTGCACACATCTGAGTGCTCGCCTCCGTAACTGCCTTGGGGCAGGCCCCAGGTGGGGCACGAGCCTGTTGTGAGAACGCACACCAGATCTCGGCTAGAACCACATGCCCGAAGGATCGCGCAGGGGCACCCGCTCCGCCACTGGTGGCATAGGTGGCACGGGCTTGTGAGGCTCTCTCTGGTACCAGTATGCCACGCTCGAGTAGTCATCGTTGCGTCGGTTGGCATGTCCATGTTCGATGGTGACCCGGATTGATTTACGGAACATGATCGGATCCTGGATGTGAAAGCGGTAGTAGGTGATGTATCCGGACCAGTTGAGCCCCCCTGGTCGAGAGATCCCATGGTAAGGTGAACTGTAGTTCTGATCGGGACACCAGGCTGTGTTGAAGTAGTCTTCCAGTCCGGTGCCGTGCATCGATGGCGGAAATGGTTCGCCATCGATGAATATCATATCATCCCCAGAGCCATACCAATTGTTCTCAATGGTGCCCCTTCTCAGGTTGTGCACGTTGAGTGCACAACCAACGTAGTGACCCTCGCCAGCCGCGTCGAGAATGACGTAGTTGCCTTCGCCACTCAGGTTGGCGCCACCCCATTGCCACTCCTCTGTGGTCATCCCTTCCTCGGGTATGCCGTCCGTGGGACACTGCCGGTTGTATAGGGCGTGGAATCTCAAGACATCGTCGTCCAGCCGCTCGTGCAATTCGTAGTCGACGTAATAGTAGAAGTGATCCACCTCTTGGTCCCCATCGTAGGCCACCTCGATCCGAGCGCCATTCGAAAAAGGCATGGCAAAATAGCAGTTGAATGAGGTGCCGTCTTGAGGACTCATACAGAGTGGCTCGGACCAGTAGTTTCCGGTGAGGCCATGGCCCATGCCAAAGAAGTCCCCGAGAGGTGCCTGAACGCTTGGATTGGACTCCCCATCCCACCACATACGCAGTATCATCTTCCGCAGAAATGCCTCTTCCTTACAGTGCGCCGTCACCCAGATGTGCGTGATGCAGCCAGCTCCTGTCAGATCCGCCAGAACGTGCTTGCCGCCCGGCGCGATTTTCACATAGTCTGCATCTCCACCACTGCGATCCCAGCTCGACTCCCGTTTCCGTGTGCCGAGGCGTGCGCGGGTTAGATCCCTGAGCGATGTTCCCAGCATCATATCCTCCTGACTTGATTGCGTAATGTATCTGTGTCCGCAGCCCGCTGCGGAACAGTAGCGAAACTTTTGCCGTCACCACGGGAATCCCGACGGGAAGTGCAAGGCCCGTGAGGCTCGTCGGCGCCAAGCGGGAGCTTCATAGTGAGAAGTCCACTGCTTGTCATGCCGCTGACTCCTGCCGACCCCACTGCTTATCTAGGATCCCCGATAATTTCTTGGCGCGGCCCGGTCGCCCCTGTTTCGGATCGCGCCCCGGAGAGCTAGCCCGAGGGTAGAAGGCGGGCCTCTACCCTCGGGCCTGCGACTGCTCCAGGCCAGGCCTGTGCTTCAAGAGAGACCGATCTGACCAGTCCCCGGCCTGATCCGAGCTATGGTCAGAAACCTCTAGATCGATTCTATCTCCATAAGAACCATCAAGAACGACATCCACCAGTTCACCGGCATGAAGTAGTTGTTGTCAGCCGTTGGCCAGTTTGTCCAGTAGACGTTGCTCTGTGGCACGATGCGAGGCTGTTGCTCCATCGGTATGCCAGGCGTCTCTTCTAGCCAGATCGCCAATGCATCCCTGAAGAGCGTGTTGACTTCGGGGTCATCCTGCGCCAGTGGCTTGATCTGGTCTGCCAGGTCGCTGAACTCGGCGTTTGACCAGCGGCCCCAGTTCGAGTCTGATGCTTCTCCGATCGGGGCCACCCAACGCATGTGCCAGTTATCCAGAGTTCTGTGAGGATGCACTACACTGCCGCAACTCCAGTGCATAGCCATGTCGAAGTCCCCTGCTGTGAATGCATCCCCCCAGGCGCCCCAGTCCACGAAGCGTACATCGACAGCGATTCCAGCGTCTGCGAAGATGTCAGTGTATGCTGTACCGGCGATTGCTGCCGGGGGCCAGATGTCGGGATTGAGGAGCATCACGTTGAGTTCCAGACGATCCCCTTCGGCCGAAACGTATATGCCATCAGACGCTTTCGTGTATCCGTGACTCTCAATGATCTGAACAGCCTTGTCCAGGTCGAAAGCGTACTGATCCAACAGATCCTGGTTCTCGTCAAGCAAGGCGTCAAGCACTGCATAGGATGGGAACAGCCATCGCGCTGGGCTCCCAGTGCCCTCGCTCTTCACCCGTACATACCGATCCTTGTCGAACGCGTAGGCGAGTGCCTTGCGCATTTCGGGGTCGTCCCACGGGTCTGATGTTGTGTTGAGGATCAAGTAGTGGGGGCATGGATCAACCCAGCCGTATGGCCGATCCTTGGTCCAGGCAACGATCTCGGGCTTCTGTCTCTGCACCTCCTCGAACGTGCCCATGGACATCTCGCTGCACATATCGATATCGTCGACCAGCATACCCTGGGCCCGCAGGTCCTCCGAGCCCAACGCAAGCCAGATCAGCCGTTCTGGCGCTGGCAGGGCATGGAATCCGCTTTCGGCTCCCCACCAGTCATCCCTGCGCTCCCAGACGAACTCCGTCGCGGTCGCCTTGGTAAGCTGGTACGGTCCGGTGAAGACGGGCCATCCCTTGTCCAGATCGAAGTTCTTGAACGTGGATGGATCTTCGCCCTCCCATATGTGCTTGGGCACAATGGCAACGGCGTAGCTGATGCGGACTCCGAAGTGGTCAGGAACGAAAGTTGGGTAGGGTCGGGTGAGCGTGACCTTGACCGTCAGGTCGTCAACAGCTTGGACCTCTTCCACCCACTGCCGTATAGCAGAAGCCTTCTGCACCAGATCGGGCGTGTCCCTCAGCATCTCAAGCGTGAAGACAACGTCGTCGGCGGTGAAAGGCTGGCCATCGCTCCATTTCACGCCATCGCGCAGGTTGAAGGTCACCTCGGTATTGTCCGCACTCATCTCGTAGCTCTCGGCCAGCCACGGAATCAGCTCTCCGCTCTCGTAGTTGAGATAGAATAGCGATTCCATTGCCGCCTGCTGGAGGCCCGTCTGCGTATTACACCCGGGCAAGTAGGGATTCTGGATATCCGGCGAAGAGAAAGTCGTGAAGTGCGAAGCTGCGATGAGCGTCTTGCGCCGGAGTTCATCTGCGGAGGGCTCAGCAGGGGGGGGAGGCTCGGTTGGTTCCGCGGTCGCGGCGGGTGAGACCTCCGTAGGGACGACGGTCGGGGCCTCAGTTGACTCTGGCGGTGCGGCTGGCGTCGCAGCCGGGGTACAAGCGCTCGACAGCAGCGTCACCATCATTAGTATCGCAGCCAGGGCCGAGATAATTCTATGCTTGGAATTCATTGGTATCCTCCTATGTGATTCTGATCCTTGATGACTTTGACAATGTCACACTTCGCGCAATTCACCCTGCCGGCAACTCGAGAGTGGGTCAATAGGTGGAAAACACCGCGAATTCGAACGTTTTCCGGCATTTGACAGGAGTTCTCAAGCTTCTGGGAAGTTCGCCAGACCCAATGTGACATTGTCCAACTACCAGCTAACTGCAGTTGGTGCTTACGTACTTGATCTGCCCCAAGCGCTAGCCGATGCAATTGCATGTCCAGCGCCATGGTGGCTTCATCGAACTAAGGGGGTACAAAGAAACAAGTGCCCGCACTACCTCCGATTTCCCCAGGGGAATTCGCATCAAACGCGGGAAGCTATGCTCTTACGGACCCCAAATGTTCATGCTAGATCACCTCCTTCCCTATCCCGGACTCTGCCCCACGCTGGTCGCCTACTCTCCGGATCTGCACAAGCTGCGTGGGGGGAGCGGCTACTATCTGTGCAGTGGCTACGCCCCTGCGCCGCCTACTAGCACACACTGCCGCTCTCATTTGACGGCGATTCTGCACCGAGGGGCTGGCAATCACTGAGTCAAAGCGGTGTTCCTCGTTTCTTGAGAACTGCAGACGCCCGGACCTTTCACGCGACCGATGCTGCCTCAACAAAACCGGGCGGTGACTGCGTGCCCACCTCGATGACCACAGCAACTTGTGCACCAGGGGGCAGTTCGCACTCCACCGAGAAAACGCGGCTGTAGCCATCTTCTTCGACTGTGGCTCGATGCTCGTAAGGCTGCCCGTCAAGCCAAAGGCGCACCACTTCCGACGATTTGCGAAAGCGAAATCCCACCTCTACGTCCCAGGCTCTGGCTGTTCCATTGACGATCAGCGACTGGGCTTTATCTCGGCCCACGGCCTGCGATGCGGAGATGAAGCCTGCCTCTGCAATGAATCTCTCACAGTGTGTCACCCGCCATGGATTCTGTGGCCTGTAAGTGATCTTCCCTTGCGCTGCGTCGATCTGTAGGCCCAAGAGTCGCTGGACGAGCACGAGATAGGCAGCTCCCATCTCCCTCCCGGAGCGCACCACGCGATCGAGACCCCGGGCTGACCGGAACCATAGCACACCGTTCACGTCAATTGCCCGTTCCAGAGCCAATACGGCGCGGTCGAGCTCCTCTGGATCCTGCACCGATGCCAGTCGAGCTACAACGCTCGGGGAAGAGTGCTTCTCCCGGCGCACCCCGACCTTGGCCGGCTCCCACCAGACTGCCGTACTGGGGCGGCTTTGCACCAGTTCGTAGAAGGCCGAGAACATGTGCTCCATGGTATTCAGCCAAGGGCGGTGCCGTTCACTACAGAAGCCCAAAAGGGGCGCGATGGCGATGTCGAGGGAATCATGTTCATAGTAGTGCAACGGGTCAAGCCGATACTCGGCGACGAACCGCAGTCCGCCATAGTGCCAGCCGCCCTTGCCGGGACCCGTTGTGGCAAGCGAACGGCGAATGGACTCCTTTGTCTCTGCGGCGAGCGTGCGCCATCGGGTGGCCTGTTCGCACATGTCCAGGCAATCAAGGATCTGCGCCCACCAATGGAAGGCAGCCCAGCACTCGATGTTGGTACCCAGCTCGTACTGGATCAGCGGTTGGTAGCCATGCGTGAGCTCGGTAGGGAACAGCCCACTGGTGCTATCCCTGCACTCGACCACGGATTCCAACAGACGATCGATATGGGTCACAGTCTGGGGTTTGTGCGACAAGAAAGCTGTACTTCCGGCCATCCTGTGCAGCAGGCCAGCCATGATGGCCGGAATGACGCGCGCTTGCGTGTCCAGGGGGTGGGCCCGTTCGCTCGCTGCGTATTGCTCGGCGTACCAGGCTATCACGCGTGCATAGAGGTCGGGTTCCAGGTGCAAGGCGGGCATGCAGACGAACAGTATGTCCGAGAACAGCGGGCGCTCGTCCACAGGGACAGGTGAGGGGACTACACCAACCACTTCGCCCAGATCGTTGACCCTGATGCAATACAGGCATTCCTGTGCAGCTCGAGTCAAGAAGTCCGAGACTCGCGCGGGTGGACTGACCGAGACAGCGTCCAATCGCTTTCCCCAATACGCCACGGTCGCGGCCATCCAGTGTTCGGCAGGGGCCTTGCTGAGCGCGGAGAGACCTGAGGTATCCCCAGTTCCAGCGCCGTGGTCAAACATCACCCATACGTGGAAACTGTATGTCTCGCCAGGCGCCAGTTCGAAATGTGTGGATAGCCCGGGCTGTGGCTGGGCCACGATCGTGGCGGGTTCTTCCGGGGAGAAGATGAGGTCGAGGGGGCCTTCCGATCTGAGCATCAGCACCGGTCTGTCCTCTTCGCACTGGTAGGACTGGCGCGGTCTGTGCCACTGTTCGGCCCCACCGTGCACGATGTACGTTTCCCCTCTGATGCGCAGCCGGAGCCGGCCCGACTCTACGTTTCTGCCCGTGTTCGCCACTTGGATCTGATACATGACTGCTGCAGGACGCTGCGCAGGCCCTCTATCCATATGCTGCACTGGGGCCATCGTCGATATGGTGACCTGCAGTGAGCCCGCGGACAGAGACGTCTGCGGGAACAGGCCAAGGTAGTATCCGGTTTGGTGCTGGTGGCTGGGCTCGGGCGTGCTGATCTCGGTGCCATCGTCCATTTCTATCTCGTACCAGCAGGCAGGGCCACTTCGCCCCTGAGTGCCATTGCAGAAATACACGGCGTCAGCGTGATCAAGCGATGCCCGTTCCTTGTGGCTATCCATTAGGGATGCAACCTGAACACTCACTGCCCAGATTGCACCGTCGATGCCTTGCTGCGCCAGAATCCGCTGGTTGCCCGCCAGGTACGAGGGCAGATGGTGCAGGGCTCCAGCCTCCCAATCCTGGTCAAAAGAGATGAACTTTGCGTCATTCGCGGGCTGAACCTGCGTCTGCAACATGGCTACCTCCTGACCTCGGCCATCTTGCCCATTGATTTGTCGATTCGAGCCGTTGCTCTCACGGACTGACCGGCCTCCACGCTGACACCGATCGTGATCAGTGTCTCGCCGAAGTGTTCCTTTCTCTCCACCTCACCCGTGAATACCTCTCCGTTGATTACAATCTCGTGGCATTCTTTGTCCATTGGTATGTAGAACCCCAAGGTCACATTCCATGGTTCATCGTTGTGGTTGGCGACTACAGAGGTATGTGCAACTGTGCCTCTCACGTGATTAAATGAGAAGCAGGCAGTTCCCAGGTGGGCTTCTTCCCATCTGAAGCTATGCCAGGGCGACCACGGCTTGAACACGAGCCAACGGGTAGGCACATCCGCGTCCAACCCCAGGTAGTGGGAGAGTATCACCCTGCTTGCACTGCCGGTCATCCACAGCGAGTGACAGAGCCCGCCGGGAACCCGCTGCGACACGGGATACCAGTAGAAGGTGGTGTCGACATCGGCAAGAGATCGCACGCGACGCATCTCCTCTGCTGCTTCGTCGCGCGTCACGGCAGCGGCCAGACGCGAAGCGAACGAGGGTGCCGTGGGCGTGCCAATCGTATGGCCGATGTTGGGATCATCGATCCAAATCAGCCCGCCGGTCTCGTGGTCGTAGATGGGATTGTGCTCAGAGAAGCCATGCCGACAGTAGTTGCGCCATCGTAAGTCGGAGAACTCGCAGAAACCTAGGTAGGGTGCCAGAGCTCCCAAGTCGTCTTCCCCGTCCATGAAACAGATGGTGGTTTGCAGGTCCGTGGCGGCCGCAAACTGTGGGCCAAAGACCCCATCGACGGTCATGGTTTCGAGTACATCCTGCCGCACGAGTTCGCCAATCTCCTCATACTGGCGAGCAAGCCCTCGTTTGCCATACACCTCTCCCATCACCCGAGCTGCGGCCAAGAAGGCTCGCCAGATTTGGAGGTTGGTACAGAAATCATATTCCCTGAGGGTATGACCGTCGCTCACCTCCTCAGCGGGAAACAGCCAGCGAGAGGGAGCACGAAAGGCGAGCAGCCGCTGCAGCAGATCCTCAATCACTTGCCCGATTTCGGGGTGTTGCAGAAAGAAAGCGGTATCTGCTGTCGCTCGATAATATGATTCGGCGACGATGGGCAGATGGACATTGGGCGCCGTGTTCTCCGCAAAGGGCACGCCCGGCGGGGCTGTGAGGTATTGACAAGAAAACCACACGAAGTCCTTGAAGACCCGGGGCGCCAACAGATGATGAACCTGCATCCCCCGAAACAGATCCTCCCTGTTGACCGTCTCCGACACCATCTCTGGGGCCACGGCTGCTCCGACTATCTGTCCTTCCGGGTTGACGCGGAGGGCATTCGTGCCACGGTGCACGTGATTCGTCAAGAATTCCCCCCACCACTCTCCCGACTGAATGGTAAGACGCTCAGTGGAGCTGGAGTTGGTATCCACGGTACGTCTCAGCCAACTGTCCACAGAGAGCGATTCGAGAGCCACAATGCCCTGACGACAGCTTTCGAGGGAGTCCCCCAGCGCAATGGATACAGAGAACTCCTCCACCTGCCCCGATTTCAGTGCCAGATCCCATTCAATGCCTGGTTCACCCTGCGTGATCCCTCTGGCTGCCTTCCCGCGAGGGGCGACAATCACGGATGCTTGTGAGTGGCTCAGCATGCTGCATCCCCGGTATGTCATCTTACATTCAGTCTGATCCCAGGAGGGTCCATAGCCTGCTCCTACATCTCCGGGTCCCCTCAACACGATGTGGCCATTAAGAGATTCCTGTGCGCAGTTCCGAATGCGGAGGAAATAAAGGGCGCCGCCTACGCGGATAGACTCATCCTGCGGAGCAAACGCGGACACGACGCCCTCCAACAGTGACGAGTGCCACAGCGTAACAGGAATCATTCCGGCGGCATAGGTGGTCCGATATGCTCCCTGGAGGTCTTCAACGCTTGCTGTGTCCTCATCCAATATGATATGCCAGGAAAGCGCTGCTCGGGGGCTGCCATCATCCTCTGCTGCGCAGAATCGGGTGAAGTCAAACTCCAGCCAGTTGCAGGCGAACAGGCTGGGCCTGACCATGTTCCTGGGATATCGGGTGCCACTCTGCGCCGAGAAGAGCTCTACCAGGTCACCATCATAGGACTGACGGCAGACGACGCGCTGGTTTCCCTGAAGAAGCGCTCGCATACTCATCACGGTTCGACCTGGGACGCTGTCCACGGGCGACGCGTACCGGATCCTGGAGAAACCTAGGTCCGTGAGGAGATGTGTTTGAGAGAAGTCGGGTGGAGGGTAGGCGGTCCACATGCTCCCGTCGTCGATGCTTCTCATTTCCACCTTGTTGCCTACCTGCATGGTGCTTACCTCCCGATGTCGGATCGCAGGTGTACCACAGATAGCCGTTCTGAAGGAGACCGGCACGTTCTGTTGTCCATCCCCTCTGCGGGACAGACGCCAATCCTCCCAAATCGACCTGCCAATCGCAGGGTCTGGCACAGTGACAGGCCCACTAGGTGCTGCCTTTTCTGCCCAGTCTGGAGTAGTAAGGGAGGGTGCTTATCAGTGAAGGTTCATAGGTAACAGCGGACCTGATGGTCTTCGCCCTCTATCGGGCGGAGAGAAGGCCTTTTGGTCAAACAACGTCTCGTCCGTGCAGGACAGCGCGAGTAGAAAGGACAACCCGTAGCCTCTCTTCCATCCACTGCTCCCCCCAATGAGATGGCAGAATCCCACCGTTGGCTGGGGTCAGGGATAGGGACGGAATCGATGAGTAATTGCAGATAGGGATGCTGTGGGTTCTCAATGACTCTGGCTGTGTCGCCCTGTTCCACAATCCAGCCCCGGTATAGAATGTAGATCTTGTCGCTGATCTGATACGCGGTACTCAGGTCGTGGGTGATATACAGGAATGAAATCGACTGTTCATTCCGCATGCGCTGCAATATTTCTAGGATCATTGCCCGCAGCGAAGCATCAATCATCGAAACAGGCTCATCGGCCAAGATGAGACGCGGTCGAAGCATCAGGGCTCTGGCGATCATGATCCGCTGCCGTTGTCCACCACTGAGTTGGTGTGGATACTTACCCAGGACATCCTCAGGCCGCAAGCCGGTCATATTCAGTGCCGTCTTGACGGCCTCCTCAGGATCATCGCCCTTGTCGGCCAGTTGAAAGTGCTTGATCACCTGATCGAAAACGTGGTTTACTCTATAGAAGGGGTTGAAAACTTCGTAGGGATCCTGGAAGATGGCCTGGACTTGTCGTCGGTACTCGATGAGCTGTGCCCCCCGGAGATCAGCGACATCCTGGCCCGCAAACAGGATCTGCCCGGCCGTTGGCTTCGTGAAGCCCAAGACCAGTTTGGCCAGGGTGGTCTTGCCACTGCCGCTCTCTCCCGCCACGGCGACGATCGTCGCCGGCTCATGCGGGATGCTGAGGTCAACGCTGTCGAGAGCGACGACGCGGTCCTGGGATTTTAGAAGGCCGTTACCGAAGGCTTTGGTGACTTTCTTTACGTCAAGAAGAGCTTGCGACATAACTCAAACGACTCCGTCTTTTGATCAGCAGAAATGACAGGCGACATAGTGCTCGGGGGCCACTTGGAGCAGCGGCGGCTCTATTGAGCGACAGATTTCGCTCGTCTGACCGCAGCGCAACTGGAAAGCGCAACCCGGCGGCGGATCCCGTAGATCGAGCATCAGACCCTCTGTTACCCTAAGAGGTTTACGTTCCTTGATGGACGGTATGGACTCGACCAACAGTCTGGTGTACGGATGCAGCGGTGAGTCAAAGATCTCCTCCACTGGAGCGACTTCCATGATCCTGCCAGCATACATCACGGCTATGCGATCGACCAATTGAGCCTGAAGACCCATGTCATGTCCGATCAAGAGCATGGAAACGTTCAGCCGCTGCCTGATCTCCATCAGGGTCTGGATAACGAGCCGCTGCACCACAACGTCCAGCGCACTCGTGGGTTCATCAGCGATGATGAGGCTTGGGTGCAGGGAAATGGCCATCGCGATGCACACTCTCTGCTTCATGCCCCCGCTCAATTCGTGCGGGTACATGTTGTGTACTGACCTGGGCAACCCGACAGCGGCTAGCAAGTCTAGGACGCGGTTATCCATTTGCCCTCTAGACTGCTCGACGCCGTGCGCGCGCATGCCGTCGGCGATTTGTTCACCAATGCGCATCACCGGGTTCAGCGAGCTCATGGCGCCCTGAGGGATCAGCGCTATCTGTTGCCAACGCATCTGGCGGAGGCGTCCCTCCTTCAGCGACAGGAGATCTGTGCCTTCGAGAACGACCCGACCCTGCACAATGCGCCCTGGTGGTTGTATCAAGCGCATGATGGCCATAGCCAGGGTGCTCTTTCCGCAACCAGATTCGCCCACCAGTCCCAGGATCTCTCCTCGATATACCTGTAGACTGACGTTCCGGCAAGCGACGATGTCGCCCAGCGCAGTAGGATACTGGACTTGCAGATTCTCGACATCCAATACAACTCTCGGGTGGTTGTCGGTCATTACTCTCCCCCTCTCCTTGCCGCCTTCAGTCGTGGATTGGCTGCCTCGTCCAGGGACAGGGTGACCAGGAAGAGGGCAATGAACAGGATGGTCAGCACAATCGTGGAAGGAAGCCACCACCACCAGAGGCCCCTGGTGAGAGCAGCGGAGGAGAACGCGTTGGAGAGCATCAGGGCCAGCGTGATGAGGGTCAGAGAGCCAAGGCCAAGCATCTGCAGACCAACAGAGGCCATGATGCCCTGTGAGACGGCTCTGACGAAGGATGATGCGATGTACGGCAGCAGATTGGGCATCAATTCCTGGAAGATGATCTCCAGATCGCTGCATCCCGACAGCTTAGCCATTTCCACGTAGGCCAACTCCCGCATGCTCAGCGTCTGGCTTCGTACGCTGCGCGCTGGCCAGGGCCAGGCGAAGAACGCGATGATGGCTGACATAGTCACAATGCTCATATCACCCAGGTAGGAGGCAAAAACGACAAGCACCATCAAAGACGGTACACCCAGCAGGATGTCGGCAACGCTATGGAGCACGGTGTCTATGGGACCACCATAGTAGCCGGCAATCAGACCCAGACTCGCTCCAACGATCGTGCCCACTCCACCTGCAATCAGGCCAATTGTCAGCGTGGGCAGGGTGCCGTAGATCATCATCACCAATACACTGCGCCCTGCCGTGTCCGTGCCAAGAGGGTTCTGCCGCGATGGAGGGGCGGCGAAGTCACTGGCGCCCAGTTTCATTCCATCTCTGCTCACAAGCAGGCGGCCTGCAGTGCCGAATAAGAGTATTCCCAACAGAAGCCCTATGCCCAGTACGAGCGACCAGTTGACACGACCTAGTATTCGCCTGGCTCCAGGGCGGGGAGCGTCCACAACGGGATCCTTTTGGGGAAATATGCTGGTGCTTGCCATAGCCTATTTGTCCGTATAGGTGATGCGAGGGTCAAGCCTCGGGTAGATCAGATCGAGAACAAGAATGGCTGTCGCTACAGAGATGACCATGATGAGGGTGATGCCCTGGATCAGGTTGAAGTCGCTGTTGCCGATTGCTCGATACAATTGATATCCGATGCCAGGGTATGAGAAAACGACTTCTACCAGGGTAGCGCCAGAGACGACAAATCCCAGCGAGATGCCTAACGTGGTGATCTCGGGCAGGATGGCGTTGCGAGCTGCATACCAAAGGAAAACGCGACCATCAGGCAGCCCCTTGGCTCGTGCCAGCGTCAGGTAGTCAGACTCCATCACTTTCACCATCATCGATCTCATGCTGATCATCCGCCCGCCGATGCTGGACAGGATGATGGAAAGTGCGGGCAGGATGGAGTGGTGCAAGATGTCCAGGATACAGGGGAGGCTCCACTCCATGGTAGCTCCAATGCGTGTGGTTCCGCCACTCGGGAAGAGGTGCAGCCCAAATGACAGGGCGTAGACCAGCAGCAGAGCCAGTAGGTAGTATGGGATCGCCGCCAGAACAATGAAAGGCGCAGCCAAGAACTCTACGAATCTCTCTCCGCTTCGCCAGGCCACAAGAGCTCCCAGCAAGATACCCAGAGCAAATGAGATGATGGTGGTTGTCAACAACAGACCGACAGTCCACGGTAGGGCGCGCCCGATGATCTCCATCACCCGGCTTGGGAAGCTAGCCAGAGAGTACCCGAAGTCGAAGCGCGCCACAGCCCCCAGATACTTCAGATACTGAACGGCAAGGCTTTGGTCAAGTCCAAACTTCTCACGGTACTGTTCAATGATTTCGGCGCCGTCTTCCACACGATCACTCCCCATCGACAGGCGGGCAAGTGTCGCCGCCATTGGATCGCCTGGCGCAAGCCGCGGGACAAGAAAATTGACTGAAGCGGTTGCCCAGATCACAAAGAAGAAGACCAACAGCCTCCGGACAACGTAGCTTGTTCCTATACGAGACATGACCTTTCTCCCAGTAGTTGCTAGGTATAGAAGTTGCTGAAAAACAACTTCCCAGCTTTGTTCGTCAAGAACGAGCACAAAGTGCGAAGTTATTGATGAACAAAGCCATAGACTAGACTTGCTTCGACGACGCGCGGCAGGACTGTCCCTGTGCGCCCATTGCTGCACTCTCTGCCGTCTGTGGTATGGTCTCTTCTCTTATGATCTCTTCTTCTCTTGCCCGCACGACTCTCTCACAATCAGCCTCGTCTGCAATTCGAGATGGACCGTAGGGCGCGTCCTGTCGGCGATTCTCTCCAGGAGTAATTCGGCCGCAGAGTGACCCAGTTCATACGTCGGCTGAGCAACCACGGTCAGCGGAGGATCCAATACCCTCGCACAGGCCATGTCATCGAAGCTGATGAAGGCAACATCGCGCGGTATGACGAGGCCTTTCTCTCGGATGGCACTCAGCGCCCCAAGTGCCATCAGGTTATTGGCCACGAATATGGCGGTTGGGGCCGGCGATACATCCAGTAGTTCATACGCTTGACGATACCCGCTTTGCTGTTTGAAATCCCCGATTCTGACCAAGCTGTTGTCGAGAGGTATCCCATAGTCGGAGAGCGCATTTGCACAGCCTTCGTGGCGTTCGCGCCCCGTGGTTATCTCCATGGGCCCGCTAATAAGACCGATACGCCGGTGACCGAGTTGGATCAGATGCTGCACTCCCGCGTAGGCGCCTTTGCGGTTCTCCACGAGCACGGTGTCTACATCAAGCACGCGCAGGCGTCTGTCCATGACCACGATGGGGATCCCGTGCGAGGAGAGAGACTTGTAGGCAAGGGAATCCTCTCGCGTGGGCACCGTTATCACTCCCGCCACCTTCTCGGCCAGCAGAACATCGGCGTAGAGGGATTCCTTGGCGGGATCCTCGTCCGAGTTGCACAGCAGCAGGGTATACCCGTGAGCATGTGCTACATCCTCAATGCCACGCACAACGGAGGGGAAGAAGGGGTTGGCAACGTCGGAGACAATCAGCCCAAGGATCTGCGATACCTGAACACGCAGGCGCCGCGCCACGCGGCTGGGCCGGTAGCCTAGCTGCTCGGCGGCCCACAGCACCTTGGCGCGGGTATCGTCTGAGACGTCTGGGAGATTGTTCAGGGCTCGGGAGACGGTTGCCACCGATACACCAGCCAACTGAGCCACGTCTTTGCCCGTCGTCACTATTGACCCTCCAGATCACTGAGACACCATGCGGGATCTCTTCAACCGGCTACTGTAATCGATTGCTGTAATCGATTGCAGTATAGCACGGATTTGTTCTTGTGTCAAGTACAGAAATCTTAGGGATTCCGCAACAAGTCGACTGACCAAGTAAAGGGAGAACGGCGGGATAGAGGCAACGAGGGCCAGCAGGATGGGTTGAACGAGTTGTGGCGTGTTTTTGGAGGCTCACGTACGCAACAAGT
>Ga0180437_10003099_pt1 | contig 25218 bp, 15 predicted proteins | sample SS_ome_4_FD_132410 | JGI IMG/M metagenome (GOLD analysis project Ga0180437, IMG submission 132410) | Hypersaline lake sediment archaeal communities from the Salton Sea, California, USA - SS_3_D_1 metaG | ecosystem: Environmental > Aquatic > Non-marine Saline and Alkaline > Hypersaline >... | reverse complement strand
GCATGCCATGGGCGGGGGGGGGACGGTTACGGAGGATCGGATCCCCGCGCGAAGTCGTGCAGACCGACGAGGCCGTGGAGGCGTTTGGGATGGACACGGGCCAGGTGAGGACGGGTCCGGGCGCGGCCCGGCCGGTGCTGGAACGGCTGGAGGCCAGGCTCCTGCTGTCTGGCCAGCCCGTCATCACGGAGTTCATGGCCGTCAACGACAGCGTGCTGGCCGACGAGGACGGCGAGTACAGCGACTGGATCGAGATCCACAACCCCACCGATTCGGACATCCAGCTGAATGAGTGGTTCCTGACGGACAACCTCGGCTGGGCAACCAAGTGGCAGTTCCCTTCGCGGATCCTCCGGTCGGGGGAGTATCTGGTCGTCTTCGCCTCGGGGGACAGCCGGAAGACCGGCAACGAGCTGCACGCGGACTTCAAGCTCAGCGGCGGGGGGGAGGATCTGGCGCTGACGCATCTGGACGGGACGCCGGGGACGAGGTTCGACCCGTACCCGCCGCAGCACGGCGACATCTCGTACGGCTATCCCGTGGAGGCCCTGGGCGAGACGACGCTGGTCGACGAGCAAACGCCCCTGAAGGCGATCGTGCCGGCCGACGGCGACCTGGGGCTGACGTGGACCGGCGGGTCGCCGCTGGACGATTCGGACTGGATCGACGGGGTCAGCGGCGTGGGGTTCGACGAGAAGGGCGCCTACCCGGGCCTGATCCGCACGGACCTCGGCGAGCAGATGTACTTCAAGCAGACGAGCCTCTACGTCCGCTACGCGTTCGAAGTGGCCGACCCGGCCGCCTTCGAACTGCTCCTGCTGAGCATGAGGTATGACGACGGGTTCGTCGCCTATCTCAACGGCGTGGAGATCGCCGCCCGCAACGCGCCGGGTGAGCCGGCCTTCGACTCCGTGGCCGTCAGCGAGCACGAGGACTCCGACGCCAGGCAGTTCGAGAAGATCGACGTATCCGCCTTCGCGGATGAGTTGCGGGCGGGCACGAACATCCTGGCCGTCCACGGGATGAACCTGTCGAACGACAGCAGGGACGCCCTGTTCGCGGCCAAGTTGGTCGCGGCGGAGGGCACGCTCCGGGCGGGCTCGGCCTCGTACATGGCCATACCGACACCGGACGGGCCCAACAACGAGCTGCTCTGGAGCGTCGTGGATCTCGGCTTCAGCAAGATGCACGGCCACTACGGCGCGCCGTTCGATCTGGAACTCACCAGCGTGACGGAGGGCGCGGAGATCTACTACACGCTCGACGGCAGCCAGCCGTCGCCCATCGGCGGCATGCCCTATACCGGTCCGATCGGGATCGACGCGACGACGACCGTCCGGGCCGTCGCGGTCAGCGCGGGCCACCCGCCGTCCGACGTCAAGACGCGGACGTACATCTTCCTCGACGACACGCTCGTCCAGACCGGGGCGGGCCTGCCCTTCACGTGGGGCCATGTCGGGCCCGATTACGAGATGGACTCACAGGTCGTGACCGATCCGCTCTACCGCAACACGATCCGTGACGACCTGATGGTGATTCCGACGGTCTCACTGGTGATGGACCCGGGCGACCTGTTCGGGGCGGGCACCGGCCTCTACGCCAATCCCGCGATGCGGGGCGAGGCGTGGCAGCGGGCGGTGTCGGCCGAGCTGATCACACCTCTCGCCGGCACGGGCTTCCAGATCAACGCCGCCGTCGAGATCCTTGACGACATTGCCAGCGACTCTCCCTGGCGGATGGACAAGCTGTCGTTTCGGCTGACGTTCAAGGGCGCCTACGGGCCGACGAAGCTGGAGTATCCGCTGTTCGGCGACGAGGCGGCCGATCGGTTCGACACGCTCGTCCTGGACGCGCAGGACTCCGACACGTGGGCGTCCCACATATACTCGAACCGCCAGACCGCCCTGTACGTGCGGGGACAGTACCTGAGCGACCTCCAGAACGCGATGGGCGGCTGCGCTCCGCACGGCCGCTACGTCCACCTGTACCTCAACGGCCTGTACTGGGGCCTGTACTGCCTTCGCGAAAGGCCCAGCGGATCGTTCGCCGAGGCGTATCTCGGAGCCACCAAGGACGACTACGAGGTCGTCGACGGGTCGACGGCCGGCGCGAGTCAGGCCTACAACCGGATGATCAGCATCTCCTACGGCAACCTGGCCGACCCGGCCCAGTACGAATTGCTCGGGCAGCTTCTGGACGTGGGGGGCTTCGTCGACTACGTGATCGCCAACATCTACGTCGGCAACCTCGATTGGGGCACGCCGAACTGGACCGCCACGATGGCGGCGGACGATCCGAGCGGACGGTGGCGATTCCACTGCTGCAACGGCGAGCGAATCCTCCGGTCGGTCGGCGAGAACATTACCGTCAGATGGGACGCCATCGGCCCGGCGGGCCTGCACCAGAGGCTGTCCGCGAACGCCGACTACCGCATGCTCTTCGCCGATCGAGTATATCGGCACTTCTACAACGACGGCGCGCTCACGCCGACCCGCGCGGCGGCGAGGTTTGCCGACCGCCTCGCCGAGATCGACCGGGCCATCGTCGGCGAGTCCGCCCGGTGGGGCGACAACCGGCGCGCCGCGCCCTACACCCGCGACGGAGAGTGGCTCGCCCAGTCGGGCTGGCTGACGGGGGCGTACTTCCCGCCGCGGACGGGCATCGTGCTCTCCCAGTTGGCGGCGAGGGGGCTGCACGCCTCCCTGCCCACGCCGGTCTTCAGGGTCAACGGGCAGGGGCAGCACGGCGGCGAGGTCCACGTCGGCGACGCGCTGACCATCGAAGCGCCGGGCAGTGTGATCTACTACACCCTCGACGGGTCGGACCCGCGCCTGCCCGGCGGGGGGATCAGCGGCGCCGCCGTGCCCTACACCGGCCCCGTGGTGCTCGAAAGCACGAGCCGCGTCAAGGCCCGCGCCCTGTCCGGCAGCCGGTGGAGCGCGGTCAACGAAGCGGTCTACTACGTCGACGTCAGCCCCCATCTGCGGGTCACCGAGATCATGTACCACCCGTCCGAGCCGACGCCGCAGGAGGTCGCGGCGGGCTTCACACGCAACAGGGACTTCGAGTTTGTCGAGCTGAAGAACATCCACGACCGCCCGATCCGGCTCGACGGCGTGCGGTTCACCAACGGCATCGCCTTCACCTTCCCGGCTGTCGAGCTGGCCTCGGGGCAGCACGTCGTCGTCGTGGCCGACGAAGACGCGTTCAGGATGCGCTACGGCAGCGGGGTGGCGCTCATCGCGGGGGAGTTCTCCGGCTCGCTGAGGAACAGCCGCGAAAGGATCGAGGTCGAAACGCCTCTCGGCTCGCCGGTGCACAACTTCCGCTACCGCCCGGAAGCGTACCCCCACACCAACGATGGGAGTTTCTCGCTGACGGTCCGGGACCCACTCGCCGACGAGGCCGTCTGGGACGACGCGGCGGGCTGGCGATCCAGCGTCTGGCCCGGCGGCACGCCGGGTGCCGAGGAAGTGGCACTGAGCCCGGGGTCGGTGATCATCAGCGAGGCCCTCGCTCACACGGACGTGGCGCCCGGCGACTGGATCGAACTGCACAACACCACCGGCGGCGACGTCGACGTGGGCGGGTGGTTCCTCAGCGATGACGGCGACGAACTGATGAAGTACGAGATCGCTGCCGGAACGGTCATCCCCGCCGGCGGATACCTCGTCCTCACGCAGGACGATCACTTCGGGCGCGGCTCGAGCGATCCGGGCAGCCGAGACGGCTTCGGCCTCAGTGAGCTTGGCGACGACGTCTACCTGTCGGGCGCCGTCGCGGGGCAACTGACCGGCTATCGGGAGCAGCGCCACTTCGACGCCTCGCCGAAGGAACTGAGCTTCGCCGCCTATCCGGCGGGCACAGGGGACGGGGAGTTTGCTCTCGTTGGCGAACCGACGCCGGGGGCGCCCAACGCCGAGACGGTCGTCGGGCCGCTGATCATCAACGAGGTGATGTACCACCCGGCCGGCCCGGCGCCCGGCGGCCCGTTCGAGGACGACGACTACGAATACGTCGAGCTGCTGAACACGTCCGACGAGACGATCGACCTGACGCAGTACTACCTGAGCAGCGGCATCGGGTTCACGTTCGGCTGGTACGAGCTGCGCCGCGGGGGAAGCACGCTGTGGACCCGCCAGGGCGGCGCGACGGCACGGTGGCAGGCCGAGCTGCCCACCCCCGGCGAGTACGAGATCCTCGCCTTCGTCAACGGCACCGACGGCAGGGGAGGGCTCTACTCGCTGGAGTCCGAGGCCCGCTACGACGTCACCGACGCCGGCGGGGTGCAGACGGTCATGGTCAATCAGAACGACAACCCGACGGGGTGGCTGGCGATCGGGACGTTTGCTCTCGGCGCCGGGCCGGTCAGCGTCACGCTGACGCGAGAGGCGGGCAGGCCGGGCCAGCGAACCGTCGCGGACCGGATCCTGTTCGTCAAGGGAGAGGTCAAGATCAACGTGGGCACGGCCGATGCCGGTTTCATCGCGACAGGGACCGACGTGACGACCATCGGACCCGGCGAGCACGTGGTGGTCGTTCGCAACCCAGCCGCGTTCGAGCAGCGCTACGGCGGGGCGGCGAATGGAATCAAGCTCGCCGGCCAGTACAGCGGCGGGCTGGCCAATCGCCGAGAGGCCGTCAACCTCCGGCGCCGGGACATTCCCGAGCCCGCCGGCTACCTGCCCTACGTTCTCGTCGACCGGCTGGAGTACGACGACGATCCGCCCTGGCCCACCGAGGCCGACGGGACCGGCCCGTCGCTGTCCCGCATGCAGCGAACCGCCTACGGGAACGACGTGGCCAATTGGGCGGTCGGCCTCGACGGGGGAACGCCCGGGGCCGTCAACGCGGACGTCGACTGGATCGCACCGACGGCGGAGATTGTCGAGGTGGTCCCGAACCCGCGGCCCGGAGCCGTCGACCAGATCGAGATCACCTTCAGCGAGTCCGTCACCGGAGTCAACCTGTCCGATCTGGCCCTTTCGCTCGACGGCGGAGTCGACCTCCTGACGGCCGCCCAAACGCTGTCCAGCGATAACGGCGTCACATGGACGCTGGGCAACCTGTCGGGGCTGGCCGAGCGGCGCGGTGCGTACACGCTGACGCTGACGGCGGCCGGCTCGGGCATCGTCGACGTGGGGGGCAACGCCTTGGCCGACGACGCGGCCGAAACGTGGATCGTCGACCGTCCCCCGCCGAGTGTGGAGGCCCTGGTCCGCAACGGCGGAGGCGACTGGCCGTCAGAGTTGTGGAGCATCGCCTTCGTCTTCTCGCTGGACGTTGGCGCGAGCCTCGACGTCGGCGACCTGGCGCTGCGGGATAAGACGCGAGGCGTTGACGTGGACCTGTCGGCCGCCGCGTTCCACTACTACGAGCCGGTGCGCACCGGCTTCTGGGACCTGACCTCCGTGCCGATCGATTACGGGTACTACAGCGTCACACTCGACGCCGCCGGCGTGGCCGACGCAGAGGGGATGCACCTCGACGGCGACTCGGACGGCGCGCCCGGCGGCGACTACGGGGTCGAGCTGCTCGCGGCCCTGCCCGGCGATGCGGACCTCAGCGGCGACGTGGGCTGGACGGACTACGTGGCGGCCAGGGACCGGTTCGGCCAGGCCGGCGCCGGCTGGGCGGGGGGCGACTGCAACTACGACGGGTACGTCAACTGGCGCGACTACCTGACGCTGAAGATGAACTTCGGCCGGACCGTGGCCCCCCCGCCGCACGTGCTCGACGTCGAACGCAACGGGGGCGCTGACAGGCCGTCGGAGCTGACGAGCATCGCCGTCGGCTTCTCGCAGGACGTCTCGGCCAGCCTCGAAACGTCCGACTTGACCATCCGGGATCCCGTTACGGGCGGGAAGGTCGACCTGTCGGCCGCGGCGTTGGCGTACGACGATCGGACCCACACGGCCTACTGGGACCTCGGGGGCGTGCGGTTCGAGCCCGGCTACTACACGGTGAAGCTCCACGCCGCCGGGGTGAGCAACGCTGCCGGGCTGCTGCTCGACGGCGATGCCGACGGCGAAGGCGGCGGCGACTACAGCCTCGTGCTGCTGCTGGCCCTGCCCGGCGACGCGGACCTCAGCGGCGACGTCGGGTGGCAGGACTACGCAGCCGTTAGAGACGACTTCGGCACAACGGGAGCGGGTTGGTCCGGCGGCGATTTCAACTACGACGGGGTCGTCGACCGGCTCGACTATCTGGCGCTGAAGCGGAACCACGGCCGATCCGTGCCCGGCCCGTTGGGGGCCGGACCGTCACTTCTCGTTTGATGAATCGGCACACGTGGGCCGTGCCTGGTGAAAACGCGGGGAATCGACTTGACGTTCCACGCCCCGGGGGCCTATGATCCGGAGGACATCGAGAGTTGCGCGAGGGAACTGGCCCGCTGACCGCACGACAACCTGTTTCGGCCCGCCCCGGCCGGGATAAGGTGCCGCAGCCAGCCCGCAAGGGACCGATGTGGCGCGAACCAGGGCATGAACGGTTGCCCGGTTCGAGCAATGAGCCCCCGCCGCGAGGAGTGGCTCTTTGCAGGCAGCCGTCTTGCTGCCCTCCGCTTCGATCCCCGGCCCGTCCCGCCGCACGGACCCGTGCCGCGCCGCCTCGATCGGACGAGAGCCGAAGGAGAGCTTGGATGAGCAACAACGATGCGGGCCCCGGACTGGGCACGAAGGCGCTGCACGCCGGGCAGGAGGCGGACCCGACCACCGGCGCGCGGGCCGTGCCGATCTATGCGACCACCAGCTACTGCTTCAGAGACACCGACCACGCGGCGAACCTGTTCGCGCTGAAGGAATTCGGCAACATCTACAGCCGCCTGATGAACCCGACGTGCGACGTGCTGGAGAAGCGCATGGCCGCGCTGGACGGCGGGGTCGGGGGGCTGGCCTTCGCCAGCGGGCAGGCGGCGATCACGGCGTCGATCCTCACCATCACCCACGCCGGGCAGAACTTCGTGGCCTCGACGAGCCTGTACGGCGGGACGTGGACGCTGTTCACGCAGACGCTGAAGAAGCTCGGCATCGAGGTGCGGTTCTTCGACCCCGACGAGCCGGAGACGATCAACGAGCTGGTCGACGAGAACACCCGCTGCGTCTATCTCGAGAGCCTCGGCAACCCGAAGAACGACGTGCCCGATTTCAGGAAGATCGCGGAGATCGCTCACGCGAGGGGCCTGCCGGTCCTGTGCGACAACACGGTGATGACCCCCGCGCTGTTTCGGCCGATCGAGCACGGGATCGATATCGTCATCTACTCGGCGACGAAGTTCATCGGCGGCCACGGGACCCACGTCGGCGGCGTCGTCGTCGACGGCGGGACGTTCCGGTGGGCCGACGATCCGGAGAAGTGGCCGGAGTTCTGCGCGCCGTCGCCGTCGTACCACGGCGTGGTGCTCGCCGAGGCGCTCGAGCCGATCGGCAACATCGCCTACATCATCCACATTCGCACGCACCTGCTGCGGGACACGGGCGGGTGCATGAGCCCGTTCGCGGCGTTCCTGTTCCTGCTGGGGCTCGAGACGCTGCACGTCCGCATGCCGCGGCACTGTGAGAACGCCCGGGCCATCGCGGAGTTCCTCGCCGCCCACGACGCCGTCGAGTGGGTCAACTACCCGTCCCTGCCCGATCACCCGCACCACGAGGCGGCGAAGGAGTATCTGCCCGACGGGGCGGGCGCGATCGTCGGGTTCGGCATCAAGGGCGGCAGGGAGGCGGGCATCCGCTTCATCAACGCCACGAAGTTGTGCAGCCACCTGGCCAACATCGGCGACGCGAAGACGCTGGTGATCCACCCGGCCTCGACGACACACCAGCAGTTGACGCCCGAAGAGCAGGCGGCCACGGGCGTGACGGGCGAATACGTCCGCCTGAGCATCGGCATCGAGGACCTCGCCGACATCCGGGCCGACATCGACCAGGCGCTGAAGGCCTCGCAGGCGTAGGGGATCGGCGATGCAGGCAGAGAGAGTTCGGAGAAGTGGCGGAGAGTCCCGTGCAGCAAGGTGAAGCATTCTTCGACAGCAGCGACAGCGTCCGCAGCGGGCGGGCGCTGAAGCACGTGCAGTACGTCACGTTCGACGAGCCGCTCGATCTGGAGCGTGGCGGGCGGCTCGAGAGCGTCACGGTGGCGTACGAGACGTACGGCCGGCTCAACGAGGCGAAGGACAACGCCGTGCTGGCCTGTCACGCGTTGTCGGGCGACTCGCACGTGGCGATGCACGACGAGGACGACGATCCCGGCTGGTGGGACGTGGTGGTCGGGCCCGGCAGGCCGATCGACACGGACAAGTACTTCGTGATCGGCTCGAATCTGCTGGGCGGCTGCCGCGGGACGACGGGCCCGAACTCCATCGACCCGGCCACGGGCGAGCCCTACGGGCCGAACTTCCCCACGGTTGCGGTCGGCGACATGGTCGAGGTGCAGCGGCGCCTGATCGACCATCTGGGAATCGAGCGGCTGCTGGCGGTGACGGGCGGCTCGCTGGGGGGGCACCAGACGCTGCTGTGGGCCACGCGCTATCCCGACCGCCTCGCCGGCGCGATCCCGATCGCCACGTCGGCGCGGCTCTCGAGCCAGGCGCTGGCGTTCGACGTCGTCGGGCGAAACGCGATCCAGCACGACCCGAACTACCGGGGCGGGCGGTACTACGACGACGGGCCCGGCCCGGACGTCGGGCTCGCCATCGCGCGGATGATCGGGCACATCACCTACCTGTCCCGCGAGTCGATGAAGGAGAAGTTCGGCGAAAGCAGGCACGAACCCCGCGACGTGCCCGTCGCCTTCGAGAAGCAGTTCTCCGTCGGCAGCTACCTCGGCTACCAGGGCGCGAAGTTCGTCGAGCGGTTCGACGCCAACAGCTACGTGGCCATCAGCATGGCGATGGACCTGTTCGACCTCGGCAGCTCGTCGCGCGAGCTGATGCCGGTCCTCCAGCCGTCGACGTGCCGCTGGCTCGTGCTCAGCTTCACCAGCGACTGGCTGTTCTCGTCGGAGGACAGCCGCGAGATCGTCAACGCCCTGATCGCGATCAACAAGCCGGTCAGCTACTGCAACGTCCGCAGCAACTGCGGGCACGACGCGTTCCTGCTGGAGACGGACGTGGAGGTCTACGGGCGGCTGATCGAGGGGTTCCTGGCGAACCTGCGGGGGGCGGATCGGGCGGCGCCCGAGGTCGGGAGCAGGGAGGGCGAGCAAAGCCCCACGAGCATCTTCCACGGCAACGGGCGGCAGAGGCTGGACCGCGACCGGATCGTCGAGCTGATCCCGCCGTCGGCGAGCGTGCTGGACCTCGGCTGCGGGCACGGCTCGCTGATGGCGGCCCTCGCCGGGCGGGGCCACGAGCGGGTGATGGGCGTCGAGCTGGACGAACAGGCGCTGATCGTCGACGTGCAGCGCGGGCTGGACGTGGTGCAGGCCGACCTGAACGACGGGCTGGCGGCGTTCGGCGACGACCAGTTCGACGTGGTCGTCCTCAGCCAGACGCTCCAGAGCATCCGCGACGTGGAGGGCGTGATCGAGGAGATGCTCCGCGTGGGGCGGCGGTGCATGGTGAGCTTCCCGAACTTCGGGTACTACAAGCTGCGGCGGATGCTGCACGAATCCGGTCGCGCCCCCGAGTCGGCCGGACAACTCCGCCACAAGTGGTACAACTCGCCGAACATCCGGTTCTTCTCGATTGCCGACTTCCGCCAGTTCTGCCGCGACAAGCGGATCCGCATCCACCGCAGCATCTGCCTCGACACCGAAGAGGGCATTGACGTGATCGACAACCCCAACCTCAACGCCGACGTGGCGATCTTCGTGTTGAGTCGGTAGGGAGCGCGACGTTCAGGGGCGGTGGGGACGATTGCTCGTGTTCCCCCGCGAAGCCGCACGCGGCTCGGCGCCTCCCGCCGCTTGCGGCTTCGCGAGGGGCGTCGTCAGGACGTCCCTCTTTTGCTCGCGTTGTGTTGCGTGCATGCGCCCGATACACTGACCAGCATGCCCCGCCCCATCGTCATCGCCCATCACCTGATCTGGACGGCATACGGCTGGTGGCTGCCGAACGACCCGAGGGGCAGCAGGTCGCGAGTGATCCGACGAGACGTGCTCGCCGAGCTTGGCGACCTCCACCACGGCCGCAAGAAGGTCCAGCCGGCATCGCGCGAGATTCGCGCGTTCTACATGGGTGCCGAGCCGAAGCTGACGCATCCCCTCAGGGAGTTCTCGGCGATCGAGATGGGCACGATCGCGGGTGCCTTCGGTGACGCCGTCGCCAACAACCGTTACACCTGCTACGCCTGCGCGATCCTCCCCGACCACGTGCACGTCTTGATCCGCAAGCACAAGCACAAAGCGGAGGACATGATCGCGAATCTCCAGGCGATCAGCCGCTCGCGGCTTCGCGAGCGCTTTGGGCACTGCGCGGGCCGCCCTGTCTGGGGCGGGGGCGGCTGGAAGGTCTTTCAGGACCACCCCGACGACGTGCGGCGGACGATCGCCTACATCAAGGGCAATCCGCCGAAGCATCGGTTGCCGCCGCAGCAGTGGCCGTTCGTCAAGGAGTACGACGGTTGGCCGCTGCATCCGGGTCATAGTCCGAATTCGCCGTATGTGAAGAGATTGAGAAAGCGCACCTGACCCTCGCGAAGCCGCAAGCGGCTGCGCGGCGGCTGCCGCTTGCGGCTTCGCGAGGGACGACGAATCCCGGGCGCCCCCGCAGGCCGCCCAGACGACATCCGCACCGTTGTCCGAGTGTCGTCCGATAGGTTACCATGGACCCACCGCCGGGCGAGCCCCGTCGGCCGAGTTGGGAGCCTTCCGATGATCCAGTGCGAACAATGCGAGTTCTTCCGCCGGGGCGAGTCGGGGGAGGTGTCGTTTCTGTGCGACCCGTTCCGAAACGTCAAGGAACCCGAGTGCCTCGCCAAGTGGCAACTGATCAAGATCAACCAGATGGTCGCCGCCTACCAGTCCACGCTCGCCTACTACCACAAGCTCGCGCCCATGCAGGAGAAGATGTTCAAGGTCATGGAACGCGAGATCGAGGACATGAACGAGTCGGACAAGTGGAAAGTCGCCGACGACGAGGACGAGGACGGCGAAGAGCCGCGCTACGACACGGGCAGCACCTGGGGCGACGACAGCCCGCACTGACGGGGGCCCACAGCGGGCGAGGGAACCGATGAAGCTGAACGAGCCGCCCTTCTCCGAGTACGGCGCCGCGTCGCGAGAGCCTTCGCCTGTGCGGCGGATGATGGTCGCCTTTGCGGCCGACTTCCGCGACGGGATCGACATCAATCTCGGTGTCGGGTACGTCAACGAGAACACCATCCCCCGCGAGTTGGTCGTCGACGCGATGCGGGCCGTTCTCGCCCGGCCGGACCAGTACGACAAGGCGCTGAACTACGGCGCGCCGCAGGGCTGCCGGGAGCTGATCGACGCGATCCGCCGTCACCGGCTGGCTTCGGAAGGAGCGCGGCTGACGGCGGCGGCGCTGGAGGGCCGTCAGATCGTCATCGGCATCAGCGGCGCGACCAGCCTGCTGGAGGCCATTGCCGGCGTGCTGGCCGGGGGCATCGTCGTGACGGCCGACCCGATGTACTACATCTACTGCAACTTCCTCGAGCGGGCCGGCTTCGAGATCCTGCCCGTTCCGGAAGACCACGACGGGATCCGCACGGACCTGCTGGCCGAGAAGCTGTCGGCCCTCGGCGGCCGCAGGAGGGAGGTCCGCTTCATCTACGTGGTGACGGTCAGCAACCCGACGGGCACGATCCTCGCCAACGGACGCCGCACCGAGCTGGTGCGGATCGCAACCGACCTGTCGCGCGAGCTGGGAACGCGCGTGCCTCTCGTCCTCGACCGCGCCTACGAGGAGCTGATCCACGACCCGGCCTGCCCGACGCCTCGCAGCGGGCTGCTCGACGACGAGGAGGCCATCGTCCACGAGATCTCGACCGTCTCGAAGACGCTCGCGCCGGGGCTGCGGATCGGGTACATGATCGGCCCGGAAGGGATGCTGACACGCACGATCGTCCAGCGGATCAGCGACATCGGCTTCAGCGCGCCTCCGATCAACCAGGTGATCGCCGCCTACATCCTGGACCACCACATCGGCGAGCAGATCGAGGCGGTCAACGCCGGCTATCGCCGCAAGGCCCGCGCCGTGCGGGGATGGATCGACGAGCTGCTCGGCGACGAGCTGGAAGACTGCACCGGCGGGCGGGCGGGGTTCTACTTCTACCTGACGTTCCGCGACGTTCAGACGGGCGAAGGCTCGCGGCTGTTTCGGTACCTGTCGCGGACGACGGGCCAGGCGGAGGTGGACGGGCGGGCGGATGCGCTCAAGCCGCGGGTGAGCTACATTCCGGGCCAGTACTGCGTGCACCCGCGGGGTGACCTGGTGGAAGTGGGGCGGCGGCAGATGCGGCTGTCGTACGCCTTCGAGGACCTGGAGCGCATCGAGGAGGCGATTCGGCTGGTGAGGGAAGCGGTCGCCTATGCGAAGGGGGCGTAGCGAGGGGGGCGTCAGTTTTACTGCCCTCGCGAAGCCGCAAGCGGCTTGGGCGGGGCCGCAGATCCGCGTGTCCTCCGCGGTCGCCGCGCTGTCTGCGCCGGAGGACAGCTCAGGCTCAGACCTCCTCGCCGAACGCTTCCTTGTACCAGGCGTGCATTTCCTCGTCGCTGACGGACGTGGTCCGGCCGGCCTCGTACTCGGCGTCGACCTTGTCGCGGATGGCCAGCAGGCGCGGGTCGTCCTTCGGCAGGTTCGTGCCGTAGAACTTGTCGATCCAGTGCTTGATCCCGGCCGCGCCGGACTTGTCGGTGATGGCGATGCCGATCGGTCGGTTGAGGATCCGCTCGGTGTCGAAGCAGTTGTAGATCTCCTGGCTCTTGAGCAGCCCGTCGGCGTGGATACCGGCCCGGGTGGTGTTGAAGTCCCGCCCGACCAGCGGGAAGTTGTGCGGGACGCCGAAGCCGATCTGCCGCCGGTAGTAGTCGCCGATCTCGGTGATCGCGGCGTAGTTGACCTGGTCGGACTGTCCGCGGAGTTGGGCGGCCTCGACGACCATGCCCTCGATCGGCGTGTTGCCGGTCCGCTCGCCGATGCCCAGCAGGCTGCCGTTGCAGACCGCGCAGCCGTACAGCCAGGCCGTCGCCGGGTTGATCAGCACCTTGTGGAAGTCGTTATGCCCATGCCACTCGAGCAGATGCCCGGGCACGCCGGCGTCGTGGATCATCCCATGGACGAGCTTGGGCACGGAGCGCGGCAGGGCGGCTTCGGCCCAGGGGACGGCGTAGCCCATCGTGTCGCACAGGCGGATCTTCACGTCGACGCCGTACTGCTCGCGGAGCTTCATCAGCTCGATGGCGAAGGGCACGACGAATCCGTGGAAGTCGGCCCGCGTGAGATCCTCGAAGTGGCACCGCGGGCGGATGCCCTCGTCCAGGGCGGCCTTGATGACCGACAGGTACTGCTCCGTTGCCTGCTTGCGGGTCTTCCGCAGCTTCAGGAACACGTGGTAGTCGCTGCAACTGGTCAGGATCCCCGTTTCGGCCAGGCCGGCATCCTTGACGAGCTCGAGGTCGCTCGGCACGGCGCGGATCCAGCCGGTGACTTCGGGGAACTCGAAGCCCAGCTCCCGGCAGCGGTCCACGGCCTCGCGGTCCCTCTTCGAATAGATGAAGAACTCGCTCTGCCGAATCAGCCCCGTCCCCCCGTCCAACTCGTGCTCGAGGCGGAACAGCTCGACGATCTGCTCGGCGGTGTAGGGCGGGCGGGCCTGCTGGCCGTCGCGGAAGGTCGTGTCGGTGATCCAGATCTGCTCGGCCGGGGCCATCGGCACGGCCCGGCCGTCGAAGACCACCCGGGGCAGCTTGCTGTACGTGTACATGTCGCGCAGCAGGTTGGGCTCGGCGACGTCCTGAAGCTCGAATTGTCTGGTCCGGTCTGTCATGCGTTCCTTACTTCGGCGGCCTGCCCCCGCCGGTTCGCTCCAAACGGTTCTCCGACCCTCCCGGTGCGCCCAACAGCACACGACCGAGGATCATCTTCCGTGGTGAGCCGGGATCCGCCCACGATACAGGGCGGCCGGGGTGAGACGGCAATCGATCTGCGAGCACCGTTCCCAGTGCACACATTCTACCGGATCGGCGGGGGCGGACGCAAGGCTTTGTGCGTGTCACAGCCGTCTCGGCCGTGTTCCGGGCAGCGCTACAGGCCGGACCCCCGTGCCACCGGTCACCGACGGACCCGAACCACGCCGTCTTCGATCGCCACCCGCCCCTCGCCGAACAGGCCGATCGCCTCCGGGAAGGCGATGCACTCCTGCTCGAAGACCCGGGCGGCCAGGGCGTCCGGCGTGTCGCCCTCCTCGACGGGAACGGTCTTCTGGACGATGATCGGGCCGGCGTCGTACTCGTTGGTCACGAAGTGGACGGTGCAGCCGGAGACCTTGCAGCCGCGGGCCAGGACGGCCTCGTGCACGTGGTGGCCGAACATCCCCTTCCCGCCGAAGCTCGGCAGCAGGGCCGGGTGGATGTTCATCACCCGCCCCTCGTAGCGGGGGGGGATCTGCCAGAGCGACAGGAAGCCGCAGAGGCAGACGAGGTCGGTTCGGGCGGCGTCGAGCAGCTCGACGAGGCGGGCGGAGTAGGTCCGCACGTCGGGCATCTGCTTGTAGGGCACGACGTGGACGTCCAGCCCGGCGGCGCGGGCCCGCTCGACGCCCTTGCAGTCGCGGGAGGCGATGACGACGGCGACCTCGGCATTCAGGCGGCCGGCATCGATCCGCTCGAGGATGTTCAGCAGCGTCCGCCCGCCGCCGCTGAGCAGCGCGCCGAGCCGCAGGGCGGCGCCTGGATCGCTCTGGGTATCATCCATGTCGGTCATGTCGGGCCTCGGGCCAGGGGGGGCGGCGCTACTCGCGGGCCGTCTTCGTGCTGATCAGACGGACCTCTCCGGCTTCCGCGTCGTGGGCGAGGCAGACGGTCGCCGTGAAGTCGGCCTCGTCGGTGCCGCTGAACGACCGGGTGTAGTAAGCCCCGCCGGTCAGGTCGGCGGGCTTCCAGATATCGGTGGTCGCGGCGCTGCCTTCGGTCATGGCGGCGCGGACGTCATCCCACGTCGCCGGCCGGCAGTTCTCCTTCAGGAAGCGGTCGAACAGCGGGCCGACGTCGAGCCGGGCCAGGTAGACGCTCTTCCCGCCGCCGTAGGAGCGCGACTCGGAGGCGGTCACGCGGGCCGCTTCGGGCAGGTCCACGCCGACGTAGGAGGAGAACTCGTCGGCCACCGCCGTGCGGGCACGGGCGACGACCGCCGGGGCGATCATCGGCCCGGGAGCCACCCGGGTGGCGCTGGCGAACAAGGCATAGCCCCCGCCCACGACCAGCGCCAGCATCGCCAGGGCCATCAGCCCGATGCCCGTGCCCCACAGGGCGGGCCTCTTGCGGGCGATACCCACGATCAGCAGCACGATCCCCGCCACTCCGGGCAGCAGAAGCAGCAGGAGGATCATGCCCACGAACATGAATGAGAACATGGCGGCGGCTTCCTTCTCTTGACAGGTCCGGTTGGATGCTATTAGAACGTCCCTGCGCCCGCCGATCAACGGGCGCCGCTCGGGACGGACTGTGGCGCGATCCAGCTCTACTGTCAACAGAGGACCGGAACAATGACCGACGATGCGCGGACCGGAGGATGGACGGGCCCGAGGCGGGCGTACTGGCGGGTGGCCGTGGCGTTGGCGGCCGGGGCGGCGATGGCGGGCTGCGCGTCGCCTCAATTCGCCGGCAAGGTGGACAACGGGGGCGACGCCCCGCCGTTCGCGACGTTCGAGCAGTTGACGGTGGAGGACCTGTCGGCCGTCGGACCGGGCGATGCGCTGGCGTTCGTGCTGGGCAACGTCAGCGCGGTGACGCAATCCAACACCGTGCGGATCGACCTGATGATCGGCGAGGCCGAAGCGGCGGCAGAGGCGGCCGACGAGGCGGCCCCGCCTCCCGAGCCGGTCGCCGAGCAGCCGGGCCCGGCGAAGCAGCGGTGGGGCAAACAAGCGCAGGACGAGAAGCCGCCGGGCAAGCAGGAGCAGCAGCAGCGGCAGATCGCCAAGGAGGACCGCATCGAGCAGCGGGAAATCCAGAAGGAGCAGCGGAAGGACGAGCGGCTGGCGGGCAAGGAGGAAGGCAAAGGGGACCAGCACATGCGGCTGGGCAAGCAGAAGGGCGAGGGCGACCGGGGCGAGACGGGCGAGCCGACCAAGCAGCAGCGCAAGCGGCCGAAATGGGGCAAACAGTCTGACGGCGAGGGGGAGTCGGGCAGGGGGCCGGAAGGCAGCCCCGCGGCCGCCGAGGATGCAGGGAAGCCCGAGCCCGGCAAGCAGCGTTGGGGCAAGCAGTCCGATGACGAGCCGAAGGCAGGCAAGCAGGACGACAAGCCGCCCGCGGCCGCCGAGGGCGACGAGAAGTCCGAGCCGGGCAAGTGGCGTTGGGGCAAGCAGTCGGACGGCGAGGAGAAGCCGGCCAAGGAGGCGGGCGGTGGGGAGCGGCCTCAGCTTGCCCTGCTGATGCGTGCCCGCAAGGGCCCTGAAGGCAAGTACGCCAGGCGCTTGGAGCTGCTTCGCGGCGAAGATGACCAGACGGTCCGGATTCGATTGGTGCTGCTGAACCGCGGGGGCGGGAAGTTCCTCGGCGGCATCCAGTTGCTCAACCGCCTTCCGGCAGGCACGGAGTTCATGCGGACGGTGTCGGTGGGGAAGGTGACCTCCGCCGGCGCGGTGGGAGCGTTGTGGCAGCGGATGTTCGGCGGCGGCGAGGAGTTCGCCTTCGAGCCGCTGTCGTACAAGTCGCTGGGCCTCCGCCAGGAGACGGAGGGCGGGCTGGTGAAGTACGAAGTGGACGGCTACACAATGGAGCCGAAGGCGGGCCTGGCCGTCGAGTACGAGCTGCGGCTGAGCAAGTGGTGATCCGCCGGTCCCAGCGCGTCGGCGGGCCGATCGCAGCGGCGCGGCGGGAGGTGTTCGGGATGCAGAGCGGGCGGCGGCAACGCGAGGGCCTTCCGCCTCGGTGCGCGGGCGGCGCGGCAGCGGGCCTGCTGGCGGCCGTCCTGAGTGCCGCGGCGTCCGGCTGTGCGAGGCCCGACGCGCTGGCCGGACAGTGGGACGCGAACTTCGCCGAGCCCGTTCGCCCGCCCGCGGAACTGACGGAGGCGGCCTCGACGGATCCGGCCACGGGCCGGCTGATCGGCGACGAGGGCCATGCCCTGTACCTGCTGACCGACGCGGTGGGGATCGAGTTCTTCACGCCCGAGCGGTTCCTGACGACGCTGCACAAGCACCCGCGCGGGGGCAAGGAGGACGAGTCGATCGGCCATTGCTGGCTGATCCTGGACTCACCCGACAAGCTGATCGAGTGCGGGCACACGGGGGAGTTTGGCCTGGAGAGGCCGACGTACTACCGAGGCGTGATGCGGCGTGTCCGGGAGGGCCACGCCGATCCGGTGGGATATCTATGGGAGACGATGCACGACGGGGAGTTCCATCGGGGCCCGGGCACACACCGGCCGACGTTTGTCCTCGGCCTGCCCATCACGGCGGAACAGCACAAGGCGATCTACGACTACATCAACGGCTACGATTACGGGCCGTTTCGGCTGGTGGGGCACGCGTGCACGGACTTCGTGGCCGGCGCGGCCGAGCTGGCGGGGCTGTGGATCATGCACCAGGTGCGGCTGAGAGTCCCGCACGACGTCCGCTTCAAGGGCCGGACGATCCACCTGCGGACCTCGCCGAAGTACGCGACGATCACGGTCGGCTCGCCCGACCTGCTGGAGGCCCACCTGCGCCGGCTGGCACGGCGCGGCGTGGGATGGGATGCCACGGAGTGGTACTTCGAATGAACAGCGGCCCCACATCGCATGTCGAATCCCAGATAGAAGCAACAGCTGTCTCCGGAGACCCGAAGGGTCGACAGGTAATAGCCGACGTCAGCCCCCGGTAGCGAGTCCTCCATTGCGAAGAGCCCCAGAGGGGCGACAGAAGGCACGGAAGCAACCTGCCGGACCGGGGACACAGGTGATGAAATGACAAGAGCGAAGAAGGCGTCGGCATGCATCGTCGGGAGCCCTGCCCTCGAAGCATGCGTCGCGGCCCTGGTGACGGCTTCGGCGCTTGCCGCGGCCGACAGCACGCCGTTGCCACGGGGCGTAGCGGGGGGCAAGACGGACTTGGTGGCGGAGATCGGCTATTCGACGAAGCGGGAGCCGCTGGCGGCGGCCGAGCAGGCCACGCGGAGCATGCTGTCGAAACTCAAGGCCGGTCGCCGCAGGCCCGCCGTCGTGCTGTTCCTCGAGCGGACGGGCAGGGCGAAGGCCGCCGACGGGCCGCGCGTGGGGGATCGCGTCAAGCAGCTTGCGGCCGCGCCGACGTACGGGTCGGGCGGGCCGACCGGCACGTGGGGCCCGACTTGGTGGGCCAAGCAGGACCGAGAGGCGGGCTTCCAGGTGCTGGGGTTGGCCGGCGAGGTGACGGCCCGGGCGCATGTGGCCGGCGGCGCCCTGCCGGCGGAACCCGGCGGCTTGCGCGATCGGGCCGAGGCGCTCGGGAGGCAGGTCGACCCGTCCGGCGGAGGCCGGCTGGGGCTGTTGTTCTGCGGCGCGGGGAGCGGCGCGGGGGAGTACCTCTCCGCGCTTCGCCGCTCCGTCGTCACCGACGTGCCGCTGATCGGGGCCGTCGGGGAACCGGGCGACTACGTCTATGCCGACGGCCGCCCGCTGACCGACCCGGCCGGCAAGCCGGCGGCGGCGGGGCAACTGCTGCTGATGCTCGAGGCCCCTGTCAAGGTGGCCTTCGCGGGGATCGTCTCGCGCAACGAGGCCGACGCGCCGTCCGTCCTCGCCGAGGCCGACCTTGCTTCCGGCCACGCGATGAAGCAGCTCGCAGGCCGGCCGCCGGACGTCGTGTTCGCCTTCAGCAGCGTCGGACGCTTCCGGACGTGCAGCCTGAACGATCCGCGGAAGGAGTTGGCCAGGCTCCAGGCTGCCTTCGGCCGGGTCGTGCCCGTCTTCGGCGGGTTCTGCCGCTTCCAGATGGGCGTCGACAGCGCCGGGCGGTTCTCCGTCGGGCGCGAGCGCCTGATGCTGGTGGCCATCTCGGGCGGGAAGGCGAAGGAGAAGGCACGATGAGGCCCCGTATTTGGATAGCGGCAGTGGCGGGCTGCTGGCTGGCCGGGCTCGGCTGCGGGCCCGGCAGAGAGCCCTCGCCGCCGACCGCCTCGAGGCCCGTGGCGGCGGCCCGGCCGGCATCTCGGCCGGCGGCGTCGCGGCCGATGGACTTCTTCGCGGCGGTGGGATCGGGGCGTTCGGGCGACCCGGCCGCCGCGGCGGAAGAGGCGACGGGACAGGCCCTCGCGGCATTCCGGCAGGCCGGCGTCAAGCCGGTGGCGGCCGTGTTCGTCCATCGCGGCCAGACGGCGGCCGCGACGACCGACGTCGGCCGGCGGGTCCGGGAGGTCGCGGGTGTGCCGACGTATGGCCAGGGCTCGGCCGGCTCCGGCGGGTTGAGCGTCCTGCTGCTCGGCGGGGTGGGGCTCGAGGTGAAGGCTTTCGCGCTGGGCGGCGAGATTCCGCACGACGATGGCCCGGAGGCGGCGGTGGCGCGCGTGCGGAAGCTGCGGGCGCAGTGCATCCGCCGCGGCGAAGAGCTGGGCGAGCAGGTGGGCCGCCTGTCGCAGGGCGGCTTGGCGATCGTGCTCGGCGCGATGGAAGGCGAATGGCAGGCGCTGTTCTGCACGGGCCTGCACAAGCGAATGGGGGCGAAAGCCCCGCTCGTCGGCTGCGCGGGCGGATGGGCAGCCCGCGTCTACTCCGACGGTCGCGCGCCGACCGACGGGCAAGGCACCGGCGCACAAAGCGGACAGCTTGTCCTGGCCCTCGGGGGCCGGATCAGCGTGGCCGCCGAACCGGTTTCCCTGTCGAACCCACATGATCCCGCCGCCGTGGCGGCTGAGTCCCGCCATGCCTGCCGGACGGTGCTTCAGCGCCTGGAGCCGGCCCGGCCCCGACTGCTACTCGCCTTCGGCGGCGGCAGCCCGGACACCCTTCGTGACGTGACAGGCCCGGACGTGCCGATCTTCGCCATCCCGTGCGTCGGACAGGCAGGCACGGACGCCGACGGGAACCTCCACGTCGGCTCGGACCGCATTGTGTGCTGCGCGGTCGGCGAGGAACGCGGGGAGTGACACTTACCCACGCGCTGTTCGAGGCACACCCATTTCGCCCCCGGTCCCCCGACCGGGGGCTCTTCAAAGCGCACAGTGATGCAGGACGTTCGTCAGTGAACGCGTGTGCAGCAGAGCTGCACACCCTACTTCTGCGCTTCTGCGTCCTCGTCACCGAACGCGTGTGCAGCGGAGCTGCACACCCTACTTCTGCTGTTTCCGGATCTTGGCCCAGGTGTCGCGGAGGCCGACGGTGCGGTTGAGGACGGGGCGGCCGGCGGCCGTGTCCGGGTCGACGCAGAAGTAACCGATCCGCTCGAGCTGGAAGCGGCTGCCGGGCTCGGCGGCTGCGAGGGAGGGTTCGACCTTGCAGGCCGGCAGGACCTCCAGCGAGTCGGGATTGACGAAGTCGACGAACTCCTGCCCCTCTTCGACGTCGAAGGGCTTCTCCTTGGTGAACAGGTGGTCGTAGAGGCGGACCTCCGCGTCGATCGCGTCGGCTGCCGAGACCCAGTGCAGTGTGGCCTTGACCTTTCTTCCGTCCGGCGCGTCGCCGCCCCGCGTGGCCGGGTCGTACGTGCAGTGCAGCTCGACGACCTCGCCGCTTTCGTCCTTCACAACGTCCGTGCACGTGATGAAGTACGCGTACCGCAGCCGCACCTCACGCCCCGGCGCCAGCCGATAGAACTTCCGCGGCGGGTCCTCCATGAAGTCGTCCCGCTCGATGTACAGCTCGCCAGAGAAAGGCACGGGCCTCGTCCCCGCCGAGGCGTCCTCCGGATTGTTGATCGCCTCGAGCTGCTCGCTCTGTCCCTCGGGGTAGTTGTCGATGACGACCTTCAACGGCCGCAGCACGCCCATCACCCGCGGCGAGGTCTTGTTCAGGTGTTGGCGGAGAATGTGCTCCAGCAGCTTGATGTCCACCGTGCTGACGTACTTGTTGACGCCGATCCGCTTCATGAAGTCGGCAATGGCCTCCGGCGTGTAGCCGCGGCGGCGCAGGCCGCGAAGCGTCGGCATCCGAGGGTCGTCCCACCCGTTGACGTGCCCCTCCTCGATCAGCCGACGCAGCAGCCGCTTGCTCATCACCGTGTACGTCAGGTTGAACCGGGCGAACTCCATCTGCCGCGGGTGGTGGATGGGCAGCTGGTCGAGAAACCAGTCGTACAGCGGGCGATGGTTCTCGAAGTCCAGGTCGCACAGCGAGTGGGTGACGGACTCGATCGAGTCCTCCAGCCCGTGGGCCCAGTCGTACATCGGGTAGATGCACCAGTCGTCGCCCGTGTTCGGATGCGTCGCGTGCAGAATCCGGTACATCACCGGGTCCCGCATGTTCATGTTCGCGTGGGCCATGTCGATCTTCGCCCGCAGCACGCGCGACCCGTCCTCGAACTGGCCGGCCCGCATGCGCTCGAACAGGTCGAGGTTCTCTTCGACGCCGCGGTCGCGGTAGGGGCTGTTCTGCCCGGGGCTCGTCAGCGTGCCGCGGGTGGCGCGGATCTGCTCGGCCGACTGGTCGTCCACGTACGCCTTGCCCGCCTTGATCAGCTCGACGGCGTACTGATACATCTGCTCGAAGTAGTCCGAAGCGTAGTAGAAGTGCTCGCCCCAGTCGCAGCCGAGCCAGCGGATGTCCTCCTGGATGGCCCGGACGAACTGCTCCTCCTCCTTCATCGGGTTCGTGTCGTCCATGCGGAGATTGAACTGGCCGCCGAAGTCGCGGGCGATGCCGTAGTCGATCCAGATGGCCTTGGCATGGCCGATGTGGAGGTAGCCGTTCGGCTCCGGCGGGAATCGCGTGACGACCTTCCCGCCCCATTTGCCCGTCCTGACGTCCTCGGCGACCGCGTCGCGGATGAAGTCGGAGGCGGGCGTCTCGTCGGTGGCGCTCATCTGTCTGGCTCCGTGCTGCGATAGCGCTGATCTCTACTGCATCGGATGTTTGGCTTTGCTAATCGACACCCACGACAAATGCAACGGGGAAGTAGGGGATTGGGTCCCGACGAAGCGACCTCGACGCGGGGCGCGATGCTCGACTGCGCTTCCTATTTCGCCCCGGGTCCCCTGACCCGGGGCTCTTCGCTGTCGAGCTTGGGGAGCTTCTCGCTGTCGAGCTCGGGAGCTCAACGTACGTTCTGAAGAGCCCCCGGTCCGGGGACCGGGGGCTAAATAGGTTGGTTGGTCAAGCGTTAGGCGCCTGGGAGCGGAGCGTTCCAGAACACGGAGCGGACGCGAAGTGAAGACAGACCTGGTTGGGGTCGGGGTCGGGGAGTGTATGCCGGAGGCGAGCTCAGGGGGAGGACTGGGGACGCACGTCCTGACCGTAGTAGGTTTCGACGGGGACAAGGCCGACGGCGGCGCGGATCGTGTCGGCGAGAGCGTCGAGCTCGGCGTCGGATAGCGCCGAGACGCTTGCGTCGGCGGGGCTGCGGGCGATGGTGTGGACCTGCACCAGGCGGATCCGCCCGCCGGCGTCGAGGATCTGCCGCAGGCGCCCGCAGTAGGCGTCGAGCTCGTCGTCCGCCGGGGCCGAGCCGTCCAGGCGGAAGAAGAGCGATTGGATGACCACCGCCCGCCCGCGGGCCACGGAGGTGATGTTGCCGACGATCTTCGCCAGCGTCATGCCCCGCCCCGGGCGGTTGATCCGCAGGAAGCGCCGCTCCGTGCCGGCGTCGAGCTTGGCCCAGATCTCGCCGCCGTGTTCGTCGAGGATCGGCAGGGCCCTTTGGAACGGCTCGCGGTCGAGGCGCGAGGCGTTGGTGATGACGACGATCTTGACGTCGGGGCGTCCGGCGTCGTCGAGAGCTTCGGCGGCGGCGGCGACGGCGGCGGGGAATTCGGCCGCGCAGGTCGGCTCGCCGTCGCCGCTGAAGGCCACGTCGTTGATCCGGCGCATGTGGGCCGGCGTGGGGGCGAATCGCGGCTCGTCCCACAGCCGCCCGGCGGCGGCCTCCGACAGGGCGAGGTCCAGCTCGCGGCGGAGGGTCGGCACGTGGACCGATCGCAGGTTGCGCTCGGCGCGGCGGTCGATCTGGCAGTAGAGGCAGCCGAACGTGCAGCGTTTGTCCGGGTTCAGGTTCACCCCGACGCTGAGGCCCTTTGCGCGGCGCGAGATGACCGGGTAGACGTACAGGCAGTCGCGCCACTGGCGTCGGTGGTCCCGCACGACGGCGGGATCGGGCATCGCTGCGTCGGGTTCCATGACCGCATTGTAGTGCGATCGGCCGGTCCGCGGGAAGCACCGCTCGGGACACCGTCTCACGTTTTGATTCCAGCATCCGACTTTCGGGGGCGACAGCGGGTGGCCGATAAGGTACGATAAGCGGTCTACGCCCACGAGGGCGGCCGCCGAGCGACTACCCGGGCGGCGAGAGACACGCTGAATGCATGATGGGAGCTGGACAATGTATCGACGGGAGATCAAGGTCGTCGACTGCACGATCCGCGACGGCGGGTTGATTAACGATTCGAAATTCCCGCTGGAGACGGTCCGCCAGGTCTACCGGGCCATCTGCGAGTCGGGCGTGGACTACGTGGAGCTGGGCTACCGCAACAGCAAGGAGATGTTCTCTCCGGACGATTACGGCCCGTGGCGGTTCTGCGACGAGGAGCAGTTGCGGCAGGTGGTTGACGGCCTCGACGGCGGGTCGACGAAGATCGCCGTCATGCAGGACGCCCACAAGGCCGTCCCCGAGGACGTCCTGCCGGCCGACGAGTCCGTCGTGGACATGATCCGCGTGGCCACCTACGTCAAGGACGTCGACAAGGCGATCCGCCTGGCGCGCAACGCCGACGAAAAGGGCTACGAGACGACCGTCAACATCATGGCCATCTCGCGTGAGGGCGGGCCGAGCCTCGACGAGGCGCTCCGCCAGATCGAGGAAGAGACGGAGGCGAAGGCCGTCTATGTCGTCGACAGCTACGGCGCCCTCTACAGCGAGGAGGTCCACTTCCTCGTCGAGAAATACCAGATGCACCTGAAGACGAAGGAGGTCGGCGGCCACTTCCACAACAGCCAGCAGCTCGCCTTCGCCAACACGATCGAGAGCATCATCAAGGGCGCGAACTACGTGGACGGGACGCTGTACGGCCTCGGGCGCGGGGCGGGCAACTGCCCGCTGGAGCTGCTGCTGGGGTTTCTGAAGAACCCGAAGTTCAAGATCGTCTCGCTGCTGGAGGGCATCAGCAAGGCGATCCTGCCGCTCCAGAAAGACCTGACGTGGGGCTACCACATCCCCTACATGGTCATGGGCATGCTCAACCAGCACCCGCGCGAGGCGATGGCCTGGATGGCAAGCGACCGCAGGGACGATTTCCTGGCCTTCTTCAAGCAGGTCACGGAAGAGTACGGGGAATAGACGGCCGGGTCGTCGGCATACAGGAGAGCCGCCCTCTGATGGCCGAGCTCAAGACAAGATTCGCCCCCTCGCCGACCGGGCACCTGCACGTGGGGGGGGCGAGGACGGCGTTGTTCAACTACCTGCTGGCCCGCCGGGGCGGCGGGACGTTCCTGCTCCGGATCGAAGACACCGACCGGTCGCGCCACGAGGAAGGCGCCGTCGAGCAGATCGTCGAGGACCTCCGGTGGCTCGGCATCGAGCCGGACGAGGGCGTCGGCGTCGGCGGGGCCAACGGGCCGTACCGGCAGTCCGAGCGGCTCGACATCTACGCCGAGCGCGTCGAGCGCCTGCTGGCCGAGAGGAAGGCCTACTATGCCTTCGACACGCCGGAGGAGCTCGACGCCCTGCGGGCGGCGGCACAGGCCGACAAGCGCGGCTTCCGCTACGAGCGGCCCGACCCGCTGCCGACGGCGGCCGACGCCGAGCGGGCGCGGGCCGACGGCAGGCCGGTCGTCGTGCGCTTCGCCTGCCCCCGCGCCGACGTGACGATCCACGACCGGGCCTTCGGCACGGTCACCATGCCGGCGGCGGAGATGGAGGACTTCATCATCCGCAAGGCCGACGGGTACCCGACGTACTACCTCGCCAACGTCGTCGACGACGCGATGATGGG